>Ga0157372_10005061_pt1 | contig 14009 bp, 16 predicted proteins | sample C55metaG_FD_115307 | JGI IMG/M metagenome (GOLD analysis project Ga0157372, IMG submission 115307) | Corn rhizosphere microbial communities from Kellogg Biological Station, Michigan, USA - C5-5 metaG | ecosystem: Host-associated > Plants > Roots > Rhizosphere > Soil | place: USA: Michigan... | reverse complement strand
TATTAGCCAAACTTTCGGAGGTACTGTTTGTCGAGGCGCTGCGAGCTTACATCACGAGTCTGCCTCCGGAACAAACGGGATGGCTCGCCGGCGCACGTGACGCGGAGGTGAGTAAGGCACTGGCGTTGATGCACCAGAGGCCCGCTGATCCGTGGACGATCGCCTCTCTGGCTCAACAGGCAGGCGTCTCTCGTTCGGTGCTCGCAGAGCGTTTCCGTCATTTTCTTGGCGAGCCCCCAATGGCATACCTGATGCGCTGGCGTCTGCAGTTGGGAGCAGAGATGATGACCTCGACTAATTATTCGGTGGCGCAGATCGCGTCGGAGGTAGGCTACGAGTCGGAAGCAGCGTTCAATCGAGCTTTCAAGCGCGAGTTCGCACTGCCTCCTGCACGATTTCGTAGCAAATCTCGATCCTCTACGGATAACTGATTAGCGTTCTGGCCGCAAAGCGTACGGCACAACCGATTCCGGGTCGCACGTGCGTGCCGCCTACGCAAGGTAAGTTGTCAATCATGTTTAGATGGTGGACGCGGAAGGAATCGAACCTTCAACCTGTCGATTAAGAGTCGAATGCTCTGCCAATTGAGCTACGCGTCCAGACCTGTATCCGCTGTTTGGGAAGCGGAGCGAACTGCAATCAAGTTCGCGAGGGGAGTGCGCCGGAGCCGCCTGCGCACGAAGAAAAGTATAGCACGGATGAGACCCGCGGCAGAGTCTCGTCCGCCAGATTATCCAACGAAGTCGACTGCAGCCTTGTTCGGAATTATGCCGCGCTCGTAGCCCATATCAAGCAGCTTGCGGATCGCCTCTCGACCGTCGTCGCCGTAGTTGATCGTGCGCTCGTTCACGTACATCCCCACGAAACGGTTGGCGAGGTTCGTATCGAGATCGCGCGCAAACTGCATCGCGTACTCCAGCGCAGCCTCGCGATGATCCAAGGCGTGCTGGATGCTGTCTCGCAGTGCGTTCGTGGTGATGAGTTGGACATCACCGCCCAGAGAGCGGCGGATGGCGTTGCCACCCAGCGGCAGCGGCAGGCCGGTCTGCTCGAACCACCAGACACCGAGGTCAATGATCTTCATCAGCCCATCGCGGCTGTAGGTGAGCTGGCCCTCATGGATGATGAGCCCAGCATCGAACTCGCCTGCGACCACCGCAGGGATGATCTTGTCGAACGGGACGGTGACCGTCTCAACTTCAGGTGCGAACAGCTTGAGCGTCAGGTACGCCGTGGTCAGCGTGCCAGGTACGGCGATGCGGAGCTTCTTCACCTCATCCAGTGTGAAGGGGCGCGCCGCAACGATCATCGGGCCGTACTTCTCGCCGACCGAGCCGCCACACGCCATCAACGTGTAGTGTTCCTGGATGTAGGGGTACGCGTGAAAGCTGATCGCCGTCACGTCATAGAACTGCTCGTTCATCGCCTTGCGATTGAGCGTCTCGATGTCGGTCAGCGTGTGGACAAAACGGTAGCCGGGCACACGCACCTTGTTGGTGGCGAGGCCGTAGAACATGAAGGCGTCGTCGGAATCAGGACTATGGGCGATGGAAATTTCACGTACAGCAGATGCAGCGGGGGTCATCAGTTCCTTCAGATGCTTGAAGCGGAGCGATTGTTGCGGGAGTGCCGGCGGAGCGTGCTGTAGATACCAGCCGCGGCAAGAATTTTAATAGCTTCCCCTGGCAGGAACGGGGCGACAGATGCGATCCAGACCGCGCGCAGCGGCAGATGCGTGAACACCATAAACCAGGCAGCGCCGGCGAGGAAGAGGAGGGTAGTCGCAGCCGAGCAGCCGATGGCGGCCGAAGCGAACAGCGACAAGCGTCGACCGAGCAGACGCGTCAGACCACCGGCGATTGCAGCCACCAGCGGATACGAAAGCAGGTAACCGCTGGTCGGCCCGAAGAACAGCTGTGCTACACCCCCGGGGCCTGCGGGGCTAAATACCGGCAGACCGCATGCGCCCTCCGCAAGGTAGGCCAGCAGCGTCAGAAATCCCCCAACCGGCCCAAACGCGAGGCCGACGCCCAGCACGGCAAGTGGCTGCAGGGTCAAGGGAACTGGTGTAAACGGAAGCGGGATCGCGACGTGCGCGGCAAGCGCAATCACAATGGTAGCGGCGACTCCGAGGGTCAGCTTGCCCGTGATCGTGGAGCCGAAGGCGCGGGCTTGTGCCAGCCCGTATCGGTTTGTGAGAACAGTCTGCATAACTCTCGAGTCTCAGGAAGCCTTACGATGCTGGCTCGTGTCTTCGTGTGCACCTGAGTCTGACAACGCAGGTGCCGGGGGAATTGCCGTGAGGGGCCGATGCCTTGCTTCACTCGGCAGCGTGCGCTTGCTGCGCCGCGAGCGATAAACATGCTGCGCGATGGAGACCGACGCCCAAAGTAGTGCCGCAAGTGCGACGAGCGAGATGGCAAACAGAATCCGCATCGGTCGCAGCACAGAATACCAAAGTATCGGCAACCGCAGAGCCATTTGCCACATCGATGACGATTGTGGTTCAGCCTTGTTGCATTGCGTGAAATTTCCTGCATCAAATGCGGGATACTGGGTCGAGTCCACCCGCAGGTTGGGACCGTTGCGTAAACATCAGAAGAATCCGAGAAAGCCAGGAGCGTTCGCAGCCCTACCTGCAATGCGCTCCCGGCTCTATGAGTCGCGCCGCAAGGTGGCGACCCTCGGCGCTGGTGTGCTCGCTGTAGGGATGGGATACGGCGTGGTTTTCGGTCACAACGGGCTCACGGCCTTTGCTCACAAGCGTCAAGAAGCCCACGAGTTGCAGATCCAGATGCAGCAGTTGCAACAGGAGAACGGCCGCCTCCGCGAGCACGTTGGTCAGTTGCAGAACGATCCCGCCGCTATTGAGCATCAGGCCCGCGAGGAGCTGCACTACACGCGCGCCGGCGAGGTCATTTACACGCTTCCCGCTTCGCCCCAGAGTACTCCGCAGCCCTCTGGATCGCACTAGCCGCCGCGTCGTCCGCTCGCTATCGATATACTGCCCTCTCCGGCGCGGTCTTTTTTGCCGCAAGGAAATGCACGCGGCAATTGGGGGCAGATGCGAATCGGAGTCGATCTCGGCGGCACCAAAATCGAGGCGCTCGCGCTTGACGACGCAGGTCACGAACTCCGCCGGGTCCGTATTCCAACGCCCCAGCAGGACTACCTGGGAACGGTTCGCGCCATCACCGCGCTGGTGGAGGACCTGGAACGCGAGCTCGGAGGGCAGGGAACCGTCGGCGTAGGCATCCCGGGCACCGTCGTCGCGGCGACCGGTCTCGTAAAGAATGCGAACTCGACTTGGCTTAACGGCCAGCCACTGCAGCGCGACCTCAGCGACGCGCTTTCGCGTGAGGTGCGTTGCGCGAACGACGCAAACTGTTTTGCTATCAGCGAGGCGACAGACGGAGCGGCAGTAGGAGCTGAAGTGGTCTTCGGCGTCATCCTCGGGACAGGTTGCGGCGGCGGCGTTGTGGTGCGCGGCGAGCTTTTGAGCGGCCCCAACGGCCTCGCCGGCGAGTGGGGTCATACCGCTCTGCCCTGGCCAACCGTCGATGAATGGCCCGGTCCGGAGTGTTACTGCGGACGTCGCGGTTGCCTTGAAACCTGGATATCCGGTCCGGCCTTCGAGCGTGATTTTCAGCGCATCTGCGGACGCCAGCTAAATGGAGCGGAGATCGTTGCCGCAGCTCTTAGCGGGGATGCCGGCGCAGGGGCCGCGCTCACACGGCTCGAGGATCGCATCGCCCGCGGACTCTCCACCGTCGTCGACATTGTCGACCCCGATGTCATCGTGCTGGGCGGAGGTCTTTCCCGCATCGACCGTCTTTACAGCGGGACGATCTCCAGGCGCCTGCGTGATTACGGGTTCGGCGGCGGAGTGGAGACGCCTATCCGTCGCAATCTGCACGGCGATTCCAGCGGTGTTCGCGGCGCTGCATGGTTGTGGCCGGCAGCATCTTCCGTGCATCCAACGCACAGATGATTTCTGTGGAGCGGGAGGATGGATGACAACTTCGAAGAAAGCAGCTCAACCAGAAACTCGTAGCCTCGGCAACGAACTCCGCCAACAGCTCAAGGCTCTTCTCGACGGTGGTCAGGCACATGCCACGTTCGACCAGGCCGTGAAGGATTTGCCCGCGAAGCTGCAAGGTGTTGTCCCGGACGGTCTGCCGTACTCTGCATGGCAACTGCTCGAGCACCTCCGCCTCGCGCAGCGCGACATTCTCGACTTCAGCCGCAACGACGACGGCAGTTATCGCGAGCTCAAATGGCCCGATGAGTATTGGCCGAAGAATCCTGAGCCGCCAGGCGCTCAGGCATGGCAAAGGAGCGTTGAACAGATTCGCGAGGACAGAAAGTCGTTCGAGAAGCTTATAGACTCAGTCGACGATCCGAGTCTTATCAAGCCATTTCCGTGGGGTAATGGCCAAAATCTGCTCCGCGAGGCACTCCTCGTCGCAGATCATGAGGCGTATCACGTCGGCGAACTTGTTCTCCTCCGACGTCTGCTGGGTGCGTGGAAAAGTTAGAACCCGAGCGCCTCGGGCCACTCCGAAGGGTGCTGCACCAGCCGATCCGGTTGCACTGCGCTCAGCGAATGCGGAGCCAGTCCAAACAGGCATCCGATGGCGCGTGCCCCGACACGCCGAGCCGTGAGCACATCGACATCCGAGTCGCCCACCATTACTACCTCTGCCGGTGAGAGGGGCCGCGCTCCAGCGTCACGCTCCTTTAGAATCTCTTCCGCCTCACGCATCAGCGTCAGCAACCCTTCGGGGTCCGGCTTCTTCGTTGTGAAAGAGTTGCCGCCATAGTTTTGAAAGAAGAACGGCGCGAGGCCGAGCGCTTCACAAATCTGTCTCGAAGGTTTCACTGGTTTATTTGTCAGCACTGCCATCGGGAGTTGCGGATCCCGCTCGCGGATAGAGCGCAAGGAATCGAGCACGCCTTCGTAGCAGCGCGTGTTGTCCAGCTTATGTTCGCGGTAGTGCTCCAGGAAGAGTTCAAACGCGCGATGAAACAGTGCGTCGCCGGTATCTTTGTTCGCCGCATCCACATCGCCCGGATCGCCCAGCGCTCGCCGCACCAGCATTGCCGCGCCATCGCCTATGTAACCCGCAATCACCGCGTTCGGCAGCGGGCCTTTGCCTACACCCAGCATTGCTGCGTTGACAGAGTTGCAGAGGTCCAGTGAAGAGTCGATCAGAGTTCCATCGAGATCAAAAACGAGCAGTCGGGGCCATTCCATCCAGACAGTCTAGCCGCAGGAGGATGGCTCCTGCGGCCAGCTGTTTGAACGGCGATCTCAGTTACGATTAACGCGGAGAAATCTCGATATCACCTGATCCAGTGCGAATCTGCAGAGCTGGGCCGCCGCCATTTACCTGCGTCGTGACGTGGTGGCGCGAAGTCTCAGTGTTCGCGGCGACCACACCTGGCATTCTGACCTGGATGTCACCTGAGCCTGTCGCGGCCTCAACCGTGAAGTGAGAATCCGGCGTGATATGCAAGCGCACGTTGCCGGATCCCGCGGAAATCGTGCCGCCGCCCTGCAGGCGGCCGTCCGCATCGATATTGCCGGAGCCCGTCTTTGCTGTGAAGCCGCCGCTGAACCCGTTGATCTTTATGTTGCCTGAGCCTGTGCGCGCTTTGACGTCGCCTGGGCCAGCGTCATCTGCCTGCAAATCTCCGGAGCCCGAAGCAATATCGAGAGGCCCATGCGTGCCGCGAGTACGAACATTGCCGGATCCCCTTGCAGCCGAAACGATACGCCCCACGTTGTTGACTGCGACATCACCAGAACCACTGCGTAGATTCGAGGCCACATCCGCCGGCACCGTTACGTCGTAGTCGATCGAGATATTGTTGAACAGACTATGGTCTGTCACCTCGCCCACTCGCACGGTATTGCCGTTCTGCACAATAGGCGGGTTCTCGACGATGCGCTGAATGCGCGAGTTTACGTCACCGAACGAACTCCATCCCGCGTGTACATGCCCCACAATGTGAATCTGACCGCCGTTGCCCGGCATAACGTGGATGTTGCCTGAGCCGGTTGAGACGTAAAGGTCAGACTGGCCGGAAACGGTCAGCGTCTTATCGAAGGTGCTGTCAGCCAGCGCCACCGTTGTGACGCTGAGTACTGCCGTGAGAAGTAGTGGTCGAAGTTTCATCGAATGCTCCATTGCGCTTTGTAGCTATCTCGCGCGATTGTGTTGGCGTTGCCCCCAAGTGCACAGCCGGTTGCGGTAAAAATCCTACGACGTCTGTTGCAGGACGACGGCATCCCCGGCCTTTAGACCGGAGGTAATCTCAATGCGGCTGCCATTCGACAACCCAGTCTTTACATTCACGATGCGATGGCCATCCTTGCCATGCGGATCCGGAACCCAAACGCTGGCGTTGCGGTCTTTGTCATAGATAACGGCCTGCTCCGGCACCGTGAGCACACGCTTGTGCTCTTCGAGTACCACCTCGGCATTGGCGGTCATATTTGCCTTCAGCTCTCCGCCCGGATTCTCGATCGAGATCTGCACTTCGAAGGTCGTGACGTTGTCCTTCTCAACGCCCAACGGCGCAATCTTCGTTACCTTGCCGTAGAACGTGCGGTCCGGGAAGCTCTGTACCTTGATGCGCGCGGGTTGACCAAGATAAACCTTCCCGATGTCCGACTCGTCGACCTTGCCCTTTACATAAACCTCGTGCGTGTCGCCCAGTGTCATGACGAGCGTCGCCGTCGAACCCAGCACCAGAATCGAACTCACTGCGTCGCCAACCTGCACATCGCGCGAGAGCACCACGCCGTTAATCGGCGAAGTGATCGTTGTGTAGGAGAGCTGTTCCTCAAGCTGCTTGAGCGAAGCCTCAGCCTGTGCCACTTGTGACTGAGCCTGGCGCTGCTTCGCCGAATCCACCGTGATCTGCGCGACAGCACGGTCCCGCGCGTTCGCCGCTGAAAGATACTGCTGCTGCGCCTGGTCGGCGTTCTGCTTCGACAGCACACCGGACTTCTGCATCTCTTCCGCGCGACGCCAATTGCGTTCCCAATCCGGCAGGTCGGGCGCCTGCGCTGCCACCCGGTCGTAGGCCACCGCAGCTTCGGCAGACTTCAGATTGGCCTCTGCAGCTGATAACTGCGCCTGCGCTGCGGCCACCTGGTCCAGAATCTCCTGCTGGTCCAGCTGAGCCAGCACCTCTCCCACGTGCACGGGGCGATTGATATCGGTGTTCAGCTTCGTGACGATGCCGCTGGCCTTTGACTTCACCTCGACCTGCTGGATCGGCCAGATCTTCCCCGTAGCTACGACCGAACGCGCGATATCGCCCACCTCGGCTTTGCCGAGCTGCGATGGGTCAAGCTTGTCAGGGGTTGAGAGCGCCCGGGCGACGAAGATGACGCCGGCAATCAGCACTGCCGCTACAGTGCCAAGAATGATCCAAAGCCGCTTCCGGGACTTACGGGACGAGTTCAACGCGGGCCTCCAGCTTCGATGAGGGGTCGAAGCTGAATACGCAGTCAGACAGCCGTTGGTTCCCACCCCGCCTAGGCGTATTTCCGCAGTACTCCCAGCACCTTGCCTTGGATGCTCACATTGGACGCCGGCGCGTAGATAGGGGCCATCTCCGTGTTTGAAGGCTGCAGCCGGATCAGGCTGCCCTCCCGATAAAACCGCTTCAGCGTCGCATCGGAACCATCCACCAGCGCCACGACAATCTCGCCTTCGCGCGCCGTTCGCGTCCGCTCCACCAGCACATAGTCGCCAGAGACGATGTGTTCATCGCGCATCGAATCGCCCCGCACCTCCAGGGCAAACACCTCGCGGCCACCGATGATATCGCCCAGGGAGATGCTCTCCGCGTTCTCGATCGCCTCCACCGGCTGACCGGCGGCAATACGGCCCAGCAAGGGCAGGCGATCGAAGCTCTTCTTCTGCGCCCGCTGCGGCAGCACATCAATCGACCGGCTGCGGTTATGGGCGCGCTGCAGCAGACCCTTGTTCTGCAGGTTGGTGACGTGCTTGTGCACCGTCGCCAGGGAACTCAGTCCCAATCCCGCCGCCATCTCCTCGTAGGAGGGTGAGTAGCCATGCCGTGCCGTGAAGCTGGAAAGGAAGTCAAGAACCTCTTTTTGCCGACGCGTGATCGCCATGGCGCCATTGTAGCGAATAAAAGGCGAACTGCAAGAGGAACCTGCACAGGAACCTCAAAAGTAATATTCCGGCTCAAGTTTCCCGCTTCGATGCCGATTCCCAAAATGGGAGTGCTGCCTTGATTTCAGGCAACTTTTTCGTTGTCTTATCTCGCAACAGGAGTCATCTTCAATTTGTGCAGGTCAGCGAAACTCGCACGAAGAAAAATAGAAGAATTGGCTAAGAAAACACTTAGCTGCTTTCCAAGTTGGTTTCAGTCGGTTTCAGTCGGTTTTCGTTCGGTCGCTTCGCTTCTCCCAGAAACGTAGAGCACCAGCCAGTTGAGCAGTCAGGAGCAGCGAATGCGGGTTTTGGTAGTAGAGGATGATCGTGCCCTCGGAGTCTTTCTCCAAAGAGGCCTTTCGATGGAGGGCCATGAAGTGGAGTGGGTGGCTGACGGTGATTCCGCCGTCGAGCGAGCCCGTCGGTGGGCGCCCGACCTGGTAGTGCTGGACCTGGGCCTGCCGCAGCGTGACGGCCGCGAGGTTCTGGCTGTCCTTTCCGAGGAGTCATCCCGCTCTTCAATATTGGTTCTCACCGGCCGCGGGGAGGTCGAGGAGCGCGTTCGTTGTCTCAATCTCGGGGCCGATGACTTTCTTCCGAAGCCCTTCAGCTTTCAGGAGCTCACGGCCCGCTGCCGCGCCATCCTGCGCCGCCGTGAGCGCTACGCCGACCCCGTCCTCCGCTGGGGCGACATCGCGCTGGATCGCCTCCGCCGCACCGTCGAACGCGCCGGAGTCCCGGTTGAGCTCACCGGCAAGGAGTTCGCTCTGCTGGAGTCGCTGATGCTGCGTCGAGGCGAGGCATGCAGCCGGGCCGGGCTCCTCGAAGAGGTCTGGCAGATGGCCCCCGATACCCCCACAAACGTCCTCGACGTTTACGTCAACTACCTTCGCCGCAAGCTGGGAGGGCCCTCGGGGGCACATACACCCTTGATCGAGACCGTTCGCGGCATCGGATACCGGATGGCCGCTCGTCCTGCCGAGGTGTCGACCCCCACCCCCATCTCCACATCGCACCTTGCCGCGGTAGTGAACGCATGACCATCTCAAACCCGGCAGGGAAGCCAGACACCCTTGACGACGGAAACCTGCGCCAGGACCTGCACGATCTCAGCCAGCCGCTCACGCGCCTGCAATGGCGGCTCGAGCTCGGCCGGCGAGGTAGCGAAGCAGAGCTCCGCGAAACCATTGAAGCCGCACTCGCCGACTCCCTGGAGTTGATCGAATGGGTGCACCGCATACGAGTCAGGATCGAAGAAGCAGAGAGGACTGCAGCATGAACGCAACAGCCAGAGGTGCCGAGAGAGAAGTTGTTCTTGCCAGCGCAGACGCCGCATTGCGCCAACGGCTCCGTGAGAGTCTCACCGGTCTCCGCTGGCGCGTGCATGAGGCCAGCGGCGGCGCAGAGGCGCTTACGCTTCTCGAGCGCCGGCCCTCCGACGCCCTCCTGATGGATGGCTGGCTCCCCGACCTCGAAGCCGTAGAGCTTGCCGGCCACATCGCCCTGATGTATCCGGCGGTCGACGTACTTAGCGTCGATGGCGGGGCGCTCACCAGCACCCGCAGCGTTCATCGCCATGAGCTGCTGCACGCACTTCGCGAGGCCCAGCAGCCAAAGACCGACACTGCCGCATGGAACGTCGCACCCACCCAACTCCCCCACACAGGATCGAACCCGTGGGGCCTGCCCCAGCAGTCTCTTCCGGTCGATGTTCTCGTAGACCCTGCACCAGCTCCCAAAGAGTCGTCAGCCAGTCCGGTCGCCCTGAATTCTTCCCAACCTCGCGCCCTTCCCATCCCCGGCCTCATTGGCGAGAGCGCCCCGATGCGCGAGCTGACGTATCTCATCCGCCTGGTCGCCCCGCGTAACTCGACCGTACTCATCGAAGGCGAGACGGGCACGGGCAAGGAGGTCGTGGCCTCCGCGATCCACCGCCTCAGCGGCCGATCTTCCAAGCCGCTCACCGTGCTCAACTGCGCCGCGATTCCTGAGGCGCTTCTCGAAGCTGAACTCTTCGGTCACACCCGCGGCGCCTTCACCGGGGCCGTCCAGTCCCGCACCGGCCGCATCGAAGCCGCCCACGGAGGCACACTCTTCCTTGACGAGATTGGCGAACTCCCACTCGCCGTTCAGGCCAAGCTCCTTCGCTTCCTCGAGTGCGGCGAACTCCAGCGCGTCGGTGATAACGAGGTTACTCGGGTCGACGTTCGCGTCATCGCCGCCACGCACCGCGATCTTGAACAGAGGGTGGTCGACGGAGATTTCCGTCTTGATCTCTACCACCGTCTCGCCGTCTTTCCACTCGAGGTTCCCTCGCTGCGCGAACGCCTGGATGACCTGCCGGCGCTTGCCAGCCACCTGCTTGCGCGCCTTGGCGCCGACGCTCCCCGTAAAAGCCTCTCGACCTGCGCTCTGCACGCCCTCAGACAGCACACCTGGCCCGGCAATGTCCGCGAGTTAGCCCACGTCCTGGAGCGCGCCGTGATCCTCGCTGCCGACGCGCCGGAGATCACCGCGGTTCACATCCGATGCCGTCGTCGAATACGGCCCTGAAAATCGTCGTGCTGCGAAGAAAGAAAAATTTTCGAGCCAGTACAACGTGACCTTCGAGCTTCGCATCCGTCTTACCAACGACGAAGAAACCGACTTCAACGCAGCCCCTGGAGACAGGGGCTTTCTTTTTGCCTCCTACATCGTTCTCTCCTTCCGTTTTCTCTGCTTTCTCTCATCTTCAGCTTGGAGATCGCTTAGAAAGCACCTCTGACTTCGGCAGCCTCATTGCACCTTCTGTCCTGCGTTGGCGCACACCTCATGCAGTTGCGCCGACGAACGAAGGAGCCCCCGATGTCCACGCCGTCCACCCCTGAAGCCGACCTCCTCCACTCTCAAGCGGTTCTTGCAACCGGTGACTTATACCCGCAGCCGACCCCCGAAGAACGCGAGCGCCTGCTCATGGAACACCTCCCGTCTGTTCGTTTCATCGCACGCAAGCTGCATCAGACGCTGCCCCGTCACGTTGAACTCGACGATCTCATCTCCGCCGGCATGGTTGGTCTCATGGAAGCCTGCAATCGCTTCGACGCCCGCCGCCACGTGCAGTTCAAGAGTTACGCGCAGTTCCGCATTCGCGGCGCCATCCTCGACTGGCTGCGCACTCTCGACTGGGGCCCGCGCGAGCTTCGTCGGAAGGCGCGCGCCATCGCTGAAACCACGCGTGTCCTGGCGCAACGCCTTGGCCGCGCTCCTGGCGAGCACGAGATTGCTGAGGCCATGGAGATCGAACTCGAAGAACTGCAGCAGCTCGTCGGCGAGCTTCGCAGCCTCGAGCTTGGCAGCCTGAACGCCGAACACAGCAAGGATGAAGAAGATGAAGAGCTCGAGTACGTTCCCGCCTCTGCTGACGAGGACCCGCTCTTCCTCTGCCTCGCGGCAGAATCGCGCCAGCGCCTCATCGATGCCATTGAGGAGCTTCCCGAAAAGGAGCGCCTCGTTCTCACGCTCTACTACTACGAAGAGCTCACCATGCGCGAGATCGGCCTCACCCTCGGCGTCGTCGAATCGCGCGTCTCGCAGATTCACTCGGGGGCGGTGCGCCGCCTCCGCTCTTCACTGGGACAGACAACTCGCCGTCCTGACGGCCAATCCCAGCGCCCTCCAGTTCGTTCCCGCAGGCGGCCATCCCGCAGAACCGCCGCTTGATCTAAAGAAAATTTAAGAACGCACTAAAGTCGTTACACCCGCCGCCGATAAGGACCATGAGGAGGTTCTTATGGTGAATCTTGGGACATCGGCAACAGGTTCAATCCCACTGTCAGCGAACGAGGTATGCGAGGCATCGGGCGGCGGCACTCAGAATGAATCGCGCCGTCAGCGCATCCAACAGCTTCGTGAGTCGATCGAAGGCGGTCAGTATCGCGTCTCCGCCCATGACCTCGCCGACGCGCTCTTTCGAGCAGCCCGCCGGGCCAACTGAATCGCGGCTCTTCAACCCGATCAAAACAGCTCTGGTCCCATTCGCAGAAATCCATTTTCTGCCGCGTACAATCGCGATGGGCGCACACTCAAGAGCGCGCCAAGGAGAGGGTTCATGAGTGAGTGGGTAAAGGTCACGGCCAGCGATGGGAACGAGCTCTCAGCCTACGTCGCGCGTCCGCAAGGTAAGCCGATCGGTGCGATCGTCGTCGTGCAGGAGATCTTCGGTGTTAATAAATCCATCCAGGCCGTTGCGGACTCCTACGCGAAGGACGGCTTCCTCGCCGTCGCGCCCGCCATCATGGACCGCCTTGAGCGAGACCTGAATCTCGGCTACGGCGAGGCCGACTTGAAGAAGGCCTTCGCGCTCTACCCCAAACTAAAACCCGACGACTCCCTCAAGGATGTCGCCGCCGCCTTCAAGTACGCGAAGGGAATCGTCGACTCGGTCGGAGTCGTAGGCTTCTGCTACGGCGGCCTCATCAGCTGGGTCACCGCTGTCAGGGGAAACAACGAGGCCATCGAACCTGCCTGCACCGTCTGCTACTACCCGGGCGGCGTCATCAAGTTCGCCGCCGAAGAACCCGCCTGCCCCGTCATGATCCATTTCGGCGGAGCCGACGATCACATCGGCCAGGACCAGATCGACGCTGTCCGCAACGCCCACGGCAAGCACGAGGGCGAGGTCGAGATATTCATCTACGAGGGTGCCAAACACGCCTTCGCCAATCCCGACCGTCCTTCCTACAAGGCCGACGCAGACAAGCTCGCACGCGAGCGCTCGCTCAACTTCCTCAAGACACACATCGCGTAGCCAGTCGCACGTGGCAAGACACACATTGCGTGGCCTTTGCAGGCCACGCAATCCGCCGAGAAAGAACACGCCGGAGCGCCGGAAATCGGCCTCTGGCGTGATATCTTTAACGGGAGACACTGAGAGAAGTGGACTGAGTTAAGAAGACGAGGAGTAACAACCAGCCGTGTTGGCCCCCGCACAGAAGACCGAAATCATTACCAAGTTCCGCACGCACGACACCGACACCGGGAGTCCTGAAGTGCAGATTGCCATTCTCAGCGAGCGCATTGGCGAGCTGACGGAGCACTTCAAGACCCACAAGAAGGATCATGGCTCCCGCCGTGGTCTCCTCATGCTGGTCTCCAAGCGCCGCCGCCTTTTGGACTACCTGAAGCGCACGGACTCGGACCGCTACCGCGACGTGATCGGTAAGCTGGGAATCCGCAAGTAACCGCACATCGCGAGCCGGCTCCCGCATCCGCGTGAAGAGCCGACGGAGAGCGAAGACGACGTTGATCGCTACAAGCGCCAGCAATCGCGCAGCATCTCTTCACCGAGACGCCTGCGCCTCTGCGTGCCTTCGCGGTCCCGCGCTTCGCTATCCCAGCTCTTCGATGCCGCACCCATTTTCAGCCCCGTCCGAGACAGCTCTGGCGGGGCTTTCGTTTTAGGCTCGAACGCCTCGAACGACAAACACAGGTTTATATCGACGAAGAGAGAAGAAGAGGAACATCATGAAGCAGGACGTAACTGTAGAGCTTGCTGGTGGCAAGCAGATCAAATTTGAGACAGGCAGACTGGCCAAGCAGGCCTCTGGCGCCGCCTTCACAACCAGTGGCGACAACGCCGTACTCGCAACAGCGGTCGCCTCACCGGAGCCAAAGGAAGGCATTGACTTCTTCCCGTTGACCGTTGAGTACAGAGAGTTTACCTACGCTGGAGGACGCATCCCCGGCGGCTTCATCAAGCGTGAAGGCCGCCCCTCCGAAAAGGAGATCCTGACCTCTCGCCAGATCGACCGCCCCATCCGTCCGCTCTTC
>Ga0157372_10005060_pt1 | contig 14010 bp, 14 predicted proteins | sample C55metaG_FD_115307 | JGI IMG/M metagenome (GOLD analysis project Ga0157372, IMG submission 115307) | Corn rhizosphere microbial communities from Kellogg Biological Station, Michigan, USA - C5-5 metaG | ecosystem: Host-associated > Plants > Roots > Rhizosphere > Soil | place: USA: Michigan... | reverse complement strand
GCGCCGGAGACCGGGATCAGCGTCGAGGAGCTCCGTCTTGCTGCGCGCAACCACGCGATGCTGCTCGAGGCGCTCCGCTGGCCAATCACGCCGGTGGGCCTCCACTATCTCCTGACCCACTACGACGTCCCGCTGGTCGATCCCGCGTCCTGGAGACTCGAGCTGGTCGGCGCCGTCGAGCGGCCGCTCTCATTCACGCTGGACGAGCTCCGTGCGCGGCCCGCAGTCGAGCTCGCGGCGACGATGGAGTGCGCCGGGAACGGCCGAGCGCTCCTCGAGCCGAGGCCGATCAGCCAGCCGTGGCTGACCGGGGCGGTCGGGACGGGGTTGTGGCGGGGAGCCGAGCTCGCGCCGTTGCTCGCGGAGGCGGTTCCGGGGGGCTCGGCGGTCGAGGTCGTCTTCGCCGGGCTCGATCGGGGCGTGGAGGGCGAGGTCGAGCAGCGCTACGAGCGGAGTCTCTCGCTCGACGAGGCGACGAGCGCCGGGTGCGTTCTCGCCTACGAGCTCAACGGGGCGCCACTCCCGCCTCAGCACGGCTTCCCGCTCCGGCTCGTAGTCCCCGGGTGGTACGGGATGACGAATGTGAAGTGGCTCTCGCAGATCACGGTCGTCGAGGAGCCGTTCGACGGCTATCAGGTGGCCAACGGCTACCGGGTCCGGCAGAGCGAGGACGAGGAGGGGAGGCCGGTGACACGGATGCGGCCGCGGTCGCTGATGGTGCCTCCCGGGATGCCCGAGTTCATGACCCGTGAGCGCATCGTCGACCGGGGCGAGGTCGAGCTGGAGGGGCGTGCCTGGTCGGGGCGGGCGCCGATCGTGCGCGTCGAGGTGAGCGTCGACGACGGCGGGACCTGGGCCGATGCCGCTCTCGAGCCCGACCCGGACCACCGTTGGGCGTGGGCCGGCTGGACGTTCACGTGGGACGCGGCGGCGGCGGGCTCCTTCACGCTCTGCTGCCGCGCCACGGACGAGACGGGGGAGACGCAGCCGCTCGAGCCGCCATGGAACCTCGGCGGGTACGAGAACAACGCCGTCCAGCGCGTCCCGATCATCGTCCGCTGACGCCTGCCCGTCGGCGGACGCGCTAGCACGCGGATGCGCATTCGAGTCGGCCGACGTGCCGGGGCGGCAAACGGTGTCAGACACCGTTCTCTGTCAAGAGCTAACCGTGCCGTGTTCGTGCCAGTCGCTCAACAGGCGACAAAGCCCATGGTTGAGCCGGATCCGTGCTGGGAAAAGATCGGCACGGATCGCCGTGGCCAGAGCACGGCGCTCCGAACGCCGTCGATGGGCGTGGGAGCCCTGTGGACGAGTTGGCACAGAGTCGATGCGGTCCGCCCTTGACAGAGATCGGTGTCTGACACCGCACGTCGTCGGCAACCGGCGTGGCGGCGCAGGGCGCGCAGGCATGATCCTGCCGATGGCGCGGCGGATGCTCGCATGGCTGCTCGTCACTCCGCTCGCGGCAGTCGGAGTCCTGGCGGCGCACGCGGCGGCGTACGCCGTCACCCGGGCGAGCCTCGGGGAGGAGCACGGGTACCTCGAGCATGCGCCTCAGGTGGCCGGGCTCCTTGCATCGCTCGCCCTCGTCGGGCTCGCGCTCCAGGAGCGCAGCCTGAGCCGCTTCTCGCCTCGGTGGGTCGCGCCGCTCGCCCCGCTCGGGTTCGTCTGCCAGGAGCACATCGAGCGCCTCGTCCATACGGGGCAGCTGCCGTTCCTCCTCACGTCGCCGACCTTCCTCGTGGGGCTCGCGCTCCAGTTGCCGGTCGCGGCCGTCTGCGTCGTCCTCGTGCGTCGCGTCGTCGGGACGCTCCCGGGCGCGCGGCTGCGGTCGCTCACGAGGCCGGGCGGCGCCTGGCTTCCTCTGACCCACGCTCCTGCGCTCGTGGTGCGCTCCGTCTGGCGCACCCCGCCGCGGGGACGCGGCCCGCCTGCACTCCTCGTGGCCTGAGCCAACGCCGCGGCGCAGCCTGCGCGCGGCCGACCAGAGGAGAGCTCGATGAGAGTCGCACTGATGCTCGCTGCCGTGACGGCGGGCGCGATCGCCCTCGCCGGGTGCGGCGGCGACAGCACGAACGACGCGGTGACCACCACCGAGACGACGGCGACCGCGCCGACGACCACGACGACCACGGCGGACACCACGACGACGACAGAGACGACACAGACGACCCCTGCGTCCGAGGCGAAGGTGATCATGGTGAACGTCGTCAAGGGCGTCCCCAAGGGAGGGATCCAGCGTCCGACCGTCCACAAGGGCGACAAGGTCGTGCTCGTTGTCCGGACTGACTCGGGCGAGGCCGTGCACCTCCACGGCTACAACATCGAGAAGGACGTCCTCCCCGGCCAGGCGGTGCGGATGCCCTTCACGGCGAACATCGCCGGGCGGTTCGAGGTCGAGCTGCACCCGACCGACGCGCTGCTCGCCGTGGTCGAGGTCAAGCCCTGATCTCTCCCGGCTTCGTCGCGCACGGCATCGGGGGGGTCCAGGACCTCCCCGTGCCGACGTGGCTCTTCTACTGGGGTGCGGCGATCGTCCTCGTCGTCTCGTTCGTCCTGCTCGGCGTGCTCTGGCGCACACCACTGCTCGCCGCACGCGAGCGTGGCAGGGAAATCCCGTCGGCGCTCTCGCGCATCGTCCTCGGGCCGGGCCGCATCCTCGCGCAGGTCGTCTCGGTGGCTCTCTTCGTGGTCGTCTGGCTGTCCGCGGTGTTCGGGGACACGGATCCGTTCCGGAACCTTGCGCCGACGTGGATCTACGTGATCTTCTGGCTCGGGCTGCCCGCGCTGACCGTGGTGTTCGGCAACGTCTGGCGCGGGCTGTCGCCCTGGCGCGCGATTGCGGACGCATTCGTCTGGGTGCGCGAGGCCGGTGGCAGCGAGGCGCGAGCGCTGGCGGAGTACCCCGTCCGGCTCGGGCGCTGGCCCGCCGCTGTTGCGCTCCTCGCCTTCGTCGCCATGGAGCTCGCCTACTCCGACCCCGCGAGCCCCCGGGCGCTGGCGTTCGCGATTGCTCTCTACAGCTATGTCGCGCTCTTCGGCATGGCGGCCTTCGGCCGTGACACCTGGGAGGCCAGGGGCGAGGGCTTCGCCGTCATGTACCGCTACCTCTCGCGGATCGCCCCTCTGCACGTCGAGGACGGCCGGATCCGCGTGCGCTGGCCGCTCACCGGCCTCGTCGGGCCAGAGCGCGTGCCCGGATCGGTCGCCTTCGTCGCCGTGATGCTCGGATCGGTGCTGTTCGACGGATACAGCCGGACGACGACGTGGCAAGACCTCGTCGCGCGCGTCGAAGGCCCGTACATCGTCGACGACCCGACCTTCGGCGAGCTCCTCGTGACGCTTCTCAACATCGGGGGGCTGCTCACGGGCGTCCTGCTCGTCGCCCTCGCGTACCAGGCCGCCTGCGCCGCGGCCCGGTGGACGGTGAACGCGCCCCGCTCGCTCACCGGCGACTTCCTCTTCTCCCTCGTGCCGATCGCGTTCGTGTACATGGTCGCCCATTACTTCACGCTGTTCGTGTTGCAGGGCCAGTTTGCGATCCCGCTGCTCTCCGACCCGTTGGGCAGGGGCTGGAACCTCTTCGGGACCGCGCACGTGACGCCCGACCTCACGGTGATCTCGCCGAACACGACGTGGTACGTCCAGGTCGGCGCGCTCGTAGCGGGGCACGTCGCGGGTCTCGCGGTCGCGCACGACCGGGCGATCACGATCTTCCCGGCGAGGCGCGATGCACTGCGCTCGCAGTACGCGCTGCTCGCGCTGATGGTCGTCTACACGGTGGGTGGCCTGTGGGTGTTGTCGCGGGGCTGATCGCCCATCACACGAGCCCGCTGTCGCTCGCCGTGGAGGGCGCGATCCTGCTCGCCCTCGTGGTGTTCTTCGGGTGGATCTGGCTTCGCGAACGCCGCCGCCGGGTCGACGACACGCGGCGCGTTCCGGAGATGCGGGACTAGAGGCTCGACCGTCACCGGCGGCTCACGAACCCGCCGTAGAGCAGCGCTGCCGCGACGGCGGTGAACAGCGACCCGCCGCCCTGACCGAGGCCGGCGAGCGCGCTGCCGGCTGCCGCGACGGCGACACCGGCCACGATCAGGCCGTTCCCGACAGGTCGTCGCCGAATGCCCGCGAGCGCGATCCCGACGGCGGCGACCGTCCCCGCGACGTTGCCCACGAGCGCGAGGGCGCGCGCGGGAAAGAAGTCGAGGTGGGCCGACGCGTCGGGGATCGAGCTGCCGGCAATGGGCGGGTCGATCGGCACCCCCAACGCGACACCGACCGCGACACCCGCGTAGAACAACACGAGGGGAGCCGCCCACCGGCGACCGATCCGCAGGAGCGACCCGGCGCCGAGCAGCGCCGCGGTCAGCAGCCCTCCGAACAGGTAGTAGGCGCGGAAGGAGCGGTCGTCCCAGCCGGCCGCGGCCCCCCATGCGAGCGCCGCCGAGCCGAGGGCGAAGCACGCGAGCGACGCGGCCCAGGCGACGAGCTCGGGGGCGTGGCGCAACCGGTGGCGGCGCAGGACGAGAGCGGCGAGGCGCAGCGAGAGCAACGCCGCCGCGAAGGGAACGAGCACGTCCATCGAACGACAAATGTACGGCGTCGCACGTACGCTTCCCGGTCACCTTCGAACCGCGCGCCGAAAGGGTCCGAATGAACCGCCGCCTCATCCGAGCTCTCCTCGCGGCAGCCGTCGCGTGCGCCGCGGTGGCCGCCGGCGCCGTCGCCGCCAAGGCGCCCGCCGACCACGCGGCCCAGGCGTGGAACGTCCTGCCTCCGGGCCAGGCGGGCGGTGTCGTCTTCACGAAGAACTCGACCGACCAGATCGCGCTCTACGAGGGCCTCACGCGACTGCGCGACAGCGTGAAGGACGCCGATCTGGGCCGGTTCTTCAAGCGCGAGACGCTGGGGCTCGCGCCGGGGGACAAGGCGGTGAAGGTCGAGCGTCCGCGCAAGGGCGTCACGATCACCCGCGACCGGTGGGGGGTGCCGCACGTCAAGGGGACGACCGCCGAGAACGTCGCCTTCGGAGCCGGCTGGGCGACCGCGGCGGATCGCCAGCTGATCATGGAGCTGCTGCGCGGCCCGGGCCGCATCGCCGCGCTCGACGCGCCGGGCGTGAACGCCTTCGGCCTCGCACTGTCCGGGCGGCAGTTCCGGCCGAGCGCGGCGGCGGAGGCCCGGCTCGGCCAGCAGTTCGCGTTGCTGCGGGCACAGGGGGCGAAGGGCCGCCAGGCGATCCGCATCATCGACGCCTACGTCGCCGGGATCAACGCCGAGTACAAGCGTGCAGGCCTCGCGATCGCTTCGTGGACGCGGAACGACGTCGTCGCGATCGGCGGGCTGATGGGCGCCGTCTTCGGAGCCGGAGGGGGCGACGAGGTGCGCCGTTCCGAGTTCCTCGACCTGCTCCAGCGCAAGCTCGGGCAGGAGGCCGGCCGGCGTGTCTGGGAGGACCTCCGCCAACGGGACGATCCCGAGGCGAACGTCGCCGTGCCCGGGCGGGTGGCGTACGACTCGCACAGCTCGAGCGAGATCGGGAACGTGGTGGTCGACTTCCCCGCCGCGGCGCCTACGGCCAGGCTCACCACGACCACCACCCGCCTGCCCATGTCGAACGCGCTCGTCATCGGGTCGAAGCGCTCGACGACGGGTAAGCCCCTCTTCGTCGCCGGGCCGCAGGTGGGCCAGTACTACCCGCAGATCATGCTCGAGCTCGACCTCGACGGCGGTGGCTACCGCGCGCGTGGCGCGGCGTTCCCGGGCATCTCGTTCGGGATCCTGCTCGGGCGCGGCATCGACTACGCGTGGAGCGCGACCTCCGCCGGCTCCGACCTCGTCGACCAGTACGTCGAGACGCTGTGCGGGGGGAGCGACACGATGTACCTCTACCGCGGGGAGTGTCGTCAGATGACGACGTTCGACGCAGGGACGATCGTCGGTCGGCCGGGCGAGCCGGATCAGCAGCTGGTCTATCCGGAGACGGTCCACGGGCCCGTCCAGGGATACGCGACCGTCGACGGCAAGCGGGTTGCGATCTCGGTGAAGCGCTCGACGCGCGGCCGCGAGCTCGGCTCGCTCGGCTTCTTCCTCGACATGTCGATGAACCGCGTCCACTCCGCGCGCGATTTCGTCCGCGCCGCGTCGATGATGGAGCTGACCTTCAACTGGGTCTACGCAGACAGCCGGAGCATCGCGCAGTTCACGAGCGGGCGGCTTCCGGTGCGCCCGGCGACGGTCGACCCCGGCCTGCCCACCAAGGGCACCGGCGACTACGAGTGGCAGGGCTTCCTGCCCGCCTCCGCGCACGCGCAGACGATCAACCCGGCGAGCGGCGTGATCCTCAACTGGAACAACAAGCCGGCGCGGGGCTACGCGGGCGCCGACGACGAATGGACGTGGGGCCCGGTGCAGCGGGTCGACCTGCTCTGGGGCGGCATCCAGCGGCGGCAGAAGCACACGCTCTCGAGCGTCGTCGGCGCGATGAACGGCGCCGCGACGCAGGACTTGCGGCTCATGCGTGTCTGGCCGGTGCTCCGCGACGTGCTCGCACGCGGAACCGGCACACCGCGTGCGGCGGCGGCGGCAGCACAGCTCGATGCCTGGTTCGCATCCGGCGGCAGCCGGCTCGACGCCGACCTCGACGGCAAGGTCGACGCGCCGGGCGCCGCGGTGATGGATGCGGCGTGGAGCGCGATCGCCAACGCCGTTTTCGCACCGGTGCTCGACGGGCAGGAGCGGGCCGAGCTCGCGAAGCTCGTGCCCAACGACCCGCCGCTCTCCGCGAACGGCTCCAGCGCCTACAGCGGCTGGTGGTCGTACGTGCAGAAGGACCTCCGTTCCCTGCTCGGTCGAGCGGTGGCCGGCCCGTACCAGACGCGGTTCTGCGGCGGCGGCGACGTCGCGAAGTGCGCCGCTTCGCTGTGGGCGGCGCTCGACACCGCAACGGCGCCGCTGGCGGCGTCTCAGGGCGCCGACCCGTCCGCGTGGCGTGCCGACGCAACCGCGGAACGGATCCAGTTCGCGCCCGGGATCCTCATGAGGACGATGCGCGGCTCGAACAAGCCGACGTTCCAGCAGGCGATCACGTTCCGAACGCACCGGTAGGACACCGCCCCGCGAGGGACGCGGGGTAGGCTCAGGAGCGATGGCCGACCGCCCGCAGAAGCTCCTCACGCCGGGTCCGACGTCGGTGCCGCCGTCCGTGCTGCGCGCCCTCTCGAAGCCGGTGCTCCACCATCGCTCGCCCGACTTCGCCGCGGTGTTCGAGCTCGCGCAGGAGCGCCTGCGCGAGGTGTTCCGCACGGAGAACGAGGTTCTCGTCTTCACGTCGTCGGGCACGGGCGCATTCGAGTCCGCTGTCGTGAACCTTCTCTCTCCCGGCGACCGAGTGCTCGCGGTCTCGCAGGGGGAGTTCGGGGAGCGCTGGCAGGCGATGGCGCGCGCGTTCGGCTGCGACGTCGTTCCGCTGACGTACCCGTGGGGTGAGGCTCCTCGCCCGGCTGGCCTGCGCGAGGCACTGGCGGAAAGCGGCGCCGCGACCGCCTTCATCGTTCACTCCGAGACGTCGACCGGCGTCGTCTGCGATCTCGAGCCGCTCCTCGCGGTGTGCCGCGAGGAAGGCGTGCTCTCGGTGGTCGATGCCGTGTCGAGCCTGGGCGCCGTTCCACTCGAGACCGACGCATGGGGCGCCGACGTCGTCGTGACGGGCTCGCAGAAGGCGCTGATGACACCGCCCGGCCTCGCCTTCGCCGCCGTCTCCGACCGAGCCTGGGAGCGGACCGTAGAGGCGACGCTCCCGCGCTTCTACTGGGACTGGGCCCGCCAGCGCCGAGCTCAGGCCAAGCGCTCGACGCCGTTCACGCCTCCGACGTCGACCGTCGTCGCGCTCGTCGAGGCTCTCGGCCTCGTCCTGGAGGGCGGCCTCGACGCGGCGTTCGCCCGGCATCGGGCGCTCGGGCGCGCGTGCCGCGCGGGCATCAAGGCGATCGGGCTCGAGCTTTACTCCCCGGAAGACGACAGCGCAGCCGTGCTCACCGGCGCGCTGACGCCGGAGGGGATCGACGCAGTCGAGCTGCGCCTCGCGCTCCGCGACCGGCACGGGATCACCATCGCGGGCGGTCACGGAGACCTCGTCTCGCGGCTCTTCCGGATCGGCCACATCGGCCACGTCACGATCGACGACATCGCGGAGGCGTTGGGCGCGATCGAGGTCGAGCTGCGGGAGGCCGGCGCCGACGTCGAGCCCGGCCGAGCCGCTCCGGCCGCCTTCGAGGCTTTCGGCTCGGTCGCCGCGGCAGGCTGATGCGCGTCCTGATCCGGGAGCCCATCGCGGACGCGGGGGTCGAGCTCCTGCGCACACGGTTCGACGTCGACGTCGACCTCGACTCGCCGCTCGAGGAGATCGTCGGCGACTACGACGCCATCGTCATCCGGTCGGCCACGAAGCTGACCCGCGACCTGATCGAGCGCGGAACGCGGCTGAAGGTCATCGGTCGCGCCGGCGTCGGCGTCGACAACGTGGACGTGGACGCCGCAACGCGTCGCGGGATCGTGGTCGCGAACGCGCCCGAGTCGACGATCGTGTCGGCTGCGGAGCAGACGATCGGATTGATCGTCGCGCTCGCCCGAAACATCCCGCAGGCGCATGCGGCGCTGAAGCAGGGTCGCTGGGAGCGCTCGCGCTACGGGGGAATCGAGCTGGCCGGGAAGACGCTCGGCGTGATCGGCTTCGGACGGATCGGACAGCAGGTCGCGCGGCGCGCGCTCGGCCTGGCGATGAACGTCGTCGCGTACGACCCGTTCGTGGGCCGCGACCGGTTCCGCGACCTGGGTGTCGAGCAGGCCGAGACGCTCGACGAGCTGCTCGGCGCCGCGGACGTCGTGACGCTCCACTCCCCTCTCACCGACGAGACCCGCTGCCTCGTCGATCGCGACGCGATCGGGCGGATGCGCGACGGCGCGCGGCTCGTGAACGCCGCGCGCGGCGCGCTCGTCGACGAGGAGGCGCTCATCGAGGCGATCCGATCGGGGAAGCTCGCAGGCGCGGCGCTCGACGTGTTCTCGGCCGAGCCGTACACCGGCCCGCTGCTCGAGCTCGACCAGGTCGTGGTCACGCCGCACCTCGCGGCCTCCACCGACGAGGCGCAGGACCGGGCGGGCCTCATCGTGGCCGAGCAGGTCGTGGCCGCGCTCGACGGCGGGATCGTCACGAACGCGGTCAACATCCCGGTCGTCGACCAGGCCGACCTCGAGGTGCTCGGGCCGTTCATCCCGCTCGCGTCGCTGCTCGGCCGGATCGCGGTCGAGCTCGCGGTCGGTGCGCCGCAGCGCATCACCGTCGCGGCGCACGGCCCGCTGTCGGAGTACGACACGCGGCTCCTGACCGCGGCGGCGCTGAACGGTGTGTTCCAGGAGCGCGTCGACCAGGTGGTGAACGTCGTGAACGCGACGGTGATCGCCGCGGAGCGCGGGATCGCCGTGGTCGAGGAGCGCGACCGCGCATCGCGCGACTACTCGAACACCGTCGAGGTGCGGCTCGTGTCGGACGGGGAGGAGGTCACCGTCTCGGGAACGACGATCGGACCGGAGCCCCGCCTCTTCCTCGGCGGCGCCCTCGGCTTCGGAATCGACCTCGAGATAGCGCCGCACATGGTCTTCGTCCGCTACTCGGACCAACCGGGGGTGATCGGCCGCGTCGGCTCCATGTTCGGCGACGCCGGCCTCAACATCGCCAACATGGCGGTCTCGCGGACGAAGGAGGGAGGCGAGGCGCTGATGGTCTTCTCCATCGACTCGCCGGCCACGAGCGAGCTCGTCGACCAGCTGCACGACGCGGGCTTCGACGACGTCCGCTTCGTCGAGCTCGGGTGACCGCGAACGGCATGGAGTGGCCCGAGCCGGTGGAGCGCGTCGCGGCGTTCCTGCGTGACACCGGCGCGGAGGCGCGGATCGAGGAGCTGCCGACGCCAACGGCGACCGCGCAGGCGGCGGCCGACGCCGTGGGCTGCACACTGGGCCAGGTCGTGAAGTCGATCGTCCTCATGTGTGACGCGTCCCCGGTGGTGACGCTCGTGCCGGGCGACCGCAAGGTCGACACGGGGAAGGTCGCACGGCTCGTCGGCGCGCGACGGGCGACGGTCGCGGATCCGGACGAGGTCGAGGCGGCGACGGGCTTCCGTCCAGGAGCCGTAGCGCCGTTCCCGCTCGAGCGTGTCTCCGTCATCCTCGTCGAGCGGACGATGCTTCGGCACCGCACTGTCTGGGCCGGCGCGGGCTCCGAGTCGCACCTCGTCTCGCTGGCGCCACCCGAGCTCGTCCGCCTGACGCGCGGGCGGGTCGAGGACGTTGTGCTGGAATCCCGGTAAGGACTGCATGGGGACCCAGACTTCAGTCTGGTACCCATTCGCTTTCGTCACCGACGCCGAACGGAGGAGCGCAATGGAGGAGACCGCGAAGATCTGGATGAACGGCGAGCTCGTCGACTGGGCGGACGCGACCGTTCACGTCGGGGTTCACGGTCTCCACTACGGCACCGGCGTGTTCGAGGGGATCCGCGCCTACGAGACCGCAAAGGGCCCGGCAGTGTTCCGGCTCGCCGACCACATGCAACGTCTCCACGACAGCGCGCGCCTCCTGTACATGGAGCTGCCCTACTCCGTCGAGGACCTGCGGACGGCGACCCACGACCTCGTCCGCGCGAACGGGCTACCCGCCGCGTACATCCGGCCGATCGCCTTCTTCGGCTACGGCTCGCTCGGCGTGCACACACGCGGCAACCCGGTCGAGACGGTGATCATGAGCTGGCCGTGGGGCGCCTATCTCGGCGAGGACTCGCTCGCGAAGGGCATCACCGCGAAGGTTTCCTCCTGGAAGCGAGTCGGCCCGAACGTCATCCCGCATGTCTCGAAGGCGACCGGGATCTACCTGAACTCGATGCTGGCGACGACGGAGGCGCAGCGCGCCGGCTACGACGAGGGGATCCTGCTGACGGACAACGGCTTCGTCGCGGACGGGCCGGGCGAGAACATCTTCGTCGTCAAGGACGGCCGGATCCTGACGCCGCCGCTCTCGACGTCGATCCTCCCGGGGATCACGCGCGGGAGCGTCATCGAGATCGCACGCGACCTCGGCTACGTCGTCGAGGAGACGGACGTGATCCGCACCGACCTCTACCTCGCCGACGAGGTCTTCATGACGGGCACCGCGGCCGAGGTGACGCCGGTGCGCGCGATCGACGACGTCGAGCTCGGCGTCGGCGACGTCACGCTCGAGCTCCAGCGGACGTACCTCGACGTCGTCAACGGCCGCACCGAGCAGTGGAGCCACTGGCTCGACGTGGTCGAGACGGTCGCCGCTCCGGCGTAGCTGGACCGAGCTTCGGTTGGTGTCCGACTTAAAGTCGGACACCAACCGCCCATCGTCGGGCTAGATCCTTCGGGTCGACAGCGCGGTCGCGACCACGCGGTCCTGGTCGTCGTCCGTCAGCGACGAGCCGCTCGGCAGGCACAGCCCGTGCTCGAAAAGGCGCGCACCGACCTCGCCACCGAACGTGCGGTGCGACGCGAAGATCGGCTGCAGGTGCATCGGCTTCCAGAGCGGCCGCGCCTCGATGTCCTCGGCCTCGAGCGCCAGACGGACGGTCTCGCGGTCGGCTCCGAACGCGTCAGGGTCGAGGACGATGCATGTGAGCCACGCGTTCGAGGTCCCGTACTCCGCCTCGCGCATGAACGTGATACCCGGGACGCCGTCGAGGAGCTCGCGATACCGGTCGCGGATCCGGCGGCGCGTCGCCACACGCATCGGAAGCGTCTCGAGCTGCGCGCGCCCGAGCGCGGCCAGGAGGTTGCTCATCCGGTAGTTGAAGCCGATCTCGGTGTGCTCGTAGTGCACAACCGGCTCGCGCGCCTGCGTCTAGAGCTTGCGCGCGTGCTCGATCCAGTCGCGGTTCCCGGAGACGAGCATCCCGCCGCCACTCGTCGTGATGATCTTGTTGCCGTTGAAGGAGAAGGCAGCGACGGCGCCCTGCCTGCCCGACGACTCACCCCGGTAGGTCGCCCCGAGCGACTCGGTGGCGTCCTGGATCAGGACGACGTCGTGGCGCTCGCAGACCCTCCGCACCGCGTCGTAGTCGCAGCACTGGCCGTAGAGGTCGACCGCGATCACGGCCCGGACGCGCGCGCCCGCAGCACGCCGGTCGGCGATCGCCCGGTCGAGGAGCGTGGGATCGATCGTCCAGGTCGCCTCGTCAGCGTCCACGAAGAACGGCGTCGCGCCGGCGTACACAATCGGGTTCGAGCTGGCGGCGAACGTGAAGTCCGAGCACGCGACCTCGTCGCCCTCGCCGATCCCGAGCACGACCAGCGCGAGGTGGAGCGCGGCGGTGCCGCTCGTCAGCGCCACCGCGTGCTCGACCCCCGCGACCGCGGCAACCTCGGCCTCGAACGCGTCGACGTGCGGCCCGAGCGGCGCAATCCAGTTCGACTCGATCGCCTCGGCCACGAGCTCCGCCTCGCGCCCGGCGATGTGCGGTGGGGAGAGGTAGACGCGCGCCATCGCGCCCGAGCCTAGCCAGCTGACCCACGTCGAGTCGCCGCGGCGGGCAATACTACGAGGCATGTCCGCCCACGGGATGGTGTTCCTCGGGTTCGGGAAGTACGTGCGGGCCGACCGCATCTACGCGCTCGAGCCGATCATGGGCAACGAGCGTGGGAACGGCCGCCGGACGCTCGTCTGGGTGGAGGGCATCCCCGACCCGGTCGTCGCGTCGCGCACGCAGGAGACGATTCTCGAGGAGATGGAGCTGCTCGTCGAGCCGAGTGGCGGTCGCACCCGACGCAACCGTGGGACGGCGTTGAGCCGCCAGCCGCAGCTCTTCGAAGCGGGCGAGTGACGTTCCACGAGCTCGTGGCGGGCAGCGTCCACGACGCCGCGCCCGGGCTGATCGGCTGGACGCTCCTCGTCGACGGGGTCGGTGGGCGGATCGTCGAGGTGGAGGCCTACGAGGAAACCGATCCCGCCAGCCACTCGTTCGGCGGCCCGCGAGGGCGGAACGTCGTGATGTTCGGCCCCGCCGGCCAGCTCTACGTCTACCGCTCGTACGGGATCCACTGGTGCGCGAACATCGTCTGCGGCGCACCGGGACACGGAGCAGCTGTCCTGCTCCGTGCGCTCGAGCCGACGCACGGGCTCGACGAGATGCGGTCGCGGCGCGGGCCTGTGGCGGACAGGCTGCTCTGCTCCGGACCGGGCCGGCTCACGCAGGCGCTCGGGCTCACCGGGGCGGACAACGGGGCACGTCTCGTCCCGCCACGCTTCTCGCTCGTGCCGCCCGATCGCGTTGCGCACATCCTCCGGACGCCGCGGATCGGCATCACGCGCGCGACGGAGGCCGAGTGGCGCTACGTCGAAGCGGGAACTAGCTGGTCGAGCCGCCCCGGCCGACGAGCAGCGTGAGCGGCAGGCCCGGCTGGGCCGCGATGCCGGCCTCGAGGCTCTGCTTGACGACGGTTCCTTCCGGCCCGTCTCCGTACTGGATCTTCAACCTGAGCCGGAGCTTGCGGCTCCGCTCACGCGCGGCCGGGAGGCTCGATCCGACGAGGTTCGGCACGAGGCCGTCCCGCGCCGCCGAGACCCAGAGGCGTACCGTCCCGTTCGCGGAGAGGAATCCCTTGCGCGGCGTCTGCTCGACGACCTCGCCGGGACGGGTGCGCGGCTTCGCCGGGACGTAGACGACGTCCGGCTGTAGGGGCACGGACTGGAGCGCGACGCGTGCAGAGTCGACCGACTTCCCCACCACCACAGGGACCGACACCTCGTTTGCGTAGCACGTGGCGGTCGAGCCCGGCCGCCGGCCGGCGAAGTAGGTGATCACGCGCGTCGCCGGACAGAAGCCATTGTCCAGGCGCCACTTTCCGCTGCGGTACACCACGCGGGCGTCGTAGCTGGGCAGGTAGGGCGCCCCGGTGAACGTCGTCGCCGGCTTGCCTGCGAGCGCGCGGCTCATGAAAG
>Ga0157372_10005059_pt1 | contig 14011 bp, 14 predicted proteins | sample C55metaG_FD_115307 | JGI IMG/M metagenome (GOLD analysis project Ga0157372, IMG submission 115307) | Corn rhizosphere microbial communities from Kellogg Biological Station, Michigan, USA - C5-5 metaG | ecosystem: Host-associated > Plants > Roots > Rhizosphere > Soil | place: USA: Michigan... | reverse complement strand
TCCGCTCGTGGAGAGGGCATAGTCTATTTACTCGAAGGGAATCGCGTGCTCGCAGCGTTCGCAGTCGCTGATGCTGTGCGTCCGGAATCAGAGGCGGCGATCAAACAGCTACATGAGAGAGGTATCGAAGTCGTGATGATGACTGGAGATGCCCGCCCAGTCGCGGAAGCGATCGCACGCGACCTTAGTATCGATACCGTGCTCGCCCAAGTGCTGCCAGAAGATAAGGCGGCAAATATCGAGAAGCTGCAGCGAGAGGGTAAGCGCGTGGCGATGGTCGGCGATGGCGTGAACGACGCGCCTGCGCTGGTGACTGCAGATGTGGGCGTCGCGATCGGCGCCGGTACCGACGTCGCCGTCGAAGCAGGCGATATCGTGCTCGTTCGGAGTGATCCGCGCGATGTTCCACGCATGATCGCTCTCTCACGCGCCACCTATCGAAAAATGCTCCAGAACCTTTGGTGGGCAGCGGGCTATAACATCGTCGCCATTCCGCTCGCGGCCGGAGTGCTAGCGCCGTGGGGCGTCCTGCTCTCGCCGGCCGTCGGCGCTGTGCTGATGTCGCTCAGCACGATTATAGTGGCGATCAATGCTCAACTCCTTCGTCGGGAGCAGCTGTAAATGGGATCGATCCATGCGCCATGTTCGAGCTATGAACCTGTAAGCCGAGTAGAGTTACTGGGTCAGACGAGCGGCAACGCTAAGGAGATGCCGCACGGAACGGCGCTGGCGATTCCGCCGGTTCTATTGCGCGAAAGCACCGGCTGCGTTTGTGGATGGCGTCGTGGGGCGCTTGTTGAAACCGCGTTCACGCAAAAGGCGTGTACCTGCGCGTTCTGTCGTTAATTCACGCCGTGAGAGTACCACGGCAGCTTTCGGCAACGTGCTGCTCCAATGCCCAGCATCTCTTAAAGGTCTGTGAATTTGGCCGGACCCGTTCTCGACAAGAGGGCATCGACAGCATCAATTTCATCTCTGTTCACGGTGTGTCCCATGCCAGGATAGATGCGCTCATTAACGACCGCGCCCATGCGCCGAAAGACCTCCGCCGATTCGTGCACACGCTGAACAGGAACGTGTATGTCGACGTCGCTGCAACCGAGAAAAACGGGCGTTGCACCCAATGCACCTGAGTAGTTACGTGGAGTTCCCGAAGGCCCAATCAGCCCGCCGCTCAACGCCACAACTGCCGCGTATCGTCGTGCGTGTCGCGCCGCAAACTCTAATGTCAGACACGCGCCCTGAGAAAACCCCAGCAGTACGATTCGTTCGGACGTCACATTCTGCTGCTCCAGATCCTGCAGGAGACGGGCGATTAGAGAGAGTGCTGAACTGAGATTTGGCTCATTTTGCTCAATCGGCGCAAGGAACGAATACGGGTACCAGGTGTGGCCGGCCGCCTGAGGAGCCAAATAGGCGACATCCGGCGCAGTGAACTCCCCGGACAGTGCAAGCATGTCTTCCGCCCTTGCGCCCCGGCCGTGAAGAAGAATTGCCACCAGCCGGGCGCCAGAAATCGCAGATCCCGCCCGATGTACGGGCTGATGCGCATGGACGTTTTGACTGTGCTCCATCTATTCCCTCGTGCTGGTAAACAGTTTTGCGATCAATCGATCGGCTTGAGGTTAGCGGTGATCTGTGCACGGTGGGGTTCGAGAAATGGAGGCAGCACAAGCCGCTCGCCGAGCGTTGACGGATCTTCATCGACCGCAAACCCGGGTCCGTCGGTAGCAATCTCGAAGAGCACACCGTTCGGTTCGCGCACATAAAGGCTGCGAAACCAATAGCGATTGACCTTACCGCTGTTCGGAATTCCGAACTCGTTCAGCCTCTCGGCCCAGGCATCATAATCGGTATCAACACTGCGAAATGCGACATGATGAACACCGCCGGCACCCTGCTGAACAACGGGCAGATCAGGTTGCACAGCAATGTGCAATTCCGCATGTGGGCCCCCGTCGCCCATTTCGAACACATGTACCCGCGTCGCCGGATTGTTCGGATCTGCACAATCGCGCACATTACGCATATTGAAGACACGCGTGAGAAGGACGTCCGTCGGACTTAGTGTCGGCACGCTGATGACAATGGGACCGAGCCCTCGAATCTGCCATTCACTCGGAACGGGGCTGCGGTCCCACGGCTCCGGCGGATCGCCTTGTCCTTCATCATCGACGAGCGCGAGGCGCTGGCCTTCCGGGTCTTCGAAGAGGAGAGTGAGGCGGCCATCCCGCTCGAAGATCTCACCGTGTTGCACGCGGTTTTCGTCGAAACGGCGTGACCACCACGTCAACGCCTCCTTACCGTTAACCCGCAGGCAGGTGCGGACAATGCTGCGCGTCCCACGTCGTTCCTGCGGGACCGGCCAGTTAAAGAAGGTCAGGTCGGTGCCTGGGCTGCCCTTCGCATCGGCGTAGAAGAGATGATAAGCGGTCACATCGTCTTGGTTCACCGTTCGCTTCACTAGACGCATCCCGAGTGTCTGGGTGTAAAAGCGGTGGTTCTCGTGAATCGCGGCAGAAATTGCCGTTAAGTGGTGAATGCCAGAAAGTTCCATAAGGACCTACTTCGAATCGGAATACAACAGCAAACACAATAACGCGAAACGGAGTGACCGGGCATGAGCACGCTTTCAACTCGTTCCTTAGCTGCTAATCGCTCACTATAGTGTGAGATGGATCAACCAGATCCTAGACCTGCAGATCCACGTGCTTTCCCAAAGCTTGAAAACAACGGCTCGCTGCGTTCTCGGAGGTTGCGGAGCGCAAGACTTACGACGACCGCGAACCGCTCGTCGCGGCGGGAGATCGGGAATTAAAGTTCCATGTCATCAGGTCTGGTCAGGTCGAGATCGTTGACGAATCCGGCCGTCAAAAGCGTTCGCTCCTGATGCATGGGCCCAAGTTCACTGACGACCTGGCGCACCTCACCGGCAGACCAGCTCCGTTCGGGATCGATCAAGCGCGTTGCATCGGCGCTGGGTGAAGGTGCGATCGCGGTGCAATTCATAAACGAATACCTGGGCAATCGTGAGGCAACGACCCTCATCGTGAGGAATCCGATGATTCCCTGCGGCAGGAAATCTAATTGTGGTTGATAAGTAAGCGCAAATAGTGTTTTGAGTTCTGAGTGCCATGCTGTAAATATCAATCTGGACAAGTATGAGCGGGAGCAGTTCAACGACAGGTTCCTGGGCGGGTCTCAGCGAGAATGAGGCACATGCCCGGCTTAAACACGAAGGTTTAAACGAGCTGCCGCGCGCCCAGCGCCGTACACCCTTCCGCATTGTTCTGGAAGTCATCCGGGAGCCAATGCTCATGCTTCTCCTCGGTGGCGGTCTCGTCTATCTTGCGCTCGGTGAGCTTAAGGAATCGATTATCTTGCTCATCTTCGGCATAGTCTCTACAGTCATTACGGTCGTGCAGGAGACGCGTACTGAGCGGGTGCTCGAGGCATTGCGCGATCTGACTAGCCCGCGGGCTCTCGTCATACGCGATGGGGCGCCCACGCGCATTGCGGGTCGCGAGGTTGTGCGCGAAGATCTCGTTGTACTCTCGGAGGGTGACCGCGTACCTGCCGATGGCGTGCTCTTGCGGGCGAACGATCTTCAAGCAGATGAATCTCTGCTGACTGGCGAGTCCGTGCCCGTGCGCAAAATGGCGCGTTCCACTGAAATGCACGACCGCCCGATGCGGCCCGGTGGTGACGACCTGCCGCAAGTCTTCTCCGGATCGCTGATCGTCCGCGGTACGGGCATTGCTAGCGTCACGGCGACCGGGCCCCGCAGCCAGATTGGGGAGATCGGGCAATCCCTCAGCACACTCGAAACTGAACCGCCGCGTCTGCAAAGACAAACGCAGCGCTTGGTCCGTCTCTTTGCCTTGATCGGCGGGACAATCAGCGTGCTAGCTGTCCTCCTACATGGATTTCTTCGCGGTAACTGGCTAAATGCGGTGCTTGCTGGTATAGCACTCGGCATGTCCATGCTCCCGGAAGAGTTTCCTGTTGTGCTGGCAGTATTCATGGCTATGGGGGCTTGGCGGATCTCCCGTGCCCGAGTGCTCACGCGACGAGCGTCGGCAATCGAGGCGCTCGGATCTGCGACGGTTCTTTGCACCGACAAGACGGGAACGCTGACTGAGAACCGCATGACAATCGCCCGATTGCGGCTCAATGACGGCGTTGTATTCGCGGTAAACGCAGGCGAGCGCGTGCCGCCTATTTTTACGGAACTCTTGCGATTCGGCATTCTTGCGAGCGCTCCGGAGCCGTTTGATCCGATGGACAAAGCTTTCCATGAACTGAATAAGTGGAGGCGGCCGTTGATGCCATGGCAACAACTGGCCTGCGTGTGCTAGGGGTGGCGCGTGGAGAGTTTACCGGCCGGGAACTGCCGGAAGCCCCGCAGGACTTTAAGTTCGAGTACCTGGGCTTGGTAGGCTTAGCTGATCCGTTGCGCGCCGAGGTGCCCGCCGCTGTTGCTGAGTGCCGATCAGCCGGTATCCGCGTGGTTATGATTACCGGCGATTATCCGGCAACCGCACGCGCTATCTCCACGCAGGCCGGCCTGGAGGCGAAGCGAATCATGACCGGGGACGAGTTGGACCGCTATTCGGATTCCCAACTCGCAGCCGATGTCAACGATGTGACAGTGTTCGCGCGAATTGCGCCCCAGCAGAAATTACGCATTGTTAACGCCTTAAAAGCGAACGGTGAGATTGTCGCCATGACGGGAGATGGGGTAAATGACGCTCCCTCTCTCAAGGCCGCGCACATCGGCATCGCCATGGGCGGACGCGGGACGGACGTGGCTCGTGAGGCCTCGTCGATTGTGTTACTCGATGATAACTTCGGATCCGTGGTGAAAGTCGTCCGATTAGGACGACGTATCTACGATAATCTGCGCAAGGCCATGGGCTTTATCGTGGCCGTGCATGTGCCGATTGCCGGTCTTGCCCTGCTACCGCTCATCTCTGGAATTCCTTTAATCCTCGGCCCGGTCCAGATTGCCTTCCTCGAAATGGTGATCGATCCCGTCTGCACGCTCGTATTCGAGGCGGAGACAGAAGAAAAGGACATCATGCGGCGGCCACCGCGCGCGCCCGAGGAGCCGCTCCTCTCTGGAAGATTAATGCTCTGGAGCGTTTTGCAAGGAATATTCGCCTTTGCCCTTGTGGCATCGATTTACATGATGGGTTTCCGCCGCGGTATGCCCAAAACCGAGAATCGAGCACTCGCTTTCTTCTCGCTCATAACCGCGATTTTAGCGCTCATCTTTGTCAATCGAAGTTTTAGCGCGTCGGTTTTCACCGCGGTCTCTCGTCCCAACCGCGCCCTCAAGTTCGTTTTCCTCGGCGTGGCGGCAACCTTAGCTATCGCGCTTACGTGGCCGCTGGCCCGCGATCTTTTCCTCTTCGGCCCCTTGCACGCCGACGATCTTGCGATCACGGTTACGGCTGGTATTGTTGTGCTCTGCGTCTTGGAGTTCTTGAAGACCATCTGGCACCTAGGACTGCGCGCCTGAGCTCCACCCGCGTTCCGCGGAGCGCCTCGCGCGATAGTTCAATCGTATGCAGAGGGAAAAAACAGCGCTCACCGTTTCTCTTTGACTCTTGCTAACATCTCCGCAGGAGGTTTCCCATGACTGCTGCCCAGACTACACTTGCAAGAGAAATTTCGCAGGAGAATCGCGATGACCATCCGGTTGTGCAGCACTTACAGCGCGAGGTCGCCAATGCCTTTGTTCTGTATGCGAACTACAAGCACTACCACTGGCAAACCTATGGCCCGCTTTTTCGTGAATTGCATCTGATGTTCGATGAGTTTGCAGCGGATGTGCTAGGAACGATCGACGAAATGGCAGAGCGAATCCGCATGATCGGCCAGGATGTCCGAAATGTGCAACTGAAACAAATGCAAGGGGCAGCGGCGGTTCAATCGGCGCGGGCAGGCCAGTCCGCAAGAGAGATGCTGGAAGAAGCCGATGCAAACTTGTTGGTGGTGATCAAAGACATCCGAGACGCCGCGCTAGCTGCCGATGAAAGCAACGACCCTGGAACGGTGGATGTTCTTTCAAAAGTTGTCCAGATTCACGAAAAACATGAGTGGTTCTTACGCGAGGTGTTGAAAACTAACGATGGCTTGGTAAAGTGATAAATCCGAACGCGTTTGCCTCACGCGCCAGGGTCGAATTGTTTCGCTGAGAGACATCAGCAATATCCGTCATACAGAAGCAGTTGCATTGCCCTCGTGATCGACAATGTTGAGGCGAGGAAGTTCCATTTGTGGCCCGCACAGGATGCACTCAGAAGGTGCTCATCGTGAAAGAAGTAGATCTCTTGTGAGCGCCCGGAAGCGCGTGTAGAGCAAGCGGTGTCATTTTGCCGCAATGCCCCAGCTCTCACTCGTGATATCGCGCCGGGGATCAAGCCACACACAGTTCAACCGTTTACATGCCGTCAGGCTGCGGAATGATCAAGCCCTGAGGCGCCACTTCGCCACGAAGTGCAGCGAGTTCGTGCCCCGTCAAGACCTCCTGCACCGGCCAATCCAGCAGACGCGCCGCTTCCGATACGCAATGAGCCCAGGTACACCGGTTAACGAATAGCATGCCCGGCGTGTCCAGTGTCCCACCTTTATTCCGGAATCCGAGCACCGCCAACTTTCGGCCGCCAAGGAGCGGACCGAGCAACCCCCATGCACAATGAGGGCGCGTATGTGTGCAAAATACCCATGCTGAAAGGCTGGGCGAGTGTAGTGATTGCAAAACGTCGGTGGGGATGCCGTATTCTGTGCCTGCACAGTCTTCGTGTAGCCGGCCAGGTTCCAGCCAATAGACCACGACGGCGGGTATGTTCCGCTCCGCCAGCCTCTTACATGCGCGCAGCACCTCGCCAAGCTGATACGCTCCCACCGCGCCGAGCATCAGCTTTGCCTCGTGCGGACGATGGCTCGCCCAATCCAGCCGAATCCCTCCTCGGGTGAGAAGTTGGCGGGCCTCGTCCGAGGTAAAAAGATTGGGTACGTTGTTTTTCGGAACGACTAGCGTCCAGATCTGGCCATGACTCTTATACACTCCCTCCGTTACCGTCGCAGCAGTATTAAAGTCGGCCGGGAATAATACCCGAGAGAACGGCATTGATTCGCCGAGCATCGTCTCTGCGAAACTCGGGTCCTGGTGCGAATGTTCGTTCTTGCCGTTCTCCCATGTATGGGAAGTCATAATCACCGGAATCGAGAGCCACTTTTGAGGGCGGCCAGCGCGCGCGCAGTTTTCGGTGAAAATGATCTCTTGTCTTACCGCGCCGTGCATTTTCGTTCCGAAGGCTTCGTAAGTATGGACCAGGTTGAGACCAGCTTTGTTGGCCAGCGCCGCGCAAACGACCGCTTCCTCGTTTAAGGCTGTGATGACGGCTCCATCGACCGACTCGGGGATTCCAGGCTCTGGATCGGTAACGCGGAACTTCAGAGTCTCCAGAGTGCGGATTAGCCGGTTGGACCGCATTTCGTCTGGATTCCCGACACGCGGACGAAGTTGCGGATTTGCCTGTACAATCGCTGCGAATACTTCATCGACGGCCATCATGGGTGACGCGTACGTCCAGGAGTCGCCATTCGGGCGCTTGTCTTCGTCAATCTTCTGTGCCGGCAGTGCTGGGATAGTCTCAAGGCTCACGGCTCTGGTGGCGAGCGCATTGTCCCGCTCGCGACTGCGTCTCAGCTCTGAGTGCCGGCCGAATGGCACGAGAGCTTCCTGTAACTCGTCAATGGCCACCCAAAGTCGATGGGCACCTTGGTTGAACCGTTCTGCTGCATCCGGGTCAGTAGAGGGGTTGCCTCCAAGCGGTAGATTGTGAGCGAGATTCGTGCCTTCGCCCGGGAAACCCGCTCCTTTAGGTGCGATGGCAATTCCGTATGGCAGCGCCACCGGGTAGCTTGTCTCGCCTTTCTCGACTTGTCGCGCCGCCGTCTCCAAGCGTGCTTCCATTTCCAGAATGGCCCAGACAAATGCGGCCGGATCGCGGCCATCGAAGATGATCGGATCGAAGCCATTTAGCCGTAGGTGTTCGCTAAGCCATTCCGATCCACCTTGTTGCGACATAGTGGTCCGTTGATCGATCCTGCGGCCATTTTTGATCATGATCGGGACCACAATTCCGGAGTCGTCGGCTCGCCACCAGCGCGGCGCCCAATCTGACCCTCTCTGCTCCTCGAAGGCGCCATCCGAGAGGAACACCACTAATCGCTCGCCCGGCACAGGCATGTGTACATACTGCAATTCAGCGAAGCCGAGATAGCCCCCTTCGGCAAGTCCACCGGCGGTGTAAGCATTTACATGGCTCCCGAGTGGAGAATCAGGCAGCCCGTCAGAGCGCAAACGATAGGAATAAAAGTCGCGCACGTAACTTGACAGTCCCTCATCGCTGATCGAATAGCGCGCGGCGTGCGTAGGACTCATGTTGCCCACGAGCAAGTTCAACGAATCGACCGCGGCAACGCAGTGCCCCTGGCCCATAAGCCACGCCCGAGTAATACCGGACAAGACGTTGGCAGCGAGATAGCCCGCATAGGCCGGCACCATATTCAACGATCCGCCGGTATGGCCCTCAGGCCGGTTCTTGAAGTTTTCGGGTGCAAGCGAACGACCGTCCAAGTAAACGTCGCGCGCGTATGTCTGATGTACTACCAGCCACATTGCGGCGCTGGACAGGCGATCAAGTGCGTGTAACAACGCGTAAAATTTCACGTCGCCGAGTCCCGCTTCTCGAGCAACCCGCGAGGCGAGGCCCGCAATTCGCTCGTGAGTTTCTACCGTGTGAGTGATCGCTCCATATCCAGATGACCACTTCTCCGGCATCCCGACGGATTTTTTACTCATGGGCAGACTCCTTCACTAGCTTAGACGCGGAATGCACACCGTAATAGTCCGTTCCATACCATGAGAACTCGAAAGCGAAAGTTCTCGCATTTGGCAGGAACTTCGCCCGTCGACGGGAGGGCGTGAAGCTGCCGCTCCACAACATATGCCCGCACTCGCGCTCAACCGAACTTCAGACGCGAAGAAGGCGACGAGTGTTACTGGGGGCCGACCGAGTTTTTGGTGCCTCAAGCCTTTTTGTTGAGCGATACATCGCAAGTCCATCTGTTCGTACGACAATACTGGCGCTACTGGCTGGTTTTGCGATGCAATAAAAAGATGGCAAGCACGCTGCCCCCTGCGATAAGGAATGTCTTAAGCCAGAAGGCGCCCCGGCTGAATGGCCGTCGCGGTCGCAAACCTGCGCGCGTGTCTGATGGCCGTGAACGCGCGAGAGCGCCACCTTCACCTTCCCATCGTGCAATGTCCTGAATGTAATACTTGGGCATAAATCAACGTTTTCTACCCCCTGTCCACGGGCACTTAATGCTTATTCGAAGAGATCATCGGCCGGGCAATGCAACTTAGAGTCGGTATCTCAATGACGCACCCACGCCACCTACATCGGCCAGAAGCGCTGGATCTTCGATAAATTCTACGCGAGCTCCTGTCTGATGAGCTCGTGTGACGATCGCATCCGTGATACGCATGGGAGTGCCTGGGGGAAGGTCCTTCACTGCGGGTGCGATCGCTTCGTGCAGCTCTTCCTCTCCCGGATGCATCTGATCGAGCGCTGCGCTGACGAATATCGTGTCGACTTGGCCATTCGCGAGAGCGGCGAGAACGTCATGCACTCCGACAGCGGCCAATCCTCCGGCTCGGAATTCATCGATCATGCGGCGGGCGCGCTCCGGTTCTGTGCGAGCCTCGTGCTCCTCCATCGCCGCCAGGGTGGCTTTCAACACTTCATGCTCCGCCGCTGTGATATCCAATTTCAACTCGTCCACGATTTTGGATGGCAGAAACGGCGTCAATTGCTGACGAAGGATTGACAGAATCAGCTCATCTCCCGCCAAAATGATGTGTTCGATCCGCTCATCGCGCACGATGCGCTCCAAGTGTTCGATAATTTCTTTCGCATGCTTCAAATGATAATTGTCGACATGGAGCTCATACCGGCGCAGCCACCACCCATGAATTTGAGTTCTGCTTCGAACCTTGACGTTCGTGATAGTTTCCGTGTCGAGCGTCCGCGCCAGGCCGAATACGAAAATACGAGCGGCGTTCGTGTCAGCAACAACCGCCGCGTAGGGCGGATATTTGTCCCGCAACTTCGCCAAATCGTATAAATGCGGTTGATGATACACGTACAGGCGGTTCACGTGTATCGGAGCATCAAACTGGAGCGCTTCGAAAAAGTCATTCGCTCCCGAACATGCGAAAAGCGCAGCACCGTTCGACGAGGGGCGAAGCTCGGTTTCGAGCCAGGATTTGATCTTCGCTACATCGCGATCGAAGCTCTGCCTTTCCGGCGAGCGGGATGGATACGTACTTGCTCGCGCTGTAAACTCCCTCCGAAGAAACGGCTCGAAGTTGTCTCTGCCGTGTTGGCTAGGCTGTGCATTCAGATAGAGGCTCAGCACAGGCATGGTTGTCGGTTCAAACAGCGCGAGTTCTCGCAGCTTGTCGTCCAGAATGGATGGTGTTGGCATGATTTCCTTACCTCCCCGAGTCCTCAACACAATCTCACGTAAGCCCGCAAATTTCTCATGTTCTAACGGCCAGGACCGGGCATGGACCCAGTTGGATCACTCTGTGCGTCGTCGATCCAAATAGAGCGAGGTCGATGGCGTTGCGCCCTCGTACGCCCATCACAATCAGATCCAGCTGTATTTCGTTCGCATGTTGCACAATCTCCTCATATGGTCTTCCCCTACGAACCGCTGGGATCACCGTTGACCAGGTTCGGGCTTCAGAAGGAATCACCTGTTCCAGTTGCCGTAACACCGCCGCTCTTTCCGTCTGCGGGTCTGCCTTGCCGGCGGGCTGCTCCAGGACATGTAGCAGTGTCACCTCAGCATCATACTGAGTGCCAAGCGAAAATGCATATTCGAGTGCTCGCGGCGAATTATCCGAAAAATCAGTGGCGAGCAGAATTTTACGAATATTCACCGGCCGTTCCAGATCGGCGGAATTCACAATACCCCGAACCGCATCGTGCACGGCCAATACGGGGCATGCCGAGTTGCGCAGTACTCTTTCCGTAACGGACCCCAGGACAACCCGATCAAAACCGCGGCGCCCGTGTGTGCCCATCACGATTACGTCTATTCTTTCGGATTCCGCAAACAAGAGAATGGAATCCGCCGGATATCCCTGGTGCAGGATAACTTCGGGTTCGGTGCTCCTATCCTCATACCGCGCAAGGAAACTGCGAAGCTGCTCCTGAACGTGCTCCGTCTGCTGCGCATAGATTTCGTCGATAGTGGTTTGCGATATGTAGCCGGAGTACAGCGCGAGCAAAGGCTCGGCCACGTGCTGCAGGAACAGTTTCGCCTCGTACTGCCGGGCGACCGAATGCGCATAATCGTAAGCTCTGACCGAGAACTCCGAAAAGTCCACCGGCCAGAGAATTCTCTCGATTCGCAGCATTTGCCCCTCTTCTCCATCAAGAGCCATTTCGCTCGGAGATGGGATTCGCCAGCGTGCCCGGGCGAGTGGCGTCATCCGCCCATCCGGAATTTGTTCCAGACTGAGACGATCGCCAACTCGAGAAGCGGGATATCGAACATAGCCATCATAAGCCGTTCTACCGAGGCCGGGAGACGACGGCAAACGTCGCGCTGACGGTATTATCGACGGAAGAAATTCTGCGCGAGCCGGTTAGTGAACGCTCTCAATGTGTGGCGAACCTCTTTACCCAAGCGGTATACCGGTCCATCCAGCCCTGCAGAAACTGGTTTGTGTCGGGGTCCGCGATATCCCCGCGTTCTTCGAAGAAACCGTCATTCACTTCAATGAACACTTTGGGTTGAGTGAGCGTCGCCATCTGCGGGTACGCCAGAACGTTGCGCATATGCTGGGCCATGTTCGTTCCCGCGGGGCCGGGTGACGCCGTAGTCCGCCGGCTTTCCCTTCCACGCGCTCTGACCATATGGCCGCGAAGCATTGTCGAACGCATTTTTTAGTACGCTGGGTATCCACCGGTTATACTTGGGCGTCACGAACATTAGACCCGCCTCGAGGCTGGAATTGTGATATGCATGGAACGAGTTCTTGGGGCCTCGATGTCGTCGTCCTGATGCGAAGGAAAGCCCCGATACGGTTGAGGCTAGTAACGCGCGTGAGGTGAGATATGGCCAACAAGGAGCACGACGTAAAACAGATGGGACAGAGCGAACATCAACAGTCTGCGGGAGGACCTGCGGCAACGAGCGGAAAAGAAACGTCTGATTTCATCTACTATCCAACCGATAAAGTCGTTGGAATCATTGACGATCCCGATGATGCCGAAGCGGCTCTGAGCGACTTGGAGGTGGCCGGGTTTACAGCCGAGGAAATAGAAGTTCTGACAGGTGAGGAAGGAGCTCATCGGATTGATCCGACCGGTCGCAAACACGGCTTGCTACCGCGCATCGTTAGGTCTATACAAAAACTGGGGAATTACGAATCCGATCATGTCATGCGACACGAGCAGGAGCTTCTGGCGGGTCACTTTGGTATTGGTGTCACCGCTAAAAAGGAAGAGGACCGTGAAAGAGTAAGGCAAATACTGAAGGCTCACAATGGTCACTTCATCAACTTCTATGGAAGATGGGCGATGCAGAGGTTAGACGCGTAGCATTGCTGCTCGGTACGTGCCAGCGTATATCGTCCGAACAGCCGAATAGCGAGTCGATTAGAAGTGCAGGGCAGCCATCCATCGCCGCGGTGCCTCATTCTCAGCACAGATCATCCGCCCCGAAATCCATCCCTTTCTGCGCTTTTTAGCTGTACCAAGGCGACGAAGTAGTCCCTGGATAGAATGCTCCGGACGATGTGCATCTCTCCAGTACACGCTGATGGCGGAATGCCGGCTCAATTTAGGCTGCCGGGGAGATGGATGGACAGGAGCAAACTGTCAGATGGTCGCCAGGCTGCGCGGTATGATGACGCGGATCAAGCGAAGCCAAAGAACCGTTTAAACCTTAAAAGTTGAAATCGCGGCCGGTCGCCTGATGGCCGGTCGCCTGATGTTCGTTGCGCCCGAATACAACTGCTCCCTTTTCGGATGTCTTGAAGCACGCACGTGATCAAGGCTTCGCAGCCGTAATCGGCAGAGCGTCTGGACGGGAAAGCAGTGGCATTTGCGGCCCTCTGGGGCGCACTTGGCACCTCTCTAGCCAGCGATACTCAAAAAAGTTCTCGCGTTCCCGGGTGTAGCAACGTCAGGCGAACTGGCGTTATGCAAGTGAAATTGTGGGTTTTTCGGGCTGCTCACAAAATGCTCACGTCGATACTAAACGGTTCCTTCAAAGTTGGATGAAAGCAGCACATCGGCTGGATTAAGCTGTTCGTGAGATGATGAACGCCCAGTTCAGGCTGTGGGGACTGAGGCCAAAGGCTTGTCACTACAACGATAGGACTCCGATACGCAAGCTGCCCTGGATTAGGCGTGCAACAGGCGTGCTCCGCTCGTTGCTCAAGTGGACCTCCATAATCCTCGTCACTGCATTCGCATGGATCGGCTTCCTTTATTTTACTCGGGGGACGGCGGTTCGTCACGTCCAAGGCGTTGGAGCCGGCGGTACGCCTGTAGGCGTGAGCGAGCCGGAATTCCCACTCAGCGTAACCATGCTCACGGGCGCTTGGCTGGCACCTGGGAACCGCATTGAGGTGATGTTAAATGGCGACAAAACTTACCCGCGCCTTTAGCAGGATCTCCAATCCGCGAAGCGCGCGATCACATTGCAGTTGTATTACGGAAACACGGGCCAAATGGCGGATACGCTTCGCGAGATCCTCATAGAAAGAGCCAAGGCTGGCGTTCAAGTCTATCTGCTGTACGACGCCTTCGGAACTATTGACATCCCGGCTAACAACCGTGAGGCTCTGCGCGCCGCAGGTGTTTTCGTACAACCGTTCCGCCCGATCCGCCTTTCGACTCTCCATTTG
>Ga0157372_10005058_pt1 | contig 14012 bp, 7 predicted proteins | sample C55metaG_FD_115307 | JGI IMG/M metagenome (GOLD analysis project Ga0157372, IMG submission 115307) | Corn rhizosphere microbial communities from Kellogg Biological Station, Michigan, USA - C5-5 metaG | ecosystem: Host-associated > Plants > Roots > Rhizosphere > Soil | place: USA: Michigan... | reverse complement strand
TGATGGAGAGCTCTTCGCCAAGCTTCACATAGTTTCTGAAAATGGGTGCGCCGGTAGCCACCGACCTTACGAGAAAATTCTGACGGTTGAGATCATTTTCCTTTTCAATGCTGGCTACGGCCGTTACTTCATTGTTCCTGTTGAGGTCGGTCACTTTCAGCCTTACAACATAGCTGTTCGGTGAAGCAGCTTTTATATTCATTTTGCCGATAATGAATTTATCCTGTCCGGTATTATTCTCGTCGATGAGGCGCACGGAGCCGCTGTCGAGGATCACCTTCGAATCATACGAGGAATACATCCGGAAAGAGATGAGCACATTGCAGCTGAAATTAATTCCGTCGGGACGGGTATACAACAGCTCCTTGCTGGAGAGCTTGAAATGCAGCTCGGAAGATGAATCGCTGGAATTGAACACAACAAACTGCGGGTGAATGGTGTTCAGCTCTTTCTTGTAGCTCGGGTTTTGCGTAACCGTGCTGCCGCCCTGCTTTGAGGATCCGCAGGCAATGGCGGCCATGATGACAACAGTATATAAAAAATATTTTTTCATCTATGTGTTGGATTCCTCTGTTAATTGTGACGGCTCATCGTTGTTTAAAAACTTTGCAGGGATCTGTTTGTCCTTGTTGGTTTTTGCGCCGAGCTTCTGAATGTTCTGGATACGCTTCACAATGTTGCCGCTGCCGGAGCTGAGCTTGTTGATTGCATCGTTGTATGCTTTGGATGATTGCTCGATGCCGCGCTCGATCTTCTGCATGTCTTCCAGGAAGCCAACAAACTTGTCGTACAGCTCGCCACCCTGCCTCGCGATCTCCATTACGTTCTTGGTCTGGCGCTCCTGCTTCCACAGCGATGCGATGGTACGCAGCGTAGCCAGCAAGGTGGACGGGCTCACGATCACGATCTTCCTGTCCCATGCAAAGCTGAACAATTCATGGTCGGCCTGCACCGCCACGCTGAATGACGATTCGATCGGGATGAACAACAGCACAAAATCGGGGGTGTTAAAATCGGTAGAGGAATGATAATCCTTATCGCTCAGCAATTTCACATGGTTGCGGACAGATGCGAGATGCTCGCGGATATACATTTCTTTTTCTTCTTCGGTATGCGCATTTACAAACGCTTCATACGCGATCAGGGAAACCTTGGAATCGACAATGATGTGCTTATCATCGGGCAGCATGATCACGGCATCGGGCTGGATGCGCTTGCCTTCGCTGTTGTTGGTGCTGAACTGCGTGCGGTACTCCTGCTCTTTCACCAGGCCGGAGCGCTCCAGCACTTTTTCAAGAATGATCTCGCCCCAGTTGCCCTGCTTCTTATTATCGCCTTTCAGCGCTTTTGCAAGGTTGTTGGCTTCATCGCTGATCTTCTGGTTCAGCTCGATCAAATTTTTGATCTCCGTTTTGAGCACGATGCGCTCATCGGATTCCGCCTTGTACGCCTTCTCCACCTTCTCTTCGAAAGCTTTAATATTCTCTTTGAGCGGATTTAATATGATATCGAGATTGGATTTATTCTGCTCGGTGAATTTGGTGGCCTTCTCATCGAGGATCTTATTGGCGATCACCTCAAACTCGGTCGTGTATTTTTTGTGGACGTTCTCGAGCTCCGATTTTAAGGTCACAAATTTTTCTTCCTGTGCCTTGAATGCTTCACGCGCTTTCGCGATGGTGATGTTCGCATCGTTCAGCTCCTTGCGCAGGGTATTGATCTCAGCTGCGGCCCTTTCCTTTTCCACTTCAAGATGTTGCTCGTTTTTAGAGCGCTCTTCCTGCATTTCGGCATGCGACTGCTCTTTCAGGGTTTTCAGCTCCTCGCTGAGCCTTGCGATCTCCCGCTGCGCATTTTCGAAATTTGTGGCAAGCACCAGCTTCTCCTTTTCCAGCTCCACGATCCGGGCGTCAAGCGCAGAAGTGTCCGCAACCGCAACGTTCCTGTTCTTAAGCAGCAAAAACGCGATCACAAAACCCAGTGCCAGCCCGATAATCAAAAGCAAGATCTCCATAGTAATTCTCCGAAATATGAAGGGCTAATTTACGGATAAATTCGCTTGGTTGGGGGGTGAATTTTTGGGGAGGTGCCAGACCACTTTGCACGATGCATTCCCCTCCTCGCAGGAGGGGTTAGGGGTGGTGACACTATTCAGCCTCAGAAATAATTCACGATCCCGAAATGGATCTTCCCGCTGCGAAGCTGGAGCGGGTTGTTGAACTGTTTGCCGAGCGCATAGTTGATGGAGAAGATGCCGGCCTTCGTTTCGAAGCTGATCCCGGCACCGAAACCGAAGGGCGTGTCCTTCACATACTGGTTGAGGCTATTGTTCTCATACCAGGCGCCGTCGCCGAATACGTAGAGGTAGCTGTTCTGTTCAAGAATAAAGCGGTATTCGAGCGTAAAAATGGAGTATGCCGATGCGAAGATCGATTCTTCATCGAAGCCGCGCAGTGTTTTTAAGCCGCCGATCCGGAAAAGCTCATTCTGGAACGTGGTTTCACCGTACAGGAAAGCCGACTGGTCACCCAGCATCACCGTGCTCCTGTCGCCAAGCGGGATGAACACGCTGAGCTCGACATCCGAGTTATACTGCGCAGAGCTGAGCTTGAGCTTATCGTATACCACCGGGTTCACCTTTGCATTCTTTTTGATGACCCTGGTGCCGGCGCTTGCATTCATGAGCAGGGAAAAGCCTTTGCGGGGGTTAAGACGGTAGTCGAGACGCTCGAACTTAAGCCCGATGCCGTACATATTTGAATGCACATCGGCATACGGCGGAAGCGTTGTAACAAACTCAAGGCCTTTCGTGGAAAGCAATGTAGAGCTTTTGTTGGTATAGAACAGCTTGATGTAATTTCCGCCGATCAGCATGTACTGCACACCAATGTTCTGGTTGAGGTCGAGGTAGCTTGTATCTTTTTTATACAGCTTGAAATTATAATCCAGTCCGAGCGGGGTCCTTAAAATGAACGGATACACCACCCTCGCCTTGAGGTCCTGCGTTTGCGTTTGCAGCCTCCTCCAGTTCAGGTCGATCAGCTCTCCGCGGCCGAGCCCGTTCTGCAGCTTCAGGCGCACATCGCCGGTAAACAGGATCTTGCCGGTGTTGTTATCCGGGAGGATCCCGATCACGCCGTCGAACTGGCTTGCGCGTTTCTTATCAAGGTTGAGGATAAGCTTGTTCTGCTTGTTGGTGAACGTAACGGAGGCCGGTTTCTTCACCGTTACAAACGGCAATTCGCGCAAGCGTGTATTCACCTTTTGCAGCTGGCTTTCATCGTAAAGGCTGCCTGGCTTTATTCCCAGGTAATTGTACATGTACACCGGGGCGATCTTTGCGCTTCCGCGGATCACCACGCTGTCGATCTTCACTTCCGCATTCTTCTCCAGCCTCAGCACGGCAGAAAGCTGTTCTTCGTTAAACTCAATGCTGTCGAGCTTTACGGAGGCAAAGGGATAACCGTTGTTCTCATAATAGCGAACAATGCGTTCGCGGAGGCGTCTCACATCCTTATATTTCAATGGCTTACCCGCATACATTTTTTCGCGGAAGCCGATCTCGCTCAACACGCCTTCATCCACATTTCCTTGGCGCAATGCGGCCCATTTGTAGGGCTTTCCGAAGTCGAGATACGCTGTAGCGGAGAGTGAATCGGCAATAATACTGTCGTATGCAGCAAGAAGATAAGCGTTATCATAACAAAGGGAAAGCACCTTCTGCAATTCCTTCTCCCGGGCGCTTTTGGAAGGAAACGTTTTTTTGTAGGCGATCTTTTTCAGCAGCGCTTCATCACGTAGGGAATGGATCACAAGGGTGTAATCCTGCTGTGCATGCAGTCGCACACAAACAGCCAGAATAGAAAAAAATAGGATGATCCCCGCTCGCATCGTATAAAGTTACGCATTTAAACAAACGCTGAACAAGTTGAATTATTTCAGTTAGTAACCCGGTTTCAATATAGCGTCACCCTGAACTTGTTTCAGGGTCTTCTCAACAGATGCTGAAACAAGTTCAGCATGAATCCTCTATATATTTCTCCCATAAATTTTGAGAAGCTGATTAAATTCATAGATTTGTTATACAGGAACAATTCAAACAACCAGGAACATCATGAAAAAAATAACCAGGAACATTCCCTATTTCATCGCGCTTGCGGTTATGGCAGGCTGCGGCGACGGAGGAAAAAATCCATCGGAGAGCACCGTGGATTCCAGCGAAGTGAAAACAACCACGGAAACGGTAAAGGACATCGTGCTTTACAACATTCCTTCACCGGTGGAGACATTCACCATTCTGAAAATGTCGGGCTCCGGCTTCGACAAGTCGCTGGCCAACGATCCGCGGAACGAAAGCAAATACGTTTCTAACTTTTCGAAGGCGGTGAACCTCGGGGTTTATTCCACCGATCTTTCCTTCTGCTTTCTGTACAAGCAAAACCAGGAGTTCAACAACTACCTGAAAAATGTGAACAACCTCACCACAGCGCTGGGTATCGACGGCAGCTATGGACAATCGGTTTCCAAGCGCCTGCAGGATAACAGCAACAATATGGATTCGCTGATGGCGATCGCATCGGAAGCAAGCGTGAACGCAGACCTTTACCTGAAGGAGAACCAGCGGGTGAACACCACGGCGCTTGTTGCTGCGGGAAGCTGGATCGAGGCGATGCACATTATCACTTCCATTGCGCTGAAAAAAGAGAACAGCCTGATCAGCGGCCTTGTTGCAGATCAGAAAGTGACTGCAAGGAACCTCTCTAAAATGCTGGAGCAGTTTGAATCGGAAGCTGAGATCGCGGAGCTTTCGAAAAGCGTGAAAGACATTTCCGCATTTTATGATTCATTGCAGCCGGTGCAGGGGAACTCGCTGGTGTCGGAAGACAAGCTCCTGAAAAGCATCGGCAACAACACCAGCTACGAGCTGAGCAAAGAGCAGCTGAAAGCTATTTACGACAAGGTAGAAGCATTAAGAAACAAATTAACCAACTAACATTACAGCTATGAAGAGATCATTCAACAACCTGAAAATTGTGCTTGCGTTTTTTGCCATGAGCCTTGCTGTAATGAATACAGCTACCGCGCAATGTACGGCAGTAACAAAGGAAGCCATTAAGAAGCTCACCGTTTACACGCATACCGGGCAAACCAACAGCGCCACTATTTCCGGCGGCAACAAAGTGGAAATGCACTTATCCTTTTACAAGGGATTGAATTATAAATTGCAGTTTGGCGCGGATGCCGCATTGGGACAATACACCTTCCGCATCCTTGATGAAAATAAAAAGGAGCTTTATAAATTCGAGGGCGGCAACCAGGCGGATTATTTCACATTCTTTTCCAATTGCTCGCAGGAGCTGATCATCGAGATCTCGGCGGTTGACAATACAAAGAAAGGCTGTGTAGCCGTGGTGGTGGGAATGCAGGCGCCGAAAACAGGCGGGAATTCCATCCGGAATTTGTAATTCGCAAGAAACAGAATAAAACGAACATAAAAAATCCCATCTGTATTTCAGATGGGATTTTTTATGTCGTATTACCTGATCTCCGCCCCGGCCTTCTCCTTGTACGTCTTTATCAGCTTCTCCATGATCTTCTCGATCTGCTTGTCGGTGAGCGTTGCATTATCATCGCGGAGAATGAAGCTCAGCGCGTATGATTTCTTGCCTGAGGGCAACTTATCTCCTTCATACACATCGAACAGGTTCACGCTTTTCAGCAAGCCTCTCTCCGACTGGTACGCCAGCTGCTCCAGCTGCTCGAACTTCACCGCCTTATCGATCAGCAAAGCCAGGTCGCGGCGTACTTCCGGGAATTTAGGCACTTCCGTATACAACGCGGTTTTATTTTGCTTCATCGCTGCGATCACCACATCCCAGTTAAAATCGGCATAAAACACTTCCTGCTTTATGTCCATCGATTTTAAAATGGATTTGGTCAAAGCGCCGAACTCTACTATTGTTTTCTTATTCCAGCTGAATGAAAGCCCCTGCGAAAATGCATCGAAGCTGCTCTCACCCATTTTCACTTCTATTCCGAGACGGTCGAGAATACCTTTTACAATGCCTTTCAGCGTATAGAAATTCACCGTGTCGTTCTTTGCATTCCAGCTTTCCTCCTGCTTGCGGCCGGTGATGAACACCGACAAATGTTTTGTTTCAATGTACTTTGTGCTTTCGCCTTTGATAACCATGTATGTTTTACCAAACTCGTACAGGCGCAGGTCGGCATTCTTCCTGTTCTGGTTGTATTCAATGGTTTCGAGCCCGCTGAAGAGCATGCTTTGACGAAGCACACCCAGGTCGCTGCTCAAAGGGTTCAGCATTTTTACATTCTGTTCCGGGTTGATGCTTTTGAGCCTCGTGGAATATTCCTCTTTTGTGAGCGAGAGGCACATGATCTCCGAGAAGCCGTTATTGCTAAGCAATCCGGCAACAGCCTCGCGGATCTTTTCCTGGTCGGGCTTTTCGCTGAACGACAAGGATGAATTAAGCTCGGACGGGATCTCGATGTTGTTGTAGCCGTAGATCCGCAGCACTTCCTCGATCACATCCTGCTCACGCTGCACATCCACCTTGAAGGGCGGAACAGAAAGCAGCAATGCATCATGTCCTTCGTGCTCGATCTCGATCCCGAGGGAAAGGATGATCTTTTTGATGATCTCCAGGTCGATGTGCTTCCCGATCAGGTCGTCACATTTTTCGAAAGAGAAGGGAACTTTAAAGTTCTCGATCTTTTCCGGGTAAATATCAATGATCTCGGAGGAGATCTCACCGCCCGCAATTTCCTTTATCAATAAGGCAGCGCGCTTCAATGCGTAAACAGTAATGTTCGGATCGGTTCCCCGCTCGAAGCGGAAGGAAGCATCCGTTTTTAATCCGTGGCGCTTTGCAGACCTGCGGATGGAAGTGGAATTAAAATAAGCGCTTTCGAGAAAGATCTCCGTGGTACTTTCAGTTACACCCGATTCAATGCCACCGAACACTCCGGCAATGCACATGCCGTCTTCCGCGTTGCAGATCATCAGGTCTTCCGGGGATAATTCGCGCTCAGCCTCATCCAGCGTTTTGAATTTTGTTTTATCAGCGAGCTTCTTCACAGTGATCTTATTGCCTTTTATTTTCGCGGCATCGAAAGCATGCAGCGGCTGTCCCAATTCATGCAGCACATAATTGGTAATATCTACAATATTGTTGATCGGGCGCACACCGATGGACTTCAGCCTGTTCTTCAGCCAATCGGGCGAATCAGTCACTTTAATATTGCTGATGCTGATGCCGGAATAACGCGGGCATGCCGCTGTGTCTTCCACCTTCACTTCGATCACGGAACGCGTATTCACCACCTGGAAATTGCTCACATTCGGCAGATCAAGCGTGGTTTCCGAATCCTGGTGCATCGCATTGAGCACCGCGACAAGATCGCGGGCAACACCCACGTGCGATGCTGCATCGGCACGGTTTGGCGTTAAGCCGATCTCGAATGTATAATCTTCTTCGATCTTAAAATAATCTTTCGCAGGCGTTCCCGGCTTTGCATCGGCATCCAGCACCATGATGCCGGCATGCGATGTTCCGAGGCCGATCTCATCTTCCGCGCAGATCATCCCTTCGGATGCGGCGCCGCGGATCTTCGATTTTTTTATTTCAAACGGCTCTCCTGCCGAGGGATACAATTTTGCGCCGATAGTTGCCACGACGACCTTTTGTCCGGCCTCCACATTTGCAGCGCCGCATACAATATTCAGCAGCGTGCCTGTCCCAACATCAACGGTAGTTAAGTTCAAACGGTCGGCATCGGGATGCTTCTCCTTGCTCATCACCTGGCCTACAACAATGCCCTCGAGACCGCCTTTTACCGTTTCAAACTTCTCGATGCTTTCCACTTCAAGCCCGCAGCCGGTAAGGAGCTTTCCAAGCTCTTCGGGCGGCAAATCGGTTTTAACGTAATCTTTCAGCCAGTTATAGGAGATTTTCATTTGATCTGTTTTTAATTTTTTAAGATACCAAAAATAGGAAATTAAATTACTACTTAAACTTATCCTTCAGCGCCGCCAGCTGCGATGCAAAATCATTTGCAGGAGGTTCCGGCTTTCCTTTTTTGCCGGAGTTATTATTCGGAGCCTGTGCCTTTGCTGCAGGCGCATTGCTGCTGACAGCATCCTTCATCGACAAAGCGATCCGCTTGCGCTGCACATCCACTTCTGTGACTGTTACCGTTACTTTCTGCGCCACTTTCACCACGGTATTCGGATCGGAAACATAAGTGTTCGATAATTGCGAGATATGCACGAGGCCATCCTGGTGAACGCCGATGTCGACAAAAGCGCCGAAATTAGTGACGTTGGTAACGATGCCCGGGAGCTTCATCCCGACACGCAGGTCCTTTATTTCGTGAACGCTGTCGTCGAAGGCGAACACCTCGAACGATTTACGCGGATCGCGGCCCGGCTTATCGAGTTCGGAAAGAATATCATTCAGGGTAGGAAGCCCTACTTTTTCGGTTACATATTTCGGCAATGAAATTTGCTTGCGCAATTCCTTGTCGCTCATCAGTTGTTCGATGGTGCAGTTAAGGTCGGCAGCCATTTTTTCAACGATGTGGTAGCTTTCCGGGTGAACCGCGCTTTTATCCAGTGGGTGCTTCCCGTTGGAGATGCGCATGAAACCTGCAGCCTGCTCGTAGGCCTTTTCTCCCATGCGCGGCACTTTCAACAGCTCTTTTCTTGATTTGAACGGACCGTTCTCGTTCCTGTATTCAACGATGTTCCGCGCCAGCTGCGGCCCTAATCCCGACACGTACGTAAGCAATTGCTTGCTCGCCGTGTTCACTTCCACCCCTACTTTATTCACCGAGCTTTCCACCACTTCATCCAGCTTTTTCTTCAGCAGGTACTGATCCACATCGTGCTGGTACTGTCCCACGCCGATCGATTTCGCGTCGATCTTCACGAGCTCCGCCAGTGGATCCGCCAGTCTTCTTCCAATTGATACAGCACCGCGTACGGTAATATCCTTGTCAGGAAATTCCTCGCGTGCCACATCCGAAGCGGAATAAATGGAAGCGCCGCTTTCGTTCACCATGATCACATTGATCTCTTTCGGCAATTCATTGATGCTCCTGATGAATGCTTCCGTTTCACGCCCGGCTGTACCGTTCCCTATCGCAATTGCCTCAAGGTTATGCTTTGCGCAGAGCGCCATCACCGTTTGCTTCGAGTGAAATAATTTGTTCTGCTCATGCGGATAGATCACCGTGTCTTCCAGCAATTTCCCCTGCTTGTCGAGGGCAACCACCTTGCAGCCTGTACGGAATCCCGGATCGATGGCAAGGATCGCCTTCTGTCCGAGCGGCGATGCCAGCAGCAGCTCGCGCAGGTTATCGGCGAACACCTGGATCGCCTTTTCATCCGCCAGCTCTTTTGTCATCATCCGCATTTCACTTTCTATCGAGCTTTGCATCATGCGTTCGTAGGAATCCGTTACGGCAAGCTTCACCTGCTCCGACGCTGCATTGTTCCCCGTTACAAATTGCTTGTGTAAAATATCAAGCGCGCTTTCTTCCGGCGGCGCAATAAAAATACTGAGCACTTCTTCGCTTTCGCCTCTGCGGATCGCGAGCAGGCGGTGTGATGGACAAGCCATCAGCGGCTCTTCCCAGTCGAAATAATCCTTGAACTTTTCTCCCGCTTCTTCTTTTCCTTTCAGCACCTTGCTTTTGATGGTGGCTTCACGCCTGAATAAATTACGGATCTTATCGCGTGCTTCAGCATTCTCATTCACCCATTCTGCAATGATGTCGCGGGCGCCGGCAAGCGCGTCGGCGGCCGATTTCACTTCTTTCTCCTCCGAGATAAATTTATCCGCTTCGGCTTCCACATTTATTCTTCCCTGCTCAAACAGCAGCTGTGCCAATGGCTCCAGGCCTTTTTCCTTTGCGATGGTTGCACGCGTGCGGCGCTTCGGCTTGTAGGGCAGGTAAATATCTTCAAGTGTGGATAAGGTTTCTGCGGCACGCAGCTGCTCCACGAGCTCCGGCGTTAATTTCCCCTGGCTGTCGATGGAATCGATGATCGCTTCGCGTCTTTTTTCAAGAGCGCGCAAACGCTCGATCTCATCGCGCACAGCGGCAACCTGCACTTCATCGAGCGTGCCGGTCATCTCCTTGCGGTAACGTGAAATGAATGGAATGGTAGCGCCTTCATCCAGCAGGTCTACAGTGGCACTCACCTGTTGTTCCCTGATGCCCAGCTGCAGGGCGATCTTTTTATAAAAACGTGTGTCTGACATATCTTCTTATTCTTTGAACAAAGATAAGGAAAGCTACAGGCTGGAATTATAATATTTTCAACAGGTACAGGGGTTTTTGTTGAAAAAAAAGCATCGGCATTTCGGGTATAATTCCGAAAATCCGTCCACTGCGGTCGGGATGACATTGTGCCGTCATCCTGAACTTGTTTCAGGATCCGGCAAGATGCTGAAACAAGTTCAGCATGACTTCGACAATTCAACCCTACGACTGACATAAGAATAGCAAACACAGATTCGTAACATTCGTAACGATTCGTTATCCGTACTACGATATCCTGCTCCAGTTCGTATTGTTCCTCCCCATCATGGAAAAGTGGTACGCGATGTTTGCATTCTCGGGCTTTTGTAGTTCGGGATCCTCGGAAAGCAGCTCGATCACCATGTTACGGGCGGCGTGAAGAATTTGCGCATCTTTTGCAAGATCGGCAATATTGAGGTCGAGCACGCCGCTTTGCTGTGTGCCGGCCATATCACCGGGGCCGCGTAATTTAAGGTCCACATCGGCGATCTCGAAGCCGTCGTTGGTCCTGCACATGGTTTCCATCCGCAGCTTTCCGTCGGGGCCCAATTTATGCGAGGTCATTAAGATACAATACGATTGTTCGGCGCCGCGTCCAACCCTTCCGCGGAGCTGATGCAACTGCGAAAGCCCGAAGCGTTCCGCGCTTTCGATCACCATCACACTTGCATTCGGAACGTTCACGCCTACTTCGATCACGGTGGTCGCTACCATGATGTGCGTTTCACCCTTTACAAAGCGCTGCATCTCGAAGTCCTTGGCATCGGCCTTCATTTGTCCGTGCACAATACTCACCTGGTACGGCGGCGGAAAGGCCCGCACAATGCTTTCGTAGCCATCCATCAGGTCCTTGTAATCCATCTTTTCCGATTCCTTGATCAGAGGGTACACCACGTAGATCTGCCTTCCGACCTCGATCTGCTCTTTCATAAAGCCGAACACACGAAGGCGGTGGCTGTCGAACCGGTGAACGGTCTGGATCGGTTTTCTTCCGGGAGGCATCTCGTCGATCACGCTTACATCAAGATCGCCGTACAGCGTCATTGCCAGCGTGCGCGGGATAGGCGTTGCGCTCATGATGAGCACATGCGGTGAGATCGTGTTCTTGGCCCACATCTTCGCTCGCTGCGCCACTCCGAAGCGATGCTGCTCATCGATCACCACGAGTCCTATATTTTTGAACTGCACCGCATCTTCCAGCAAGGCATGCGTTCCGATCAGGATGTGCATCTCCCCGTTCTGCAATTGTTCGTGCAGCACACGTCTTGCCTTCGCCCTCGTGGAACCGGTAAGCAATCCTATTGTAATGTTGAGCGGCTTCAACAATTGTGAGATGGTTTCATAATGCTGGTTGGCGAGGATCTCCGTGGGCGCCATGAGGCAGGCCTGGAAGCCGTTATCGAGTGCAATGAGCATGTTCATCAGCGCCACCAGCGTTTTTCCGCTTCCCACATCTCCCTGGATCAGCCGGTTCATCTGCTTGCCGCTGCCCATATCGAGCCGCACTTCCTTGATCACCCGCTTCTGCGCACCGGTAAGCTCAAAAGGCAAATGATGATTGAAAAAATTATTGAAGTAATCTCCCACCTTCGAAAAAACATTTCCGCGGAAGGTCTTTTCCCGCAGGCCTTTTTGCTTCAGCAATTTCAGCTGGATAAAAAAGAGCTCATCGAATTTCAAGCGCAGCTCCGCACGCTTCAGCGAGCCGGGATCTTTCGGCAGGTGGATCTGGCGGAATGCTTCTTCACGGGAGATCAGCTGGAATTTATCGATGATGGACTTTGAAAGCGTTTCGGGAATGTTATTTTTTATCTGAAGCACCAGCGCCTTCTGCAGGCGTGCAATGCCTTTGGTATCGAGCATGCGGAGCTTCAGTTTTTCCGTGCTGTTGTAAACGGGCTGCAGCGCGGAAGCGAGCACCGTGTTCTCATCGCTTACCGGGTCGATCTCCGGATGTGCAATGTTGAACCTTCCGTTAAAAGCTGTCGGTTTTCCGAAAACCACAAACTCTTGTGTTGCATGCGGCTTGATCTTTTCCCCGATCCATTTTGCTCCCTGGAACCACACCAGCTCCAGCGTTCCGCTGCCGTCGGAAAGCGTGGCAACAAACCGCTGCGAGCGCTTTACGCCCACCATTTCCGTGTGAACGATCTTGCCCCTCAGCTGCACATACGGCAGATCGGCATTGATCTCCTTGATCTTGTAAAATTTGGTGCGGTCGACATAACGGAAAGGATAAAACGTGAGCATGTCGCCATAATTGAAAATGCGCAGCTCCTTCTTCAGCAGTTCTCCTTTCTGCGGCCCAACGCCTTTCAGGTATTCAATTGGTGTATGTAAAAAGTTGCCCGACATGCTTCCGCGAATTTAAAGAAAAAGCGGCCATAAAAAAGCGCGTCCCCCGCAAAACAAGCCAGAGCAACCGATTTTTTATTAAATTTGCCGTAAGAACAAGCTCCGGCGCCCCTTTTACCCTATTGATGAAGAAATTTATTTTTCCTTTTTATATTTTACTTTTTTTATTCCAGCCCTTGCTCGCACAGGATAAAAACAATCCCTGTGAGCGTACGGCGCTGATGATCGGGATGCTCAATAAATACCATTACGAGCCTGTGGAGCTGAACGACAAGGTCTCCGAGCAGATCTTCGACGACTTCATCAATGCGCTCGATCCGTACAGCCTGATCTTTACCGACCTCGACCTGAAAAAGCTGGAGATGTTCAAAACCAGCATCGACGATATTAACCGCAGCAGCAATTCCTGCGCATTCCTAAAGCTTGCCACCGAGCTGTACCGCGAACGCCTCATAAAAGTGGACACCATGGTGGGCAGCATCCTCCAGAAGCCTTTTGATTTCAATGCAAAAGATACGATCACGTTTTTCCCGATGGCGGAAAAGATCACTTCCGCAGACGACATACAGCTTGAAAAAAGGTGGAGAAGACGATTGAAATACAAAGCGCTTGAGCTTATTTTTTCGGCTGCCGACGAAAATGACGATCCGCTGAATGCCGATAACAAAACGCTTTTACTGAGAGAGCCCGAAGCACGGAAAAAGCTGCGTGTAAAGGAAAAGCGCTTTACACAGCGGATCCTCGATTACCCGATGGGATTCGACAATTATGTTTCCGTGATGTTCCACAATGCCATCGCAAACAGGTTCGATCCGCACACGCTTTACTTTTCTTCACTTGAAAAAGAAAATTTCCAGGCCGGACTTTCAACCGAAGCTAAATCATTCGGCTTGTCGTTCAGCGAAGGTAAGAACGGTGAAGTGGCTATCGGTGAGCTTACGCCCGGCGGCCCTGCATGGAAATCGAGCGAGCTGCATAAGGGTGATGTAGTGCTGAAGATCAAATGGCCGGATGCGGAAGCGATCGACCTTGCGTATTCCAGCGCCTCCGAAGTGGAAGACCTGATCCACTCTTCCACCTCCGATAAGGTGGAACTCACCGTGAGACAGGGAAACGGCATGGTAAGCACGGTGCCGCTTTACCGCGAAGTGATCAGCGTGGATGAGAACAGCATCACCGGCTTTGTGCTGAACGGTGAAAAGAAGATCGGCTATATTTCACTCCCCGGATTTTATACAGAGATGAACAGCTCACAGGCACTCGGCTGCGCAAATGATGTGGCAAAGGAGATCCTGAAATTACAAAAGGAAAATATCGAAGGCATAATC
>Ga0157372_10005056_pt1 | contig 14012 bp, 11 predicted proteins | sample C55metaG_FD_115307 | JGI IMG/M metagenome (GOLD analysis project Ga0157372, IMG submission 115307) | Corn rhizosphere microbial communities from Kellogg Biological Station, Michigan, USA - C5-5 metaG | ecosystem: Host-associated > Plants > Roots > Rhizosphere > Soil | place: USA: Michigan... | reverse complement strand
CTCCGGGGCCGCCCACGCCTCCCAAAAAATCGAAACCGCGGCTGAAGAAGCTGCGCATCCTCTTCGTCTTGCTGGGGCTCGGCGTCCTCGCCATCGTCTCGATGATCTTCGGGATGATGGCCGCGGTCTCGCAGGATCTGCCGGCGATCTACAACTTCGCCGAGTTCAAGGCGTCGAAAAACAGCGAGGTCTACGACGACAACGGGGAACCGATCGGGACGCTGACCAGCGACCAGAACAAAATCCTCCTCAACTCCTCGCAGATCTCCCCCAACATCAAGAACGCGGTGGTCTCGATCGAGGACGCCCGCTTCTACGAACACAGCGGCGTCGACTTCCAGGGCATCGGCCGCGCCCTCGTCAGGGACATCCTCAGCCAGAGCGCCGCCCAGGGCGCCTCGACGATCACCGAGCAGTTCGTCAAGAACGCGCTCGAAGCCGAAGGCAGCCGCACGGTCCTGGAGAAGTTCCGCGAGGCGGCGCTCGCCTACCGGCTCGAGCGCCACTGGAGCAAGGACAAGATCCTCACCGAGTACCTGAACACGATCTACTTCGGCGAGGGCGCCTACGGGATCGAGGCGGCCGCCCGCACCTACTTCGGCGCCGCCCACCCCGGCTGCGGCACCCCGACCGAACCCTGCGCCTCGGTGCTCGAGCCCTGGGAGGCGGCGACGCTGGCGGGGGTCATCTCCTCGCCCTCGGCCTACGACCCCAAGGTCTACCCCGAAAACTCGCTGGAACGACGCAACATGATCCTCGAAAAGATGGAGCAACAGGGCTACATCTCCGAAGAGCAGATGATCGAAGGCCAGCAGAAAGCGCTGCCCTCGCCGAGCAGCATCGAACCGCCGACGCTCGACTCCAAGGCTCCCTACTTCACCGCCTACCTGCGCCAGCAGCTGGTCGAACGCTATGGCGCCTCGAAGGCCTTCTTCGGTGGCCTCAAAGTCAAGTCGACGCTGGACCTGCGGCTGCAGGAAAAGGCCGAAGAAGCGGTCAACAGCTACCTCGGCTACTCGCCGGCGACCGCCTCGGTGGTGGTGATCGACAACCACAACGCCGGGATCAAGGCGATGGTCGGCGGCCCCGACTTCCAGACCAAGCCGTTCAACCTGGCGACCCAGGGGCACCGCCAGCCGGGCTCCTCGATCAAGCCGTTCACCCTGATCACCGCCCTGGAAGAGGGGATCTCGCCCTACACCGTCTACCCCTCCGAACACCGCACCTTCTACTTCGGCAAGAACAACGAAGAAGTCTTCGAAGTCTCCAACGACGAGGACTCCTACCTCGGCTCCTGCGACATCGTCTGCGCGACGACCTACTCGGACAACTCGATCTACGCCGCGCTCGGGCTCGAAGGGCTGAAGGGCAAGACGGTCCACGACCGGACCAGCTCGATCGCCTCGACGATCCACAAGGCGGGCTACGACGACCCGATCTCGACCAACCCGGCGATGGTGCTCGGCGGCCTCAAAGAAGGCGCGACCCCGCTTGGCTGGGCCTACGCCTACAGCACGATCGGCAACAACGGCGACCGGGTCAGCGGCACCCTGGCGCCTCGCCCCGGCGACAGCCCCGTCTCCTACACCGAAGTCACGAACAAGGACGGGGACGTGATCAAGGGCGGCGACAACGACTCGATCCACCACCAGGTCTTCGACCAGGAAAACATCGAAACCGCGAAGGGCATCCTCGAAACCGTCGTCTCCGGCGGCACCGGGACCAACGCCCAGATCGGCGTCGAAGGCCAGTGGGGCAAGACCGGGACGACCGAGAACAACGGCGATGCCTGGTTCTGCGGCGGCGTCGGGGACGAAGTCACCGCCTGCGTCTGGGTCGGCTACCCCGACACGACGACGCCGATGACCACCCTCTACAACGGCGGCCCGGTGATGGGCGGCACCTTCCCGGCCCTGATCTGGGCCAGCGTGATCTCCGCCTGGCGCGACATCAAAGCCGAACACTCGGCCGAAGCGGCGGCGCGCAAGGCGGCCAAGGAAGCCGGCGAAGAATTCGAACCTGGCGAAGCGGGCGAATACGAATACGAAGCGCCGGAAGGCACCGAAGGCGAATACGAAGCCCCGGTCGAACCGGAAGAAGCCGCACCGGCCCCCGAAGAAGCGCCCGCGCCCGAAGAAGCAACCCCCGAAGCCGCCCCGGAAGCGGCTCCCGAAGAAGTCGCCCCCGCGGGCGGCGGTGGCGGCGTCACCGCGGGCTGACGCGCAACTTCCACTTCGTCTCGCTCGACTGGCCCTGGTCGCGAGCCTGCGATTCACCACCTCACAGGTAGTCAATTGCAAGCTCGTTCAGTGAGCCGTCAATTCGACATCCATGGTGCGTCGAAATGACCTTTCGCCCAGGCTCCGTTAGTTGAGCGGCCGCTCAGCGGCGAGCACCTCCTTGATCGATGGACGGCGAGCCTGCGATCCGACACCTGTGAGGTGCTCGATTGCAGGTTCACCTCGGAAGCGGGCGGGAGACGTTGCGGTTGCCGGCGGCGCAGAAGCGCCAGGGCAGGTCGACGGCTTTGGTGATGCCGATCCGGGGGCCGGTGACGATCTCCGGTGGATCGCCCTTCGGCGGGGCGATCAGGAAGGGCTCCCGGCTGAGGTCGCGTTCGTTGTCGCCGAGGTCGATTCCCAGTGCCTCGGTCAGCTTGCCGGGGCCGGAGCAGAGGTCCAGGTCGGACTTGACCTGGCGACGCATGCGCATCCGCTCGATCTGGTGGGTCGGTTCCAGGGCACGGATCAGGACGGCGGCCGCCTCGCCCTCCGGTTCGGCGACCGCGTTGAGCAGACTGTGGATCCCGTATGAGAGATAGACGTAGGCGTAGCCCGGCGGGCCGAAGAGAACCTTGGTGCGCTCGGTGAGGCCGACGTAGGCGTGGCAGGCCGGGTCGTCGGCCTCGTAGCTCTCGGTCTCGACGATGACGCCGCCGCACCCTTCGTAGAGCAGGGTGCAGCCGATCAGGTCGCGGGCGACGTCGTGAACCGACCGATCGAAGAAGTCAGCCCCCAACGGCCCTGCGGGCCGTCGGGCCCGGCTTCCAGACCCTGAGCGCCGTCGCGTCAGCCCCGCTCCTCCTGGACCCGCGCCTGGACGGCGGCGAGCGTCTGGCGCGCCTCCTCCAGCTGCCTGGCCAGCGGCGCCGAGCCGGTGCCGCCGGCGATCCGCTTCGACTCCAGCCAGCTGCTCCGCTGAAGCACCTCGTAGTAGGAGTCGTCGAGGTGCTCGGAGCGCTCGCGCAGCTCCTCCGGGGTCAGCTCCGAGAGCGATTTGCCGCGTTCGACCGCGTCGCGGACGAGGCCGCCGACGACGCCGTGCGCCTCGCGGAAGGGGACGCCGCGGCGGACCAGCAGGTCGGCGACCTCGGTGGCCGCCAGCATCTCGTCGCCGGAGGCCTCCTCCATCCGCTCGCGGTCGAACTCGATCCCGTCGAGCATCCCGGCGGTGGCATCGAGGCAGGCCTCAACCGTGTCGATCGCGTCGAAGAGCGGCTCCTTGTCCTCCTGCATGTCCTTGCCGTAGGTCAGCGGCAGCGCGTGCATCACCCCGAGCAGGGTCTGGTAGGAGGCGGCGACGCGCGGGCTCTTCGCCCGCAGCAGCTCGGCCGAGTCGGGGTTCTTCTTCTGCGGCATGATCGAGGAGCCCGAGGAGAAGGACTCGTCGAGCTCGCAGAAGCCGAACTCGCTGCTCGACCAGATGACGATTTCCGAGCCGAGGCGCGAGAGGTGCATCGCGCAGGCCGAGGCGGCGCTGAGGTAGTCGAGCACGAAGTCGCGGTTGGAGGAGCCGTCGATCGAGTTGTGGCTGATGTGGGCGAAGCCGAGGTCGGCGGCGACCGACTCGCGGTCGATCTCCCAGTTGACGCCGGCCAGGGCGCCGGAGCCGAGCGGCATCACCGAGGCGCTGTCGAGGGCGAACTGGAAGCGCAGGACGTCGCGGGCGAGCATCCAGAAATAGGCGAGCAGGTGGTGGCCGAGGTAGACCGGCTGAGCGCGCTGGAGGTGGGTGTAGCCGGGCATCGTCCAGTCGGCGTGGGACTCGGCCAGGCCGAGCAGGCGCTGCATCGCGGCGCCGCAGAGCTCGATCGCCCGCAGCGAGTGGGCCTGGACGACCATCGCCACGTCGGTCGCGACCTGGTCGTTGCGCGAGCGGCCGGTGTGGAGCTTGCCGGCGAGCGGGCCGATCTCCTCGCCGAGCAGGCGCTCGATCGCCATGTGGATGTCCTCGTCGGCCGGCTCGAACTCGAAGCCGTGCTCGGCCATGCGGGCGCGAACGCGGTCGAGCCCCGCCTCGATCTGCGCCAGCTCGTCCGCCGTGAGGACGCCGATCCCGCAGAGGCCGCGGGCGTGCGCCTTCGACTGGTCGATGTCGTAGGGCGCCAGCCAGGAGTCGAAGGCGAGCGACCGGTTGAGCCGCCAGAAGCGGGGATCGGGGTCCTTGCGAAAGCGCGACATGGGGCGGGCGATTATGCCGGGACTCAGCCCCGTCCGAGGGCCGCGGCGAGCTCCTGGCAGACGCGGTCCACCTGCGCCTCGCTCATCCGCGGGAAGAACGGCAGCGCCAGCGAGTCGCGCGAGGCGGCTTCGGCGACCGGGAACTGGCCCTCGCGGTAGCCGAGCTCGCGCAGGTGCGGGAAGAGGTGGATGCAGGGCAGGTAGGCCTTGGAGACGACGCCGCGCTCGGCGAGGCGGGCGATCGTCGCGTCGCGGTCGCTGCCCTGCGGCAGGCGGACCGTGTAGACGAACCAGCTGCGAACCTCGCTTCCGCGGGCGGCGATCGGCGTGCGCAGGCCCTCGATCGCGGCGAGTCGCTCCTCGTACATCCGCGCCACCGCCGCACGGCGGGTCAGCAGCGAGTCGAGCTTCTCGACCTGGGCGACGCCGAGGGCGGCGGCGAGGTCGGAGAGGCGGTAGTTGTAGCCGAGGCGGTCGTGGTCGAGCCAGCCCATGTCGACGGCGCGGCCCTGGTTGCGCTCCGAGCGCAGGCGGGCGGCCTCGTCGGGGTCGCGGGGGACGATCATGCCCCCCTCCCCCGTCGTCATCTGCTTGTTGGCGTAGAAGGCGAAGGTGGCGAGGTTGCCGCGGGCGCCGACCTTGCGCCCCTCGGAGTCGACCGCGCCGAGCGCCTCGCAGGCGTCCTCGAGGATGTCGAGGCCGTGGCCCTCGGCCAGCGCCTCCAGCTCGGCCATCGCCGCCGGGTAGCCGAAGATGTGGACCGGCAGCAGGCCGACCGTGCGCTCGCCGACGGCGTCGGCCGCGGCAGCGGGATCGAGGTCCAGCGTCCCCTCCTCGACGTCGACGAAGACGGGCCGGGCCCGCTCGTAGAGCAGGCAGTTGGCAGAGGCGACGAAGCTGAAGGGACTGGTCACGACCTCGTCGCCGTCTCCCCAGCCCAGCATCCGCACGCCGAGGTGCAGGGCGGTGGTGCCGCTGGAGGTCATCACCGCGTCGTCGACCCTGAGCCAGGCGGCGAACACGCGCTCGAAGCGCTCTCCCATCGGCCCCAAGGAAAGCTGGCCGGAGCGCAGAACCTCCAGCACCAGCTCCTCCTCCCGCGGACCGATGTCCGGCTGCGCCAGGGGGATCACTGGAAGGCGTACTCCAGCGAGTCGACCAGCGCCTGCCAGGAGGCCTCGATGATGTTCTCCGAGACCCCCGTCGTCCCCCACTCGCGCTCGCCGTCGGCGGAGTCGAGCAGGACCCGGGTCACCGCGCCGGTGCCGTGGGCTTCGTCGAGGATGCGGACCTTGTAGTTGGTCAGCTCGATCTCGGCCAGGTGCGGGTAGCGATCGGCGATCGCCGTCCGCAGGGCCTTGTCGAGAGCATTGACCGGACCGTTGCCCTCGGCGGCCTGGAAGTAGCGCTTGCCGTCGACCTCGACTTTGATCGTCGCCTCCGTCGTCACCTCGCCGTCTTCGTGCTTTTCGACCACGACCCGGAAGCTTTCGAGCTTGAAGAGCGACTTGTAGGTCCCGGCCTCGTGCCGCAGCAGCAGCTCGAAGGAGGCGGGTGCCGCCTCGTAGTGGTAGCCGCGGTGCTCCTGCTCCTTCAGCCGCTGCACGGCCCGGGTCGCCGCCTCGTCGTTCAGCTCGATGCCGGCGTGCTCGGCCTGGCTGCGCACGGTCGCCTTGCCGGCCAGCTCGGAGGCGACGATGTCGCGCTCGTTGCCGACCGCGGCCGGGTCGAGGTGCTCGAAGGTGCTCGCGTCGGCGGCCACGCCCGCCGCGTGCATGCCCGCCTTGTGGGCGAAGGCGTTGCGCCCGACGTAGGGCCGGTCCGGGTCCGAGGCGAGGTTGCAGAGCTCGTCCAGGTAGTGCGCGGTCGAGGTCAGGCTCGCCAGCTGCTCGGGCGAAACCACCTCGTAGCCCATCTTCAGCTGCAGCGCCGGCAGGATCGAAGCGAGGTTGGCGTTGCCGCAGCGCTCGCCGTAGCCGTTGACGCAGCCCTGCACCAGGCGCGCCCCGGCTTCCACCGCCGCCAGCGAGTTGGCCACCCCGCAGCCCGAGTCGTCGTGGGTGTGGATCCCGATCTCGACCGCCGGGTCGACGGCGGCGACGACGGCCGCGGTGGCCTCGGCGACGAAGCTCGGCAGGCTGCCGCCGTTGGTGTCGCAGAGGGTGACGTTCTCGGCCCCGGCCCCGGCCGCGGCCGCCACGCATTCCAGCGCGTAGGCGCTGTCTTCGCGGTAGCCGTCGAAGAAGTGCTCGGCGTCGAAGATCGCCCGCTTGCCCTGCTCGCGGCAGAAGGCGATCGAGTCGGCGATCATCGCCAGGTTCTCCTCGCGGCTGACGCGGATCACCTTCTCAACGTGCAGCGGCGAGCTCTTGCCGACCAGGCAGACCGCGGGTGCGAAGGACGAGGTCAGCACCGTCAGTGCCTCGTCCTCCGCCGCGGCGCGGTCGCGCCGGCGGGTCATGCCGAAGGCGGCGATCGTCGCGTTCTCCAGCTCGACCTCGGCGAGCCGCTCGAACAGCTCGGCTTCCTTCGGATTGCTGCTCGGGAAGCCGGCCTCGATGAAATGCACGCCGAGGGCGTCGAGTGCCTGGGCGACTTTGAGCTTCTCGCCGACGGAGAGCGACATGCCGCGACCGCCCATGCCGTCGCGCAAAGTCGTGTCGTAGAGCTTTACCTGTTCCATCGTTACTGCCTTTCGAGTCGGAAGATCGGGATGGGCCGAGGCCCTCGTGCGCGGACGTGCCGCGCCGGCCGCTTATGCGGCGGGGGTAATTCGCCCGATCGACTCGGAATCAGACTCCGCGGCCGGGGCCTCGACGAAGTCGAGCCACTCCAGGTACTCCTCCGCCTTGCCGCAGAGGGCGTCTTCGAACTTCGCCTGCACGTGGCGGGTGATCTCGCCCGGCCGGCCGAGCGGGTGGTCGTCGATCTCGCGCACCGGCACCAGCTCGGCCGCGGTCCCGGTGAGGAAGACCTCCTCGGCCAGGTAGAGCTCGGCGCGGGCGATGTCGCGCTCGACCACGGTGTAGCCGAGGTCACGGGCGATCTGGATCACCGACTTGCGGTTGATCCCGTCGAGGATCGAGGCGACCTGCGGCGGGGTGACGATCTGCCCGTCGCGGACGACGAAGATGTTCTCGCCGGACCCCTCGCAGACGAAACCGCGTTCGTCGAGCAGGATCGCCTCGTCGTAGCCGGCGTTCGTCGACTCGGTCTTGGCGAGGATCGAGTTGAGGTAGGAGCCCGACGCCTTGGCGTGCGGGATCGAGCCGCCGGGGCTGATCCGGCGCCAGCTCGAGACCTTGGCGCGGATGCCGCCGTTCTTGCTCTCCTCGCCGAGGTAGGCGCCCCAGGGGAAGGCGGCGACGATCACGTCGACCGGGGCGTCCTTGGCGTAGAGGCCGAGGCTTCCGTAGCCGCGATAGGCAAGCGGCCGGATGTAGGCGGAATCGAGGTGGTTGCGGCGCAGCAGCTCGTGCGTCGCCTGGCGGATTTCCTCGGCCGAGTAAGGCAGTTCCAGGTAGTAGAGCTCGGCCGACTTCTCGAGCCGGTCGAGGTGGTCGGCGTGGCGGAAGATCGCCGGCCCGCGGGGGGTCGCGTAGCAGCGGATCCCCTCGAAGACGCCGGTCCCGTAGTGGAGCCCGTGGCTCAGCACGTGGGTTTGCGCCTCCTCCCAGGGGACGAGCTCGCCGTTTTTCCAAATCAACTCGACCGGATCCATGTTGGGGAAGTATGCCCGATGAATCGAAGGGCTTCAGGGCAGATATCGCGAATGGTGGCTCAGAACCGAAACAAGGAGACCAAAAGATGCGCATTCCCCGACCCCAGTTGAACTACGCGAACGTGATCGCGACGATCGCCCTCTTCGTGGCGCTCGGCGGTGCCGCTGTCGCCGCCGGCCTGCCGAAGAAGAGCGTCGGCTCGCAGCAACTGAAGCCTGGTGCGGTGACGACCAAGGCACTGCACAACAAGGCCGTGACCGCAGGGAAGATCGGCCCGAAGGCGGTGACGGCGGGCAAGCTCGGCGCCAACGCGGTCCTGCCGGGCAACCTCGGCAACGGCATCATCAGCACCGAAAAGCTCTCCGACGGCGCCGTGATCGCCGGCAAGATCAGGAACGGCGCAGTCACCACCAACAAACTCAACAACGGCGCGGTGACCTCGGCCAAGCTTGGCGATGGCGCAGTCAACAGCGCGAAACTCGGCGATGGCTCCGTCAGTCTCGCGAAGCTCAACAAAGGCCTGGTCGGCAACCTGCAGACGGGGCAGCTCGAAAGCGGGCAGACCCTGCGCGGCGTCTTCGCGGTCGGCGGCGACCCGAAAATCTCGCTCGACTCGGTCAGCTTCCAGTTCCCGCTGCAGAACCCGCCGTCAGCCCCGAAAGAGAACGTCCTCGACGTGGGTAAAACGTCGGCCTCCTGCCCGGGCATCACCGGCACCACGACTCCGCAGGCCGCCCCGGGTCAGCTCTGCGTCTACATCACCTCAAAATCGGCCGAACTCGAAGGCCTCGAATTCATCGACGGCGCGACCAACCGGCTCGGCTTCGGCCTCTTCGCCGGTTTCACCAAAAGCGAACCGCAGAACGCGGTCTACGGGCAGTGGGCGGTAACCGCGCCTTAGGCAGCGATCGGTCGCGGCGGTTCTAGGCGGAGAGCTCCCCCAGGACCGCCGCGGTCATCTCCTCCGTCCCCACCTCGCTCACCGGCGACGGGCTCTCGCTGGTCGGCGGCTCGACGATGGTCCCGGAGGCGAGGTCGGCGGTGCGCAGGCCGCGCTCGAGCACGGCGTCGACCGCGGTCTCGATCCGCTCAGCGTCATCGCCGCGGCCGAAGCCGTGGCGCAGCATCATCGCCCCCGAGAGGAAGGTGGCGAGCGGGTTGGCGATGCCCTTGCCGGCGATGTCGGGGGCGGAGCCGTGGACCGGCTCGAAGAGGCCTGGCTGCCCCTCGGCGCCGAGACTGGCGGAGGGCAGCATCCCCAACGAGCCGGTCAGCATCGCCGCCTCGTCACTGAGGATGTCGCCGAAGAGGTTCTCGGCGAGGACGACGTCGAAGTCGGCAGGGCGGGAGACGAGCTGCATCGCCGCGTTGTCGACCAGCAGGTGCTCGAGCTCGACGTCCGCGTAGTCGCCGGCGAGGTTGCCGACCACCTCGCGCCAGAGGCGGGAGGTCTCGAGCACGTTGGCCTTGTCGACCGAGGTGACCTTGGGCTTGCGGCCGGAGCCGTCGGCGCGGCGGCGAGCGGCTTCGAAGGCGGTGCGGGCGATCCGGTCGATCTCCTCGACCGAGTACTCGCAGGTGTCGTGGGCGACGTCGCCGTCGCGGCCGGAGTCGCCGAAGTAGATGCCGCCGGTGAGCTCGCGGACGACCAACAGGTCGGTACCCGCGATCCGCTCCTCGCGCAGCGGGCTGGCGCCGACCAGGGCCGGGCTGGGCCGGACCGGGCGCAGGTTGGCGTAGAGGCCCATCCCCTTGCGCAGGCCGAGCAGCCCCTGCTCGGGGCGCGGCGCGCTGGGGTCGGTGGTGTCCCATTTCGGGCCGCCGACCGCGCCGAGCAGTACCGCGTCGGCGTTGCGGCAGGCGTCGAGGACCTCGTCGGTAAGGGCGGTGCCGTGCTCATCGATCGAGCAGCCGCCCATCAGGCGCTCGTCGTAGGAGAACTCGCCGAGGGCGTCGAGGACCTGGCGGGTCGCGGCGACGATCTCGGGTCCGATCCCGTCTCCGGCGAGGACGACTATGCGCGGGGTGGCGTTCACGAAGGCGGCACTCTAGTCAGGCGGCGAGGGCCTCGATGTTGAGGCGGATGTAGTCGAGGACCAGCGGTTGGGCCTCGTGGGCCAGCACCGCTTCGGCGAACGGCCGGCGTTTCTCCTCGGGGAGCTGGTCGAGGACCGGGCCGAGGGTGACGGTGGAGATGAACTCGAGCGGGCGCGAGGGCTGGACCGGCTTCGGCTGCAGCCAGCAGCGGACGTCGCCGAAGCCGGCGCCGGCGAGGCGAGGCTCGGTCTCCTCCGGCGAGGAGAAGTTCCAGAGCGCTTTCGCCTCGGTCAGGTGCTGGGCGTAATCAGGGTCGGCGGCGACGGCGGCGATCGCCTGGGTGTGGGTGGCGACGTTGCCCTTGCCGCCGCACTGGGCGACGAGGCGGCCGCCGGGCTTGAGCACGCCGCGCAGTTGGCGGAAGAGGGCGTCGTGGTCGGGGATCCAGTGCAGGGTCGCGGTCGAGAAGACCATGTCGACCGGTTCGGGCAGATCCAGCTCGCGAAGGTCGGAGACGAGGTAGTCGGCGCGCTCGCCGAGCCGCTCCTTTGCCTTCTCGACCATCGCCTCGGAGCCGTCGACGGCGATCACGCGGCCGTTCGGCAGGCGCTCGACCAGCTGCTCGGTCACCCTGCCGGAACCGCAGCCGGCGTCGACGACGACCTCGTCGCCGCGCAGCTCCAGCCGCGCCAGCACCTCCATCCCCCATTCGAACTGGGGGTCGGAGACCTCGTCGTAGGTCGCAGCGTCCCACTCGCGGGCGCCGGTGTTCATCGGCTGCTTGAACTGGTCGGCCATCGTGGCCCTCCTCTCGCCTCTACAGGCTGGTCGTGACCGGGTGCCGCGAGGCAGCCGGGCCGGACTCGAACTGGTCGATCGCGCCCCCGTTTTCGAGCGTGATCCCGATGTCGTCCAGGCCGTTCAGCAGCCGGTGCTTGACGTCGTGCTCGATCTGGAACTGGAAGACGCCGGCGGCGCAGTTGACCGTCTCGTCGTCGAGGTCGATGCGGGCCTCCCCCGCCTCGGCGACCGCCTTGCAGTGCTCCTCGTCGAGGATCGCAGGCAGCAGCCCGATCTTGGTGCAGTTGGAGTAGAAGATGTCGGCGAAGGAGGGCGCGAGGATCGCCTGGAAGCCGAAGTCCTCGAGTGCCCAGGGTGCGTGCTCGCGCGAAGATCCGCAGCCGAAGTTGGCCCCGGCGACCAGGATCGGGTTCGGCTCCAGCTCTATCTCGCCGTCGCGCAGCCAGTCGTAGAAGAGGAACTCGCCGAAGCCGGTCCTCTCGACGCGCTTGAGGAACTGCTTGGGGATGATCTGGTCGGTGTCGACGTCGGCGCGGTCCAGCACCGACACCTTGCCCTCGATTACGTCTATCGGTCGCATGCTCAGCTCCAGTCTCGGATGTCGACGAAGTGCCCCTCGACGGCCGCGGCGGCGGCCATTTTCGGGCTGACGAGGTGGGTGCGGCCACCCTTGCCCTGGCGCCCCTCGAAGTTGCGATTCGAGGTCGAGGCGCAGCGCTCGCCTTCGCTGAGGGTGTCCGGGTTCATCCCCAGGCACATCGAGCAGCCCGCCACGCGCCAGTCGAAGCCGGCGCTCTTGAAGACCTGGTCGAGACCCTCTTCCTCGGCGGCCTTCTTCACCTGCTGGGAGCCGGGCACGACCATCGCATTGACGCCGCTCGCGACCTTGCGGCCGTCGATGATCGCCGCGGCCTCGCGCAGGTCCTCGATCCGGCTGTTGGTGCAGGAGCCGATGAAGACGCGTTCGGGGGCGATCTCGGTCATCGGCGTGCCCGCGGTCAGGCCCATGTAGGCGAGGGCGCGCTCGGCCGCCTCACGGTCGGCGGGCGACTCGAGCGCCGCCGGGTCGGGGACGCTGTCGGTGACCTCGACTACCTGGCCGGGGTTGGTGCCCCAGGTGACCATCGGCGAGATCCCCGCGGCGTCGACCTCGACCTCGTTGTCGAAGCTCGCGCCGGGCTCGGTCGGCAGCTCGCGCCAGCGCGCCAGCGCCGCTTCGAAGTCGGCGGGGGCGGCCGGGCGTCCCTTCACCCACTCGAAGGTGGTCTCGTCGGGGGCGATCATCCCGGCGCGGCCGCCGCCCTCGATCGTCATGTTGCAGATCGTCATCCGACCCGGCATCGAGAGCGCCTCGATCGCGGGGCCGGCGTACTCGACCGCGTAGCCGGTCATGCCGCCGGTGCCGAGGCGGCCGATCGTCGCCAGGATCAGGTCCTTCGGCGTGACCCCGTGGCGCAGCTCGCCGGCGTAGGAGATCCGCATCGTCTTCGGCCGTTTCTGGACCAGGCACTGGGTGGCGAGCACGTGCTCGACCTCGGAGGTGCCGATGCCGAAGGCCAGCGCGCCGAAGGCGCCGTGGGTGGAGGTGTGGCTGTCGCCGCAGACGATCGTCATCCCGGGCTGAGTGACGCCCAGCTCCGGGCCGATCACGTGGACGATGCCCTGGCGGTCGGAGCCGAGCGAGTAGATCGGGATGCCGAACTCCTCGCAGTTGCGCTCCAGGGTTTCGACCTGGACCCGGGAGAGCTCGTCGGCGATCAGGCGCGCCGCCATCGTCCCGTCGGTCGGGGTGTTGTGGTCGGCGGTGGCGAGGGTCTTGTCCGCGCGGCGGACCGGCCGTTCGGCCAGGCGCAGGCCGTCGAATGCCTGCGGCGAGGTGACCTCGTGGACCAGGTGCAGGTCGATGTAGATCAGCCCCGGTGAGACCTCGTGCTGCTCCCAGATCTTGTCGAACATGGTTTTCGGCATATGCGTCAGCTCCTTCTGAGGCCGGCGGCGATCACGGCGAGGAAGCGGGTCGCCTCCGCGCCTTCGTTCTCGAAGTGATGTGGCAGGTCGGCGTCAAAGGTGACGCTGTCCCCCTCTTGAAGCTCGTGGCGGGTGCCGTCGACGACCAACACCAAGGTGCCGGCGAGGACGACCGCGGTCTCGCGGCTGCCCGGCTCGTGCATCGGCGGGTCCTTACGGCCGCCCGTGGTTGCGCCGGGCTCCAGCACGTGGAGCGATACGTCGGCGCGCTGCCCCGGCAGCGGCGGCGTCAGCTCCTCGAACCGATGCCCACCCCGCTCGGAGTGGCGACGCGCAGTGGCGCGGCTGACGACCACGTGCTGGCCCTCGTCGAGGCGCAGCAGCTGCGAGAGCGTCAGCTCCAAGCCCGAGGCGATCTTGCCGGCGACCGCGAGCGTCGGGCTCGTCTCGCCACGCTCGACCTGCGAGAGCATCGGCGCCGAGACGCCCGAGCGCTCGGCGAGGTCACGGAGGGAGAGCCCCATCGCGTCGCGCAGGGCGCGGATGCGCGGGCCGACGGTGGGGGCGCTCTCAACTTTTGGGGCGACGGTTGCCATGCGTGTACGTTATCACGGACGTTTGTATATGGGTCTTCTTCTTATTTATCTATCTCCAGCAGCAATGAACGGAGATCAGAGGCAACTGCCTCGGGTTCGTCGTCCAGCTGGTTCCAGGTGAGGTGGATCACGGAGTAGCCCGCTACCTTGAGCGCCCGGTCGCGTGCGCGGTCGTCCTGGAAGGCCGAGCGGCTGCTGTGGCCCTGCCAACCATCGAGCTCGACGATCAGGCGGCGCTGCGGCCAGTGGCAGTCGACCTGGTAGCGCTTACCGCCGGGGAAGATCCAGTCGTTGAAGCGGGGTAAGGGAGGCGGTGTAGGCGGAGGAAGGGTGCGAAGCGTTCCTCCAGCCTGCTGCGCTTGCGGCCGGTGGGCTCTTCGGTGATGCGCCCCAGGGCGGAGCGGAGGTTCCGCGAGCCTCGTTTGGAT
>Ga0157372_10005055_pt1 | contig 14014 bp, 15 predicted proteins | sample C55metaG_FD_115307 | JGI IMG/M metagenome (GOLD analysis project Ga0157372, IMG submission 115307) | Corn rhizosphere microbial communities from Kellogg Biological Station, Michigan, USA - C5-5 metaG | ecosystem: Host-associated > Plants > Roots > Rhizosphere > Soil | place: USA: Michigan... | reverse complement strand
GCGATGAAGATCGAGGAGTACGTGCCGGCAGCCATGCCCACGAACAGGGCCAGCGCCAGGTCCTTCAGGGCACCGGAGCCGAGCTGGACGGCACCGACGTACAGGATCGCGCCGACCGGGATCAGGGCGACGATCGAGGTGTTGATGGAGCGCACCAGAGTCTGGTTCACCGCCAGGTTGGCCGCCTCCGCGTACGTCTGGTGGGTGGCCCGGAGGTTCTTGGTGTTCTCGCGGACCTTGTCGAACACGACGACCGTGTCGTAGAGCGAGAAGCCCAGGATCGTCAGCACCCCGGTGACGGTCGCGGGGGTCACCTCGAAGCCGGACAGGGCATAGATGCCGATGGTGATCACCAGGTCGTGGGCCAGGGCGACCATCGCCGCCACCGACATCTTCCACTGTCGGAAGTAGCCCCAGATCATCAGCGTGACCAGCACCAGGAAGACGACCAACCCGATGGCCGAGCGTTTCGCGACCTCCTTGCCCCAGCTCGGCCCGATCTCGTCGGTGGAGATGTCGGCCTTGGCGACGCCGACCGACTGGATGATCGCGCCCTCGATCTGGGTGCTCTCCAGGTGGGTGAGCGGCTCGGTCTCGATGATGATGCTGTTCTTGCCCGCCGTGGTGACCACGACCTGCTGGGCCGCCGCGATCCCCGTGCCTGACACGTCGTCGCGCAGCTTGTCGGCGTTGTCCTGCGTGACCTCGCCGGTCGGCATCGACACCGTGAACTGCGCGCCACCGCGGAACTCCAGCCCGTAGTTCAGGCCCTTGAAGTAGAGGCCGAGCACCGCCGCGATGATGATCAGCCCGGAGATCGCGTACCAGACCCGGGTCCGGCCGACGAAGTCGATCGACTTGCGACCGGTGTAGAGGTCGTTGCCGAGCCTGCTGAACTTGCCCATCAGGCCCTCCCTCCTGCCGGGAGGCGGTCGAGGCCGAGGTTCTCCGCGTCGAGCCCGGAGAGCTTGTGGCCCTTGTTGAAGAAGGAGAACCTGGCGAGCCACGACACCATCGGCTTGGTGAACCAGAAGAACACCAGCAGGTCGATCAGCGTGGACAGTCCGAGGGCGAACGCGAAGCCCTTCACCACGCCGGCGGCGAAGATGTACAGGACCACGGCCGCCAGGATCGACACCGAGTCGGCCGCGACACAGGTCGCCCGCGCGCGGATCCAGCCCGCCTCGACCGCGACACGCATGGACTTCCCCGATCTCATCTCGTCCCTGATGCGTTCGAAGAACACGATGAAGGAGTCGGCGGTGATGCCGACCGCGACGATCAGTCCGGCGATGCCGGGCAGGGTGAGGGTGAAGCCGGCACTCTTCGCCAGCAGCAGCACCAAGGCGTACGTCGTGGCCGCGGCGACCAGGAGCGACGCGATCACCACCAGGCCGAGGCCGCGGTAGTAGAACAGGCAGTAGATCATCACCAGCAGCAGACCGGCGATGCCGGCGGTGATGCCCGCCGAGAGCTGGTCACCGGCCAGCGAGGGGCCGATGGTCAGGATGGTGGTCTTCTGCTTGTCGAAGCTGATCGGCAGCGCGCCGTACTTCAGGCTCGTGGCCAGGCTCTTGGCGCTGGACTCGGTGAAGTTGCCGGAGATCTGGGAGGTGCCGTCCGAGATCACGGACTCGAAGAACGGCGCCGAGATCACCTTGCCGTCGAGCACGATCGCGAAGGTCTTGGACTGATCACCGGCCATCGCCTGGGAGAGCGTCCGCTCGATGTCGGCACCGTGGCTCTTCAGCTGGATGCCGACGGTCCACTGCACCTGACCCTGCGTCGAGCCGGGTGCGTTGGCCGTCGCCGACGAGATCTCCGTCCCCTCGATCAGCGCGGGTGAGAGCAGGTACTTCTGGTACTGACCGGTCGTGGGGTCCTTCTGTGCGTCACAGGTCACGATCGGGATGCTCGGGTCGTCCACCACCGGCTTGCTCGACGGGCAGGTGTAGGCGTTGTAGACGGCCACCGACTGCGGGTCGGGGTTGGTCATCCAGGTCAGGGCGTCGCCGAAGGCCTGCTTGTTGGCCTCGGTGTAGTTCACCTCCGACGTGGAGTCGGGGACGCTCTCGTTGGGCGACGGCGTGGGGGACGAGCTGGGCTTGTCCTGCTTCTTGTTCTGGTCCTTCTTCGGCTCGTGCTTGTTCTTCCCGAGCAGCGCCGGCGTGCGGTTGTTCCCGGTGGACTTGCCCGTGGGCTTGTCCGACTTGGACGGGGAGTTCGGCGAGGGAAGGGTCGGGCTGCTGGGCGACGGCGCCGTCGATGGCAGTGTCTGGGGCGTGGTCTGCGGCACCTGCGCCACGAGCCGGAACCGCAGCCGGGCCTGGCGGACCACGGTCTCCACCAGGCTGCCCTTGGTGGAACCGGGCACCTGGACCACGATCTCGTTGCTGCCCTGGGTGGTGACCTCGGCCTCGGACACCCCCGAGCCGTTGACGCGGGCGTTGATGATGTCGGCGGCCTGGTTGAGCTGGTCCTTCGGCACGTTGCCGTCCGCGACCAACGTGATCTGCGTGCCGCCCTCGAGGTCGAGCCCGAGCGCCGGCTTCCAGGTTCCGATCAGGGCCACCAGGCCGTAGGCGATCGCCAGCCCGATGAAGAACGCCGCGACGGTGCGACCCGGGCGAGCGCTGTTGCGTGCCATCTACTCAGTTCTCCTCCGGCTCGGCGGCAGGATCGGCCGCCGGCTCCGTGTTGTCGTCCCGAGCGACGGGGGTCATCACCTGGCCGACCGCTGCGCGGACGACGCGGAGGTTCACACCCTCGGACACCTCGAGCTCCACCGTCTTCTCGTCCAACGACCGGAGGACTCCGATGATCCCCGAGGTCAGCATCACCTCGTCACCGACCGCGAGTGCGGACTGCATCCGGCCCAGGGCCTGCTGCTTGCGCTGCTGCGGACGGATCATCGCGATCCAGAACAACAACGCGATCCCGAGCAGGATCAGGAACGGCGCCACAGTGTCCACGACTTCCTAGCTTGGGGGTATGAGGGGCCGGCACGTCGCACGGGGGGTCCGGCCGACCGAGGGTGAAGTGTAACCGGGGGTATGGCCCCGGCCACGAATCCGCCCCGCTGCGGCCCGACTCAGGACTCGAAGAGCGTGACGTCACCCGGGAGGTCCGGTGAGGCCGGAGGCGCGGTGAGGCCGAGGTGCTCCCACGCGGTGCGGGTCGCGACGCGACCTCGCGGCGTACGGGCGAGGAAGCCGTTGCGCACCAGGAAGGGCTCGGCGACCTCCTCCACGGTCTCGCGCTCCTCCCCCACGGCGACCGCGAGCGTGGAGATGCCGACCGGGCCGCCGCCGAAGCGGCGGCACAAGGCGTCGAGCACCGCCCGGTCGAGCCGGTCGAGACCCAGCGAGTCCACCTCGTAGAGGTCGAGCGCACGATGGGCGACGTCACGGGTGACGATGCCGTCGGCGCGCACCTGGGCGTAGTCGCGGACCCGGCGCAGGAGGCGGTTGGCGATGCGGGGCGTGCCGCGGGAGCGCGAGGCGATCTCCGCGGTGCCGGCGCGGTCGGTCTCGACACCGAGAAGCCCCGCCGAGCGCCGGATGATCGTGTCGAGCTCGTCCGCCTCGTAGAACTCGAGCTGCGCGGTGAAGCCGAACCGGTCGCGGAGCGGACCGGGCAGCAGCCCGGCCCGGGTCGTGGCGCCGACCAGGGTGAAGGCCGGGATCTCCAGCGGGATCGCGGTCGCGCCCGGCCCCTTGCCGATCACCACGTCGACCCGGAAGTCCTCCATCGCGAGGTAGAGCATCTCCTCGGCCGGGCGCGCCATCCGGTGCAGCTCGTCGACGAAGAGGACGTCGCCCTCGTTCAGGCCGGACAGGATGGCGGCCAGGTCACCGGCGTGCGTGATCGCGGGTCCGCTGGTGAGCCGCAGCGGCGTCGACATCTCGGTCGCGATGATCATCGCGAGCGTGGTCTTGCCGAGTCCCGGCGGTCCGGAGAGCAGGACGTGGTCGGGTGCGCGGCCCCGCCGCCGGGCGGCCTCGAGGACCAGACCCAGCTGGTCGCGCACCCGCTGCTGGCCGACGACCTCGTCGAGCGTCCGGGGCCGGAGCGCGGCCTCGACCGCCCGCTCGTCGCCTTCGGCCTCGGCGGTGGTCAGCGACGCGAGGTGGGCCTCCTCGTGTGCATCGAGCTCGTCGCGCGCCATGTCAGGTCCGGCTCAGGGTGCGGAGGGCGGCGCGCAGGAGGGCCGCGACGTCCGGCATCTCGCCGGCCTCGCCGGCCACGGAGTCGATCGCCTGGTCGGCGTCCTTGGCCGACCAGCCGAGTCCGACCAGGCCCTGGCGCACCTGGTCGCGCCACGGTTCGGAGGGCATCGGCACGCCGCTGCCGGTCACCGAGACGGGGAGCCCGATCCGGTCCTTCAGCTCGAGGATGATCCGCTGTGCGCCCTTCTGCCCGATGCCGGGCACCGTGGTGAGGGTGCGTACGTCGTCGCCCGCGACCGCCCGGCGTACGGCGTCCGGCGTGAGCACCGCCAGCATCGCCTGTGCCAGCTTCGGCCCGACGCCGCTGGCGGTCTGGACCAGCTCGAAGACCTGCTTCTCGTCCTCGTCGGCGAAGCCGAACAGGGTCAGGGAGTCCTCACGGACGATCATGGACGTCGGCAGGGTCGCGGTCTGTCCGGTGCGGAGCGTGGCCAGGGTGTTGGGCGTGCACATCAGCTCGAGGCCGACCCCGCCGACCTCGACCACGGCACTGGTGAGGGTGACCGCGGCGACCTCGCCGCGCACGAATGCGATCACCGACGGCTCCGTCCCGCCGCCGCCACCGCCGCGTCGATGCGGGCCTGGGCGCCGCCGCGCCAGATGTGCGTGATCGCGAGGGCGAGGGCGTCCGCCGCGTCGGCGGGCCTCGGGGCCGCATCGAGCCGCAGGATGCGGGTGACCATCGCGCCGACCTGGGCCTTGTTCGCGCGCCCGCTCCCGGACACCGCGGCCTTGACCTCGGACGGCGTGTGCAGCGCGATCGGCAGACCGCGACGCGCGGCTGCGACCATCGCGATGCCGCTGGCCTGGGCGGTGCCCATCACCGTGCTCGAGTCGGAGCGGGCGAAGACCCGCTCGATCGCGACCGCGTCCGGGCGGTGCTCGTCGAGCCAGGCCTCGATGCCGCGCTCGATGTGCACCAGTCGCTGTGGGACGTGCTCGTCGGCCGACGTGCGCAGGACGTTCACGTCGACCAGGCGCAACGGCCTGCCGACCTCGCCCTCGACCACGCCCATGCCGCACCGGGTGAGCCCGGGGTCGATCCCCAAGACACGCATGCCGCCTCCGTCAGCGCTCGTCCGAACACCTGTTCGCACGCCACGCTATCCGGAGCCGCCGGCGGGACGGCGTACGACACGCAGGCGGCGGGTCGGGACGCCGCTTGGCGAGCAAGCGCGGCGGCGCTCGCTGCGCAGGGTCGTCCGGACGTCATCCGTGCGACCCGTTCTCATTCGAGGCCGGCCAGCACCTCGTCGGGGACGTCGACGTTGGTGAACACGTTCTGTACGTCGTCGAGGTCCTCGAGCGCGTCGACGAGCCGGAACACCTTGCCCGCGGCGTCGGAGTCGACCGGGATGTCCATGGTGGGGACGAACTGGACCTCGGCCGAGTCGTAGTCGATCGACGAGTCCTGCAGGGCGCTGCGCACGGCCACCACGTCGGTCGCCTCCGACACCACCTCGAACGAGTCGTCGAGGTCGTTGACGTCCTCGACGCCGGAGTCCAGGGCCGCCTCGAGCACGTCGTCCTCGCTCACCTCGCGGCTCTCCTGCGCCTTCGGGACGATCACGACGCCCTTGCGGTTGAACAGCCGGGAGACGGACCCCGGGTCGGCCATGGTGCCGCCGTTGCGGGTCACCGCGGTGCGGACCTCCATGGCGGCGCGGTTCTTGTTGTCGGTGAGGCACTCGACCAGGAACGCGACGCCCTGCGGGCCGTAGACCTCGTACATGATCGTGGAGTACTCGGCGGCGCCGGCCTCGGCACCGGAGCCGCGCTTGACGGCGCGGTCGATGTTGTCGTTGGGGACCGAGGACTTCTTCGCCTTCTGGATGGCGTCGTAGAGGGTCGGGTTGCCGGCGGGGTCTCCGCCGCCCATCTTCGCGGCGACCTCGATGTTCTTGATCAGCTTGGCGAACATCTTGCCTCGCCGGGCGTCGACGACGGCCTTCTTGTGCTTGGTGGTCGCCCATTTCGAGTGGCCGGACATGCGAACCTCTTCGTTGCTCAGTCTGTGTCGGTGGAGGTCGACGACACCAGGTCGACGAACATCCGGTGGATCCGGTCGTCCCCGCCCACCTCCGGGTGGAACGACGTCGCCATCAGCGAGCCCTGCCGGACAGCCACGATCCTACCGGCGGCGGCACCGACGGAGGGGTCGTCGTGGATGCGGGCGAGCACCTCGACACCGGGTCCCGCCTGCTCGACCCACGGCGCCCGGATGAAGATCGCGTGCACCGGGTCGTCGAGCCCGGCGAAGTCCAGGTCGCCCTCGAACGAGTCGACCTGCCGCCCGAAGGCGTTGCGGCGCACGGTGATGTCGAGCCCGCCGAGCGTCTCCTGGTCCGGCGTGCCGTCCTCGATCCGGTCGGCGAGCATGATCATCCCGGCGCAGGTGCCGAAGACCGGCATCCCCTCCTTGATCCGCTGCCGGATCGGCTCGAACAGGTCGAAGGTGCGGGCGAGCTTGAACATGGTCGTGGACTCCCCGCCGGGCACGACCATGCCGTCGCACCGCTCCAGCTCGCCGAGTCGCCGTACGCCGATGGCTCGCGCGCCGAGGGAGTCGAGCACGCGGAGATGCTCGCGGACGTCCCCCTGGAGCGCGAAGACGCCGATGGTCGGGCTCATGGCCTGCGGGCGCGGTTCACCAGCCGCGCTCCGCGAGACGGTGCGGCTGGGGAATCTCCTCGACGTTGATGCCGACCATGGCCTCACCCAGACCGCGGCTGACCTTGGCGACCACATCGGGGTCGTCGTAGAACGTGGTCGCCTTCACGATCGCCTCGGCCCGCTGCGCGGGGTTGCCGGACTTGAAGATCCCCGACCCCACGAACACACCCTCGGCACCCAGCTGCATCATCATCGCCGCGTCCGCCGGAGTAGCGATGCCGCCCGCGGTGAAGAGCACGACGGGCAGCTTGCCGGCCGCCGCCACCTCACGGACCAGCTCATAGGGCGCCTGGAGCTCCTTGGCCGCGACGAACAGCTCGTCCTCGCGCAGCCCCGCCAGACGGCGCAGCTCGGCTCCGATGGTGCGCATGTGGGTCACCGCATTGGACACGTCACCGGTGCCGGCCTCGCCCTTGGACCGGATCATCGCCGCGCCCTCGGTGATCCGCCGCAGGGCCTCGCCGAGGTTGGTGGCGCCGCAGACGAACGGCACGGTGAACTGCCACTTGTCGATGTGGTGGGCGTAGTCGGCCGGGGTCAGCACCTCGGACTCGTCGATGTAGTCGACGCCCAGGCTCTGGAGGACCTGCGCCTCGGCGAAGTGACCGATCCGGGCCTTGGCCATCACCGGGACCGAGACCGCCTCGATGATGCCGTCGATCATGTCCGGGTCGCTCATCCGCGAGACGCCACCCTGGGCGCGGATGTCGGCCGGCACCCGCTCCAGCGCCATCACCGCCACCGCCCCGGCGTCCTCGGCGATCCTCGCCTGCTCGGCGGTCACCACGTCCATGATCACCCCGCCCTTCAGCATCTCGGCCATCCCCCGCTTCACACGGGTGGTACCGGTGCCGGTGGACGACGACGGAGTCGAGGTGGTGCTCTGGGTCGTGCTCTCAGCCATGTCCTCATCGTAGGACTGACCGGTCGTTCACCCCTACTCGGCGGGGGGTGGCAGGGCCAGGGACTGACGGCGTACGACGAGGATCCGCTGCACGACCGTGATGGTGCTGGCCACCGCGAGCACGGCCAGCGTGATCGGGATCAGCCACATCACGCCGTCACCGACCCCGAGCAGCCGCAGCAGGTCGGCGAGCCCGGTCATCATCAGGATCGACACCAGCCGGTCGGAGCGCTCGGCGATCCCGACCTTGGCCTGCATGCCCAGCGACTCCGCGCGGGCCCGGGCGTACGACGTCACCGACCCCATGGTCAGGCAGTAGATCGCCAGCCCGGCCCGCCACTCGCTGTCGCCGGGGCCGATGTAGTACAGCGCCAGGCCACCGAAGATCGCCGCGTCGCCGAGCCGGTCGAGCGTGGAGTCGAGGAAGGCGCCGAACGGCGAGAGCTGACCGCTGGTGCGGGCCATGTAGCCGTCGATCATGTCGCTGAACACGAATGCCGTGATCACCAGGACGCCGGCCAGCAGCCAGCCCTGCGGGAAGCAGACCAGCGCGCCGGCGCAGACACCGAGGGTCCCCACCAGCGTCACGGCGTTCGGGCTCACTCCCATCCGGAGAAGGAGGTCACCCAGCGGCGCCCAGACGTTGGTCCAGAACTGGCGGAAGCGTTCGAGCATGGCGCGAGCAGGGTAGCGAGACACCGGCCCGGGCGGTTGGCGCGGTGCGCCAGGTGGCCTTCGTACGGCCGTACCCTGCCAGCCCCTGACCGGCCGCACCGCGGAGTACGGTGGTCGAGCGGAGCCATTCAGGCTCCCGACGATGGAGCCAGCATGAGCGACAAGTCGCCGCGGCAGAACATGTCCAAGAAGTCCACGAAGTCCATCAAGGAGAAGCGCGCCGAGAAGCGCGCGAAGGAGCACCCGGTCTCGCTCTCCGACCAGCTCCACCCGACCAAGAAGAAGTGAGCCTGCTCCGGCTGGGGCTCATCGGACGGTCCGCCAAGGAGAACGAGTACCGGCTGCCGATCCATCCCGACCACCTGTCACGCCTGGACCCGGACCTCGCGGCCCGGGTCACTCTCGAGCACGGGTACGGCGCGGCGTTCGGCCGCCCGGACGCCGAGCTCGCGCCCCACGTCGCCGGCTTCGCCTCGCGCGACGAGCTGTTCGAGCACTCCGACGTGGTGCTCCTGCTCAAGCCACAGCACGAGGACGTCGCGGCGCTCCGCCCGGGCACCACCCTGTGGGGATGGCCGCACTGCGTCCAGGACCGCCGGCTCACCCAGATCGCGATCGACCGAGGGCTCACCCTGATCGCGTTCGAGGCGATGAACCACTGGACGCGTGACGACACGGTCGGCCTCCACGTCTTCCACAAGAACAACGAGCTCGCCGGCTACTGCTCGGTCCTGCACGCCCTCCGACTCATCGGCGCGACCGGGGACTACGGGCGGCGCCTGACGGCGGTCGTGATCGGTTTCGGCGCCACCGCCCGCGGTGCGGTGACCGCGTTGAGTGCGCTCGGGATCCACGACGTGTCGGTGCTGACCACCCGCGGAGTGGCCGCCGTCGCCTCACCCATCCACTCGGTGCGGATCGTGCACTTCGACCACGACCAGGACGGCGGTCCGAGTCTCGTGTTCACCGATGACGGCAAGGTCCCGTTGGCGCCCTTCCTCGCCGAGCGCGACATCGTCGTCAACTGCACCTTCCAGGACCCGTCGGCGCCGCTGATCTACCTGCGGACCGAGGACCTTCCGGCCCTCCGTCCGGGGTCATTGATCGTGGACGTGTCGTGCGACGAGGGGATGGGCTTCGACTGGGCCCGCCCGACGACGTTCGACGAGCCGATGTTCGACGTGGGCGAGCGCGTCCACTACTACGCGGTGGACCACAGTCCGTCGTACCTGTGGGACTCGGCGACGTGGGACATCAGCGAGGCGGTGCTGCCGTTCCTGCGGCGGGTGCTGGAGGGGCCGGTCAGCTGGCACGCCGACGAGACCCTGCGCCGCGCCATCGAGATCGAGGACGGCCGCATCCGGAACCCCGTCATCCTCGACTTCCAGGGGCGCAGCGAGGAGTACCCGTACGTCGCGGTCTGATCGCCTCGCCTCGCCATGCACTTGACAGCAAGGCCCGTGCCGGACGATTCTCCTAATCATGTTAGTTACGGCTAACGATGATAGGCAGCAGCTCGACCGCAGGGCCGCGCGCCGGGACCGGACACGCCGGGAGATCCTCGACGCCGCCTGGGAGCTGGCCCGGGGCCAGGGCCTGGCCGGGTTCACCCTGCGCGACGTCGCCACCCGCGTCGGGATGCGGGCGCCGTCCCTGTACTCCCACTTCGCCTCCAAGCACGCGATCTACGACGCCATGTACGGCGAGGCGTGGACGGCGTACGAGGAGGTGAAGCTCCGGGAGGAGGCGGAGCTGACCGACGACCTGCGCTCCTGTGCTCACCTCATCGCCCGGACGTTCTTCGACTTCGCGGTCGCCGACCCGGCCCGGTACCAGCTGATGAACCAGCGGGTGATCCCGGGCTTCACGCCCAGCCCCGAGAGCTATGCCCCGGCCGTCCGGGTGCTCGAAGCGGCTCTCCGGATCGCTGCCGAGCGAGGGGTCACCGACCCGGACGACCTCATGCTCCTCCTCGCGATGATCGGCGGGCTCATCGACCAACAGCTCGCCAACGACCCGGGTGGAGACCGCTTCGCCCGGATGCTCCCGCGTGCCGTCGACATGTGGGCCGACGGCCTCGGTTTGCCCCGCACCACCGAAGCGAAGGACCGGACATGAACACCACGCACACCGACACCGCCGCAGTCGACCTCGTCGCGCCGGCGCTCGACCACCGGACCGCGATGCGTCTCGCCGCGACCGAGTACCGCCGGATGGCGGACCACCTCGTCGCGCTGGAGCCCGGCGACTGGACCCGCCCCACCGACTGCCCGGCATGGGACGTCCGCCAGATGGGCTGTCACATGGTCGGCATGGCCGCCATGGCCACCGGTCCGCGCGAGCAGAGGCGGCAGCTGCGCCTCGCCGCGGCCGAGGTCGCGGCGCAGGGCATCACACCTCTCGACGCGCTCACCGGTCTCCAGGTCTCCGAGCGCGGGACCTGGACGCCCGACGAGGTCGTGGCCGGCGCGCGGAAGGTCGGGCCGAAGGCCGCTCGCGGCCGGAGGCTCACGCCCGGCTTCGTACGCCGCCGGCGGCTGCCCGCGCCGCAGACGGTCGGCGGCCGTGTCGAACACTGGTCGATCGGGTTCCTGGTCGACGTGATCCTCACCCGCGACCCGTGGATGCACCGGATGGACATCGCGCACGCCACCGGCCGCGACCCCGTGCTGACCGCCGACCACGACGGCGTGATCGTCGGCGACGTGGTCGCGGAGTGGGCGCGTCGACACGGCTCGCCGTACCGGCTGACCCTGACCGGGCCGGCCGGTGGCACCTGGTCGTCCGGCGCGGGGGGCGACCAGGTCGAGATGGACGCCGTGGAGTTCTGCCGGACGGTCTCCGGTCGCCGCAGCGGAGAGGGCCTCCTCGGCGTGGAGGTGCCCTTCTGACTCAGTCGGGCCAGGCGTCCGCGAGGAGACGCCTGGTGTCCTGCAGGAGCTCCGGCAGGGTCTTGGTGCGCGCGATCACCGTGATGAAGTTCTGGTCGCCGACCCACCGGGGGACGACGTGCTGGTGGAGGTGGGCGGCGATCCCGGCCCCACCCGCGGGACCCTGGTTCATGCCCAGGTTGAAGCCCTCCGCCCGTGACACCGACCGCAGGGTGCGCATGGCCGCCTTCGTCATCGCCGAGATCTCGGCCGCCTCGTCGTCGGTCGTCTCGGTGTAGTCGGCGATGTGGCGGTACGGGCAGATCATCAGGTGGCCGGGTGCGTACGGGTACAGGTTCAGCACGGCGTACGACGTCCGGCCGCGGCGCACCACCAGGAACCGCTCGTCGTCCCCGTGCCGCGGGATCCGGCAGAACGGGCACTCCCCCGCCGAGTCGTCGACCGGCTTGCTCTCACCTCGGATGTAGGCCATGCGGTACGGCGTCCACAATCGCTCGAGCCCGTCGGGTTCGCCGATGCCGTCCTCCTGCAGGGGCTCCATGCGGACACTCTAGGGAGGACCCGCGCGGACCTAGGCTCGGCCCATGACGGACCCGATCCTCCGCCCCGCGACAGCCGACGACGTGGACGCCATCGGCTCGCTCTTCCACCAGGGCTGGCACGACGTCCATCCCGGACACGTACCCGACGGCCTCACCGAACGGCGTACGCCGGAGGCCTTCCACGACCGCGTCGCGCAGCGGGTGGCCCAGACCGGCGAGACGACGGTCGCAGAGGTAGACGGCACCGTCGCCGGCTTCATCATGGTCTCCGGCGACGAGGCCGAGCAGGTGTACGTCGACCGGGCGTTCCGGGGCTCGGGCGTGGCGGCGCTGCTCCTCACCGAGGCCGAGCGGCAGATCGCCGCCGGTGGGTACGACGTCGCCTGGCTCGCGGTCGTGCGGGGCAACGAGCGCGCCCAGGCCTTCTACGCCAAGCAGGGCTGGATCGACGAGGGCGACTTCGACTACCCGGTGACCGCGCTCGGCGAGAGCTTCATCTCTCCGTGCCGGAGGTTCACCAAGCGGCTGCGCTGAGTCGGACCCCGAGGACCGCGTGGACGCGCCGCCGGGCCGCGTAGGGCCGGTCCGGGCTCAGACCTGCTCGCGCGACGCGACCGCCGCGGCGACCCGCTCGATCGCCTCGTCGATCGGGACGCCGTTGTCCTGGCGCCCGTCGCGGTAGCGGAACGACACCGCACCGGCCTCCATGTCCTGGTCTCCGGCGATCACCATGAACGGCACCTTCTGCAGCTGCGCGTTCCGGATCTTCTTCTGCATCCGGTCGTCGGAGTCGTCGATCTCGACCCGGAGCCCGCGCTCGGCCATCCGCTTCGCGACGTCCTCGAGGTAGGCGACGTGGCGGTCGGCGATCGGGATGCCCTGCACCTGCACCGGCGACAGCCACGGCGGGAACGCGCCCGCGTAGTGCTCCACCAGCACGCCGATGAACCGCTCGATCGAGCCGAACTTGGCGGAGTGGATCATCACCGGCTGCTGGTGCGAGCCGTCGGCCGCGACGTACTCCAGGCCGAAGCCGGCCGGCTGGCCGAAGTCGTACTGCACCGTCGACATCTGCCAGGTACGCCCGATGGCGTCGCGCGCCTGGACCGAGATCTTCGGGCCGTAGAACGCCGCGCCGCCGGGATCGGCCACCAGCTCGAGCCCGGACTCGTCGGCGACCGTCTGCAGGATCGCGGTGGCGGTCGCCCAGTCCTCGTCCGAGCCCTGGAACTTCTCCTTGTTCTTGTCGTCGCGGGTCGACAGCTCGAGGTAGAAGTCGTCGAGCCCGAAGTCACGGAACAGCCCGAGGCAGAAGTTCAGCAGGTGCTTGACCTCGTCGGCCGCCTGGTCCGGGGTGACGTAGGAGTGCGAGTCGTCCTGGGTCATGCCACGCACCCGGGTCAGCCCCCCGACGACGCCGGACTTCTCGTAGCGGTAGACGCCGCCGAACTCGAACAACCGCAGCGGCAGCTCGCGGTAGGACCGTCCGCGCGCCTGGTAGATCAGGTTGTGCATCGGACAGCTCATCGCCTTGATCCGGTACGGCGTGCCGTCGACGTCGACCGGCGGGTACATCGTGTCGGCGTAGTAGGGCAGGTGACCCGAGGTGTGGAACAGGCCCTCCTTGCTGATGTGCGGGGTGCCGACGTAGGAGAAGCCCTCCTCGATGTGGCGCCGGCGGACGTAGTCCTCCATCTCCCTCTTGATCACGCCACCCTTCGGGTGGAAGACGACCAGGCCGGGGCCGAGCTCCTCCGGGAACGAGTACAGGTCGAGCTCGCGGCCGAGCTTGCGATGGTCGCGCTTCTCGGCCTCCTCCAGCTGGTGGAGGTACGCCGCGAGCGCGTCCTTGCTCTCCCACGCGGTGCCGTAGATGCGCTGGAGCTGCTTGTTCTTCTCGTCACCGCGCCAGTACGCCGCGGCGGTGCGCATCAGCTTGAACGCCGGGATGCGCTTGGTGGTCGGCAGGTGCGGCCCGCGGCAGAGGTCCTTCCAGGCGAGCTCGCCGTCGCGGCGCAGGTTGTCGTAGATGGTCAGCTCCCCGCCACCCACCTCGACGTTCGCGCCCTCGGCCGCCTCGTCCGCGTGCCCCGAGCCCTT
>Ga0157372_10005053_pt1 | contig 14015 bp, 13 predicted proteins | sample C55metaG_FD_115307 | JGI IMG/M metagenome (GOLD analysis project Ga0157372, IMG submission 115307) | Corn rhizosphere microbial communities from Kellogg Biological Station, Michigan, USA - C5-5 metaG | ecosystem: Host-associated > Plants > Roots > Rhizosphere > Soil | place: USA: Michigan... | reverse complement strand
GATCCGCCAGAGCCTCAGCCATGATTGCGTTGTAATCGTCGTGCTTGGCGCGGTAGGAGTCACACAATTCCTTCAATCCGATGCCGCTGGTCACGGCAAATGCGCCGACGTGGTCACGCAGCCCTGTCTCTTTTGGCGCTATGAAGTCGGCGAGCGACCGGCACGGTTCGCTTCCTTCCTTATTTGCCTGCTGGCGAAGGAAGTGAAATCGTTCGCGCACTTTGTCGCGCTGGTCGTCCGCGTATAGTTCGACATCGTCCCCCGCCGTGTTGGCAGGAAACAAGCCGTAGACAGCTCTCGCGGTAATCAACTTCTTTTCAATGATGACATCAAGCAGCGCGTTGCCTTCCTGAAATAGCTGGCGTGCTTGCCCCCCGTGCTCCTCATGCTCAAGGATGCGCGGATAAACACCCTTCAATCCCCAAGTATGGAAGAACGGTGACCAGTCAATGAACTCACGGAGGATGGCAAGCGGGAAGTTGTCGAGCACCCGCACGCCGGTGAAACTCGGCACTGGGATGTCTTCGGCGCGCCACACAATCGGCGTGCGACGGGAGCGGGCCACCTCAATCGAAACGGTCGGTTGCTTCGGCGAGGCGTGAGCTTTGCGGACGGCCTCGTATTCAGCGCGATGCTGCGCGACAAAAGCCGGCTTATTTTCGTCGCTGAGCAAACTTGTGGTGACGGGTACTGCGCGGCTGGCGTCAACAATGTGGACGACCGGCTCACTGTAATGCGGCGCAATTTTGACGGCGGTGTGCCGCCGGCTGGTTGTTGCCCCACCGATCAGCAGCGGCAGCTTGAAACCATGGCGTTCCATCTCGCGGGCGACATGCACCATCTCGTCAAGGGAGGGAGTGATCAGTCCACTGAGTCCGATTAGGTCCGCATTTACTGCCTTGGCGCGCTCGAGAATCTTTTCGCATGGAACCATTACGCCCAGGTCAATAACTTCATAGTTATTGCAGGCGAGGACGACTCCTACGATGTTCTTGCCGATGTCGTGAACGTCGCCTTTAACGGTCGCAAGAATTACTTTCCCCTGCGCCTTCACCACTTCGCCGGCCGCAACTTTCGCTTCCTTCTCTGCTTCCATGTAGGGAGTAAGGTGAGCGACAGCTTTTTTCATCACGCGCGCCGACTTGACGACCTGCGGCAAGAACATCTTGCCCGCGCCAAAGAGATCGCCCACGATCCCCATGCCGGCCATCAGCGGACCTTCGATCACCGCCAACGGACGGCCAAGTTTGACGCGCGCTTCCTCAGCATCTGCCTCGATGTAAGTATCGATGCCCTTCACCAGCGCATGCGCGATGCGTTCTTCGACGGTGCCGTTGCGCCATTCTTCTGCCTTCTTTTCGGTGCTGGCCTTCCCTGCTCCTTTCAGCGTCTCGCCATATTCGACTAAGCGCTCCGTCGCGTCGGGACGGCGGTTCAGCAAAACATCTTCCACCATCACCTTCAGTTCAGGCTCGATTTCTTCATACACTTCGAGCATGCCGGCATTCACAATTCCCATGTCCATCCCGGCGGCAATGGCGTGATAGAGAAACGCGGAATGAATGGCCTCGCGAACGGTATTGTTGCCGCGAAAACTGAAAGAGATGTTGGAGACGCCGCCGCTCACCTTCGCATACGGCAGGTTCGCCTTGATCCAGCGAGTCGCGTTGATGTAATCAACCGCGTAATTGTTGTGCTCCTCCATGCCGGTGGCAACAGTGAGGATGTTCGGATCGAAAATGATGTCTTCGGGAGGAAAGCCCAATTCATCCACCAGAATTCGGTAGGCGCGCTCGCAAATGCGGATCTTGTCTTCGTAAGTTGCGGCTTGGCCTTGCTCGTCGAAGGCCATTACAACCGCTGCGGCACCATATTTCAGAACGGCCGCGGCATGCTCGCGAAATTTGTCTTCGCCTTCCTTTAGCGAAATCGAGTTAACGATGCCCTTGCCCTGAAGACATTTCAAGCCTGCCTCGATGACCTCCCACTTCGAGGAGTCCACCATGATCGGTACCTTCGCGACCTCAGGCTCACTTGCCAGTACCTGCAGGAAGCGCGTCATCGCGGTGACGCCGTCGATCATGCCTTCGTCCATGCAGACGTCGAGCACGTTCGCGCCGTTCTCAACTTGCTGCCGGGCGACGCTTACCGCCTCTTCAAACTTGCTTTCGTTGATCAGCTTGGCAAACTTCGGCGATCCAGCGACGTTGGTGCGCTCGCCGATCATGATGTACACGCCTTGTTGTTGGGTAAAAGGCTGCGACCCGGAGAGGCGGAGCGGCCTGAACTTCGCGGTCTCGGCGATGGCGGTGTCGGACGTGCTCACGCACGACTCCCAATCTCGCTCGGGTGAACGACGGATAGTTCGGAATGCGTGCCAAATTTCCGCGGAGGCTTGCCCTCGAGCGCCTTCGCGATGGCCGCGATATGCTCGGGAGTATTTCCGCAACAGCCGCCGGCAATGTTGATCAACCCGCCGTCTGCAAATTCGGACAGATAACCCGCCATGTCTTGCGGCCCGAGATCGAATCCTGTTTCCGAAAGTGGATTCGGCAGCCCGGCATTGGGGTAAGCAGAGACCGCCACGTCCGCCTTTTCCGAAAGTTCCTCCAGAAATGGATACATGAGATCCGGACCGAGCGAACAGTTGAGGCCCACCGACAACGGCTTCACGTGGCGGACTGCATTCCAAAATGCTTCTGGAGTCTGCGCCGAAATCATCGTCTCGCCGCCCCGTCCTACGGCAGCCGAAATCATCACTGGGAGCTTTTTCCCTAGTTCATCAAGTACTTCACGAATCGCGACCAGCGCAGCTTTGGCGTTGAGCGAATCGAAGATGGTTTCCACCAAAAGAAGATCCACGCCACCGGCGATGAGCGCGCGCACCTGATTCGCGTAAGCGGCTTTGACTTGATCGAAGGTGACCACGCGAAATCCTGGGTCGTCTGCGTCCGGCGAGTTCGAGAGCGAAACCGTAAGCGGTCCAATCGCCCCTGCCACAAACCGCTGACGCCCGGTCGCCGTGCCGACGCGATCTGCCCATTCACGGCCCTGCTTCGCCGACTGTTCGTTAATGTCCCAGGCCAAGCCCTCGAGAAATGGATCTCCGATGATCTTCGCGTAGAACTCGGGATCTTTGCGGCCTCCGTGCTCGCGCGGATCATCCACAAAAAATTCGCTTTGGGCGATGCTGGTCGCGCCAAAGGTGTTGGTCTCGATGATGTCCGCGCCGGCCTCCAGGAAGCGGCGATGGATGTCCCCAATCATTTTTGGCTGGGTCAGCGAGAACAGGTCACCGTTATTTAGCAGGCCCTTCTTGGTTTCCTTGAAGCGATCCCCGCGGATGTCGGCTTCCTTCATCCCATAGGTGCGGATCGTCGTCCCCATCGCTCCATCGATGATGGCGATGCGATCGCGCAGGATCCTTTCCAAAGGATGTTGTTGGGCGTTCTTCATTCGCTTATCTCTTTGCAGCTCGCCGACAAAAGTCGTTAGTCGTTGGTCGTTGGTCGTTGGCCAAACCCTCGGGGGCGATCGATGTTCGTTAACGACCAAGGACCAACAGCCAACGACTGCTTCTCTATACACAAACGCCGGCCCCAGTTTCGGACCGGCGTCAGATTCTTACCAACACTATTGAACTCTCAATCTCCTGGAGCGTCGCCAACAGCAACGACCGACGACTAGTTCCCTACTCCCCCGGCGCCGCTTCGGCCGGAGCCCCGCCAATCACTTCGGCAGTATTGAACACCGGATTCGATCCCATGTGCGCCGGTTTCGCGGCTAGCAGCTGTTCCTTGCGATAAATGAGGTTCGTTGCATTAAAAGTCGCCAGTTCGAAGCCATGCCCGTGCGTGATTGCATCGGTCGGGCAGGCCTCCACGCAATATCCGCAGAAAATGCAGCGGTTGTAGTCGATGTTGTAGACCTTGGCATAGCGCTCGGCGCCGCTCACCCGGTTCTCAGCAGTGTTTTCCGCAGCCTCGATGTAAATGCAGTTTGCCGGGCAGTTGGCCGCGCACAGAAAGCACGCTACACACTTTTCCAGGCCATTCTCGTCGCGCTGCAGCACGTGAACCCCGCGAAAACGCTCCTGAAACTTCGCGCCACGAAGCGGTCCCGGGCCGTCGGGATAGTTCTCCACAACCGTCGGCTGGAACATCTCCTTAAACGTGATGCTCATGCCCTTGGCGATTGCAGCAATGTTCTCGAGGATCGGCATACGGTGTCTAGTATAGCAAGCGATCCATGTAGGGGCAGCCGTCCCCGGAGGTCCGGCCCTGGATGGTTGAGAAGGAAACGCGTGCCGTTCATGCGCCTATGAAATGGCTTCACGCGAATAGTGGTAAGCAGTTCCCAACCGTTTACGCGCTCTGAGCCACTAAGTGGCTGCACGTATTACAATATAGAGCCGTCCTCTTTGTGCGGCCGGCAATCATTCCAAACTGCACTCATCTGGAGGATATATGAAGTTAACGCCTGGAAAACTGGCGGGACTGCAACGTGTGTCGGACAAGCGCGGCGTGATCGCGGCCGCCGCTATGGACCAGCGCGGCTCGCTGCAAAAGTCGCTGGCGAAAGAAAAGGGCGGCGAAGTCACCGACGCGATGATGGAGGAATTCAAGTCGCTGGTCACGGAAGTTCTCACGCCGCATGCCAGCGCCATCCTGCTCGATCCCGAGTGGGGACTGCCCGCAGCCAAACGCCGCGCCAAGAATGCCGGCCTGCTGCTCGCCTATGAGAAGACCGGGTACGACAAAACCGGCCCGGGCCGCCTCGGCGATCTGCTCGGCCACTGGTCGGCGAAGCGCCTCAAGGAAGCTGGCGCGGACTGCGTGAAGATTCTCCTTTATTACACCCCGTTCGATCCGAAGGAGATCAATGACCAGAAGCATGCCTGGGTGGAGCGCATCGGCGACGAGTGCCGCGCCAACGACATCCCGTTCTTCCTGGAGTTCGTCGGCTACGAAGACGGCGCCGACGAAAAGGGCCTGGAGTACGCAAAGAAGAAGCCGACTATCGTCACGGAGAGCATGCGCGAGTTCTCGAAGGACCGCTATGGCGTGGACGTCCTGAAGGTCGAAGTTCCGGTGAACATGAAGTTTGTCGAGGGCGTGAAGTCATTCGGCGGACAGAAGGCGTACACGAAGAAGGAAGCCATCGACCTGTTCCACAAGGCCGCTGCCGCTGCGACCAAGCCGTTCATTTACCTGTCGGCCGGCGTCAGCAATGCGGAGTTCAGTGAGACCCTCGAGCTTTGCGGCGAGAGCGGCGTGAAGTACAACGGCGTTCTCTGCGGGCGCGCAACCTGGAAAGACGGTATCGCTGTTTACGCCAAGCGGGGTGCTGACGCATTCCGTAAGTGGCTCGAGACCGAAGGCGTGAAGAACATCAGCAACGTGAACGAGAAACTCAAGACAGCGTCTTCATGGTTCCCGATTTACGACGCGGAACCGGCATTGGTCGGCGCGTAATCGGGGCGCTTTTACCGCAAAAAAGCGCACTAGTGGTCAGTGGTCAGTGAGCAGTGGTCAGCTTAATAAAGTTTGCTGGCCACTGATAACCGCCCACTGACCACTTCTGTTTTTGATCCCGTACTTACCGGAGCCGCACATGAAATTCCACACCGAATATTTGAAGTTCCATACCCGCAAACACCGCGAGTACATCCACATCACGCCGCAAATCGAAGGAATCGTGAAGAAGAGTGGGATCAAAGAAGGCATGGTGCTGGTGTCGGCCATGCACATCACCGCGGGAGTGTATGTGAATGACAACGAGTCCGGTTTGATTGAAGACATCGATCAGTGGCTGGAGCAACTCGCGCCCTTTCGCGAAGATTACCGCCATCATGAGACAGGAGAGACGAACGGCGATTCGCATCTGAAGGCTTTACTCATTCATCATGAAGTCATCGTTCCTATCACGGCGGGCAAGCTGGATTTTGGCCCGTGGCAGCGCATCTTCTATGCGGAATTTGACGGCCAGCGCGATAAGCGGGTCATCGTGAAAGTCATGGGTGAGTGAGTGACTCTGCTGAGACAGAATCTGTGTCGTCGCTTCGGGACTCGGGTCGATTTTCCGCTGTCCCAGGACTTCCGTCCTGGGCTAGCATAGCTCGCCCCTACGGGGCTGGTGTTTGGACTCACGGAGGCAACGCTTCAGAACAGTTTAGAATTCTGCATCACGTGGTTGCCCTTCTCACAATTGAACTTCGCATTGAGCATGCGCAATCGCTAAAAGACAAGCGTCAGGTGGTGCGCAGCCTGAAAGACCGTTTGCGGGCACATTTCAATGTCGCGACGGCGGAACTGGACGCATCCGGACTCTGGAACCGCGCCACCATTGGGGTGGTCAGCGTCTCCGATTCACGCGATTATTTGGAGGGTTTGATGAAGAACGTTGAGCGCGAGGCCATGAAGATCGCTAACAATGCTGGCGCGGAAGTCGTGGATTCGTGGGTTGAGTGTCTGTAAGTGACTAAGTCACCCGCGCGGAACCCCATCAATGCTATCGATTTCCAGCATCATTCCTTTGAATCCTGACACTCCCGTTTTCTGATATGCTCATTCGTTTTCCTCCGAGGTGAGACGTGGAGAAGCGAGGGGCAAAGTACCATCGGGAGCGGCTTGGCGAGGCCCTGCGCGAGGAGATCGAAACCATCGTCGAGGGCGAACTCGCAGACCCTCGCATCGGCCTGGTGAACGTCAGCAGCGTCGAGCTCGCGGAAGATTCGCGATCGGCGAGAGTCATGGTTGTTGTGGAAGGCGATGACGGCGATGCCGATCGAACCATGGAAGGCTTGTCCGCAGCCGTCGGCTACATCCGACGCGAAGTCACTGACAGACTTCATCTGCGGCGTGCGCCCGAGTTGGTATTTGTCTTAGATCGATCGGAGAAGTACCAGACGCGGGTCGATGAGTTGCTGAAGAGGACCAGAAAGAAGTAGGAGTCGGCTTGGCGCGAGGCGCCTGCCCTACACGGGATGCTGGACAAAGTACTCCAAGAGATCGAGAAGCGCGAGCGGTTCGTGCTCACGTCGCATGCCCGTCCGGACGGTGATGCGGTCAGTTCGACCTTGGCCTGCGGCGAGATCCTGCGCCAGATGGGCAAAAAGACAGACATCGTCCTGCACGATGGAGTCCCACGCGTCTATCAGCACCTGCCTTTTGCCAACACCGTCACCAAGTCCGACCGAATTGAAAATCACTATGACGCAGGCATTCTGCTGGAGTGCGACAGCATCCAGCGCACACGGGTCGAGGGACTGGAGAATCAATTCCTGATCAACATTGACCACCACAAGAGTGGTCACAATTTTGCGCAGGTGAACTGGATTGATCCGAGCGCCGTGGCGACTGGGGAACTGGTCTACAAACTGGCCCGGGCTGCAGGAGTGAAGATCACGCCGGAGATTGCGACTTGCATCTATACAGCGGTGATGACGGACACTGGTTCTTTCGTCTTTGAAGGCACAAACGCGCACACCTTCGAACTGGCGCGAGAACTCGTCCTGGCGGGAGCTCAGCCCGCCCTTTGTGCCCGTCCCATCTATTTCGGACATTCAACCGCCAAACTTCGGCTAATCGGCGCTGCCTTATCTGCGCTCCAGCGCGAAGGCACTCTCGTCTGGATATGGGTAACTCAAGAACAAATGGAACGGACGGGCGCAACCGAAGAAGATTGCGAAGGGATTGTGAATTATGCGCTGTCGATCGGCGACGCCGAGGTGGCAGTCTTCTTTCGCGAACTGCCCGACGGGCGGTTTCGCGTTAGCTTACGCAGCAAGGGCAGCATGGATGTCTCGGCAGTAGCGGAGGAATTTGGCGGCGGCGGGCACGCGTGCGCCAGCGGATTATCCGTCGAGGGACCTTTACATGCCGCGGTCGAGCAAGTGCTGGGAAGGATCCGAGCGCGGTTGCCGAAAGCCACTGGCTAGGGGTCAGTGGCCAGCGATCAGAATTCCTGCGCGGCGGTGCCGCCATACCGTAGAATTTCTCCTCAAAGAATGAAGAAAGATTTGGTGGGCACCGGAACGAAAACTACCATCGCTGTCTGGCCACCGGCCACTGACCACCGACCACTTTGAACCGCCTTCGCATCCCCGATCCAATCCTGATCCTCGCGTTCTGCGGGTTTTTCTTTCTATGGCGTTTGGCAGCGTTCGGGCTCATTGGCGCCGACGAACCTCGGTACGCTCAAGTCGCACGGGAGATGCTGGCGCGCCACGACTGGGTCACCCCGACGCTCGGCGGCACTGCCTGGCTCGAGAAACCTCCTCTCTATTACTGGCAGGCGATGCTCGCGTACAAAGTATTCGGCGTGAGCGACTGGGCAGCGCGGCTGCCGTCGGTGTTCGATGCGACAGCCCTGGTCTTCGTGGCGTACTGGTTTCTGCGACGATTCCGTCCAGGATCTGCGCTCGACGGCGCACTGATGCTGGTTACCGCCGCCGGTCTGGTCGGATATGCGCGCGCTGCCTCAATGGACATGCCGCTCGCTGCAACCTTCGGAATCGCAATGTTGGCATGGTTCGCATGGTTCGAGAGCGGCGATCGCCATCTGCTGATTGCGTTCTACGTAGCACTAGCATTGGGAATGCTCGCCAAAGGACCGGTGGCGCCTTTCCTGGCGGCCATCATCGTTTTGCTCTTTGCAGCGACGCAGAGAAACTTCACTGTCGTGCTGAAGAGCGTGTCCCTGCCAGGAATTGCGGTATTCCTGATCGTGGGGCTTCCCTGGTTTGCACTCGTACAGCTTAGAAATCCCCAGTTCTTTCGCGTCTTTCTGCTAGAGCACAATCTCGCGCGTTTCGGCACTAACCTATTTCATCATCCGGAGCCTTTCTGGTATTACCTGCCGGTGACGCTACTCGGATGGGTGCCCTGGGTGGTATTTGTAGTCGCGGCTTTGGTGTTCGCGATCGGGAAAGTGCCTGATCGTGATACCGATTCGCTGAACACATTCCTCCTGATCTGGATTCTTGTGGTTGTGGTTTTCTTTTCAATCTCGAAATCGAAGTTGCCGGGATACATTTTGCCCGCGGTCGCGCCGGGGATTTTGCTGCTCGCGAATTACTTAGAGGAAAAGAAGTTCGCCAGGATTCATTTCGGGCTGGGTGTGCTGCAGGGCTTCGTCGTCGCGGGAATGGTGTTCGCGGCCTTGGCTCTGTCCACGATCCTTCAGCAACACAAGATCGTCTGGAATCACGCGGCCGTCTTTGATTTAGCGATTGCCGCAGCCGCTGGCACGGCAGCCGTTCTATTGATAGTCAAAGCCAACTGGGCAGGGCTGCACCTGGCCGGAATCGCACCCGCCATCGTAGTCGTTGCGCTCGCGCTTCGCTCGGGTACTCCAGTTCTGGACCAAGCACTGTCGGCACGCCCTGTGGCGCAGGAACTCGCGCGGTTGTCGCAGGAGCAATTGCCGGTGGTGGCGCTCGCGCCTCGGGAACTGGAATACGGCCTGCAGTTCTACCGCAATCAGCCGATCACGCATTTTGAACTGGGGCAAGCTCCGACCGGTGATCATCTGGTCGTTGCACCGGCGGGATCCCTGCATTACCTGCAGCGGAATGTCCCAGGGCGCCAAGTAGTCTCGTTAGGAAGCTTCCCCGCACAAAGGCTAGAGATTTTCTACGTCTCTCACTGATCGTTACCCTTCCTTGTTCCCACGGTTTGATTGCTTTCATCGGCAACCACTAAACTCAAGACTGCGCGCTGGATCCGGCTAGCACAGGCCATCCCGCGGGAGTGACGGTGGAAGTCCTCGATCTCAGGCATTTCACATCGGCGGACCTGCGTCCTCTTCTTGAGGACGAAATCCGGGTGTGGGCAGACCTGCTCTGTTGGGACTACAGCGGCTCGGCGGAGATGATCCTGCGCTACATGGACGCGAAGTTTCTGCCGGGATACGCGGCGGTCTCACGCGGCAAGGTCTTCGGGTATTCGTTCTTCGTTTACGAGAGCAACAAGGGAGTCATTGGCGACTTGTTCGTCAGCGAAGGCGAAAATGGAAGCAGTCGGCAGGAGGTCGAAACCCGCCTGCTCACGCACGTGATCGAAACCCTGCAGCAGTCGCCGGGGATTCACCGGATCGAGGCGCAACTCCTGGCACACGCAACCGGAGAAGCCTCGCAGCCGTTTATTTCTCAAGGATTCAGCCAGCATGCTCGCCTCTTTATGACTCTGCCGCTGGCGCAAACGCGAATCAATGAAAAGCCTCTCATGCCGGAGATCGAAATCCGCCGCTGGACCGAGCAGGATTACCAGCATTCGGCCTCCGTGATCACGGCAGCATACCGCAGCCATGTCGATTCCGAGATCAACGACCAGTACCGGACTTTAAGCGGCTCGCTACGATTTCTGAACAACATCATTCGCTTCCCTGGTTGTGGGACGTTCGACCCAGAATCTTCGTTTGTGGCCGTCAACCGCCGGAGCCATGCGCTGGTTGGCGTCATTCTGTGTTCGCGGGTGCGCTACGACACGGGACACGTCACGCAAGTTTGCGTGCTGCCCGAGTATCGCGGATATGGACTCGGCAAAGCACTGATTGCCGCGAGCGTACGCAACCTGACGCAAAGGAAATTTTGTGGATTGTCGCTGACCGTGACCGAGGCGAACGGTCCCGCGGTGGAGCTCTACAAACGTCTGGGATTTGAAACCCGGCGAGTGTTCGACGCGTTCGTGTGGGAAGGGTAAGGGCGCTCTTACCTGTTAGTGCCGCAACGCCCACATCAACCAACCTGCGACGATCAGGCCTCCCATAAACAGCGAGAAACAATACAGGCCGTAGCGGAACATGTCGCGCGCGGTGGTGCGCTGGGTGATTGCGAATACCGTCGAGGCGAAAATCGAGAACAGCAGGGCTGCATTGAAATGGGAGAGAGTTAGTACCAAGTTATTTTCCTAGCCTTCAATCTGCAAGATTACCGAGCAATTTAGAGATCGAGTCGGGAGGCCACGGCTTCCGGCCGTGCCGTAAATGGTTCGTTCTGACACACGGTGCCGGCTGTAGGCCACACCCTTTTCAAAGCTGCTTTTGCCCACCGACGCATCACTGCTTCTTGCCGATCGCGATGTGATACGCGTCGGCCACGCTGATGAAATTTAACAAACCAGAAACGATGATGAACTTGGTGCCGTAGTCCGCAGTAGCGTGCGCGATTACCCCGTGTCCGAGGTCGAGCGCGCGGCACGCGATGTACATTCCTCCAGCGCCAACATCACCGATGAACCCAAGGATGTCGAGGATATCGCCGCCATTGGGCTTGTATATGCGTCCCTGCATCAACAGGCCAAGAACGAACATTGCTACAACCGAGATCATCAGCAATACGCCGCGAATCCAGCGTTTCTGAATCATGTGACCGGCGCCGGGAATGAGCCAACCGATCGCAGGCGCGAGCACGGCCATGGTGGAGGCCTGGGGCGCGGAAGTGGTTGTTGCCATGGATTTTCTTACAGGTGCGTCTGCCATTTGGAAGTCAGTGGCCTGGGGCTGTCCTGGGCGAAGTCAACCGATGCCTCGCCGCGCACGGCCACTCAGATGATCACAAGCTCACTCTGCATTCTACCAGTTACTTCCGCCTTGCCGCTGCGAACCAGCATGTTCACTTCGCTGCGGACGCCGAATTCCTTCAGGTAAATACCGGGCTCGACCGAAAAGCAGCTATTCGGCAGAATACGTCGCTCATCGTGCACCTCCAGATTGTCCATGTTGGCGCCGCTGCCGTGGACTTCAACCCCAATCGAGTGCCCGGTGCGATGAACGAAGTAGTCGCCGTATCCAGCCTTGGTGATGCTGTGTCGAACCGGATCGTCCACCTGCCAGCCGCAGATTTGCTTTCCGGCTGCAATCGAGTCGCGCACGAAATTGATCCCCGCGTCACGCCCGTCACGCACGATTTGGAAAATCTCGCGCATACGATCTGATGGCGACGGCCCGACGAAGCCGGTCCAGGTTATGTCGTAATAGACCGCATTCGGGGTGTTCTTCTTGGCCCAGATATCGAGGAGAACAAAATCGCCCTCGCGAATGGGAGCCGAGTTGTTGGCATCCGGACCGTAATGAGGATTGGCGCTGTTGGCATTCACGGCGACAACGGGCGGATCGCCGGTGACAAGGTTCTCGCGGCGGAACGCCTCCAGAATCCACTGCTGGATGGCGTACTCGTTGGTTCCACCGTTACGCACTTGGTGGCCAATCTCTTTGAAGGCTGCCTCTGTGATCTTGTCGACGACGTCGCGAGCTGCGAAATGCGACTGAATCTGCTCTTCGCTCCAAGTAGCTTCGAACTGTGCGATGAGATCGCCTGAACTCACAATGTTCTTGCCCATGCCGCGTATCAGTTCAGCGGTGCCGGCATCGACCAGCGAAATCGTAAACACGCCATTATTGGGCGAGTATTGCATGGCGACGTCGCGGTAGGAAGAGAGCATCTGCTTCAGGCCCTCGAACAATTCTTGCCAGGCAGAATAAGAACGCTTCTTGCCGGGAAGGCTATCGAGATGGCCGGCTTCAATTTTGTGAACGAGTTTCTGCGGTTCGCCTTTGGCCGGGATCAGATAGAACCATCGGCGCGTGACCATCATGTTCTCGGGCAGGCCGAGCACATGGTATGCAATGGGATCACGATGATGGTGGTCGTAAAACAACCAGGCGTCAATGTTGCGGTCGCGAAGTACCGACTGGATAGCGGCGAGGTCCATGGCTGATCATTGTAACGTTTTTGCGAGAACCAGCTTTTTCTGCTCCAGGGAGAGCGTTTCGCATGCCGTTCGCAGAACTAGGCGAGGCGCGAGCGATCGAATCTTCAGAAGATATGGAATAGTGCGCTCGGGATCGCGCTTGGACGTTTCGCGCAACAGCCAGCCGAGGCCTTTTTGAACCATGTCATCGTCGTCGCACAATAGCACGTTGGAAAGTTGCACGACCTGGCGGAAGAAATGCTTCTGCCTGGTTCCCTGGATCAGCGCGACGCACGCGGCGCGACGATGCCAGCGGTCCCGCGATTTGGCCCATTCGAAAATTCTAGGGAGCCTCTTCGAGTCGATGGCAATCAGCGGAGCAATCAAGTAGTGAACGAGACCATCGTGATCCGCCCAACTGCTGATGCGGTCCAGCCACGATTCGAACAACTGAAAATGTGTTTCGCCCAGTTCGCGTGTCAGATTCTCGAGCAGGAGGACCGCAAAGATCTTCTCTTCCAGCACGCGTCCCGTGAAAAGTCGATCGGCAACTTGCACGAGGAACTCGAGATCATTCTCCTTCAAGATTTCGCCGCGGCGCTGCCGAGCAAAGGCACGCAAGGCTGCCGTGTACCACCCGTGCGATTTCACCTCCTCTTTGAAAAACCACTGAACACCTTTGGCATGCTCGGCCGATCCGCGGCTCTTCAAAATCGCGCGTATCTCCGCGGCGACTTTCTTCGGACTTTGTTTAACAGCCATTCGGTTGTACGAGAATTCGCGGATTTGCCCAATCGCCGCGTGGCGCCCACCGACGGTGCCTTAATACAAGAAGAATACTAGTCGCATGTTTGTCTGCGCAGTTTGGACATCGTTCGGACACCGGAAGCGCAAAGTTCGCTATAATCGCCGTACCCGGCCTATGGGCGCTTAACTCAGCGGTAGAGTGCCATCTTCACACGGTGGAAGTCATAGGTTCGAATCCTATAGCGCCCACCATCTTTTCAACATCTTAGCGAGATTGGCTGTCTTGTGCTCTGTCTGCTGCCAGTGCAAGTCAATACCTTGAGGTTGCTGTGCTCATCCCATCGGTGAGCGCGCTTTCTCCGATCCGCCGAGGCAACGGGATCTCAACCGTAGATCGCCTTTATGCCCAAAGCCGGACACCTCTTTTCCCTTTACAATCTCCCCATGTCTGAGACGAAGACCGTCCGCCTCACGGCGACGGTCAAAGCGGCGGGTTGAGCGTCCAAGCTGAGTCCGGCGGCGCTGGACAAGGTGCTTGGGAAATTAGCCCGGCAACATGACCCGAACGTCCTGGTT
>Ga0157372_10005052_pt1 | contig 14016 bp, 9 predicted proteins | sample C55metaG_FD_115307 | JGI IMG/M metagenome (GOLD analysis project Ga0157372, IMG submission 115307) | Corn rhizosphere microbial communities from Kellogg Biological Station, Michigan, USA - C5-5 metaG | ecosystem: Host-associated > Plants > Roots > Rhizosphere > Soil | place: USA: Michigan... | reverse complement strand
TACCAGAACTGTTCGCAGTCGAAAATGCATCGGGGGCTCCCCTCTTACGTTGGTCAAGTCGATGTGGCATGCGCGTTTTGCAAAATGTTCCGTGCGCTCCTACTACCGGCACACAAAGCTGCTAGGGTGGTCGCCGTTGTGACGGATCCGAAGAGTCCGCGAGAATGCGGATTCAGCAGTCCCGGCCAATGGACCGGAAGCTGCGATCCCCGCGTCGTACAGGAATCCCGGATACACCTGCGTGCCGTAAGCGTTCTTCGGACCGGCGAAGGCCTTCCTGATCGCGGCGGCTTTCTCCGGCGCCAGGCAGCCTTCGCGCTGTCCGGGCTTAGAGGCGATCTCCTCCGGATCGAAATGGCAGCCGAGGGGATCGAAGATCATTCCGTCCGCCGCCCCATCGAGCGCGTCGCACTTCTTCATCAGTGCATCGATCACAAGCTTGCGATCCTCGTCCGTAAAAACCTTTTCGATCTCCGGCTTACCCGAAGCGTCCTTCGGAGCCGCGCCACGAGGAAGCGTTTACCACTAGAACTAAAGGCATTTAGTTAGTCCAAAAGCAGCCAAATATTACTCGCATGCTGCATCAGTTGGCAAGCCATTCCTCAGTGGATTTCCCACCTGTAGTTCGAGGCACGCCTGTGCGCTATCCCATCGTGCATATCTGGGTGTGCCGCGTCTGACGCACCTACAGCTCATCGGACCCATCACTAATATCTTGATCATTTACGGCGATCCCCGTGGATGAAGGCAAGTGTTGGATCACCTGCTTTGACGTCGCGAGTGGGAGCTTCCAGCAATTTAAGCTGGGGCAAGTAGCATTCTTCCCGTAGGATAGGAGGCGCTGGCGTGCGGAGAAAAATGCAGATTTCGTGGCTGTTGGGCGGGCGGGAGAGTGTTGTTCGCGGGCTTTCGAGAGGGCGGCATTTCGTCCGGATGTCTCTGGAACTCGGGCTGAGTTCTTTGCTTCTGGCATGGGGGCTGGGAGGAGCGGCAATGGCCCAGGGTGGTCCGCTGGTGCTTCAGCGCGATGGGCGCGTGATTTCGCTGGTTCCCTATGCTCCGAACATTGTGCGGGTGACGATAAGCGCCAGCGCGGCTGCGGCGACAAGCGATCCGGGATATGGGTTTGTTGCCAAGCCTTCCGCGGAAGGATGGACCCACGAGCGCGATGCGGAAGGCTACGACGTCTTCCGATCGGCCCGCATGGTGGTTCGCGTCTCGCCGGAGAACCTGCCGAACGATAAGCTGCCGAAACCCATGCCGCTCGATGCTCTGAACAGCCAGTTGCGCGATATCTACTTCGGCGGCGGAGGCGGTCATCGTCCGCACAACGACTCCCTCGTGGTGACAACTGCCGAAGGCAAGACACTGCTGCACATGCGCGGCTGGACCATGGCGCCCGAACGCCCGGAAGTCGCCCAGTTAGACTCCGGCGCCAAGGGCTATCGCGTTGCGGCTGTGTTCGACTCGCGCGCCGACGAGCATTACTACGGATTGGGGCAGCAGCAGAAGGGCTGGATGGACCTGAGGGATCACGAGATCCGTTGCTGGCATGACTATGGCGCGATCGGAGGCGAGGACGTCTGTGTTCCCTTCATGGTTTCGACACGGGACTACGGGCTGGTCTGGGACAATCCTTCAAAAACGACGGTGGACCTTGGCTTCAATGGGCAGAATGTGTGGTCGTCTGAGGTCGGAGACCGCGTGTCGTACTTCGTCATCGCGGGCGAAACCAGCGACGAGATCTACGAGGGCTACCGGCTGCTGACCGGCGTCTCGCACCTGCTGCCTCGGGCAGTCTACGGCTACATCCAGAGCAAGGCGATCTACCCGACGCAACAGCAGGCTCTGGATGTGGCGAAGGAGTATCGGGAGAAGAAGCTGCCGCTGGACGTGATCGTCGTGGACTTCCTAAACATGACGAAGCAGGGCGAACTGGACCTGGATCCCAAGCGCTGGCCGGATCCAGCCGCGATGAATCGTGAGCTGCATGCCATGGATGTCAATACGCTCTTGAGCGTGTGGCCGCACTTTTCGAAGGGTACCCAGTTCTACAACATACTGCTCAGTAAAGGCTGGCTGGTGCACACGCCCGACGGAAAGCCTGATCCGGGAGGCTTCAAGGATGTGATCGGACCGAATATCGACACCACGAATCCCGAGGCGGCCAGGTGGTTCTGGGAAAAGATTCGCGACCGCTATGTGAAGCCGTACGGGTTTGATTACATCTGGCTGGACGAAACGGAGCCGGATATCGATCCGGCGAAGGACGTGTTCTTCATCGGTTCAGGAACGCGCTTTTACAATGCGTATCCGCTCTTTCATACAGCGTCGGTGTACGACGGGTTCCGGCGAGACTTTGGTAACAGTCGGAGAGTGATGATTTTGGCGCGTGCGGCGTACCTGGGGGCGCAGCGCAACGGCACGGTCTTCTGGTCGAGCGATATCGTTTCGACGTGGGACATGCTAAAGCGCTCGATTCCGGCGGGCCTGAACTTTACCGCGAGCGGAATGCCGTACTGGGACACGGATATTGCAGGGTTCTTCTCGCCCTCGCTTCCGGCGGGCTACCACGCGGAACATAAGCCATTGATCGATGGATCGGATGTACGCGGCACGATCGGGAACTATGAAGACTATCCCGAGCTGTTTGTGCGGTGGTTTGAATGGGGCGCGTTTCAGCCCGTGATGCGCGCGCATGGAGAGCGAAATCACAACGAAGTGTGGTCGTACGGCAAGCAGGCGGAGCCAATCTTGGCGAAGTATCTGAAGCTGCGCTACCAGCTTCTGCCGTACACCTATTCGGTTGCGTATCGCAGCTACCAGACGGGCGCTCCTTATATGCGGGCGCTCTTTATGGATTTCCCCGAAGACCCCAAGGCCGCGAATATTCCGGACGAGTATATGTTCGGTCCGGCTTTCCTCGTAGCCCCGGTAACGGAACAGGGCGCGACGCACCGGGCGGTATATCTGCCGGCGGGGTGTGACTGGTACAACTACTGGACCAATGAGCGGCTACATGGCGGACAGACAATTGTGGCGGATGCTCCGATCGATACGCTGCCGCTTTTTGTAAAGGCTGGAAGTATTGTGCCCCTTGGATCGGAGGTCCAGAGCGCACAGCAGCCGCAGACGGTCGCGTCCGTACGGGTGTATCCGGGAGCGGACGGAAAGTTCACGCTTTTTCAGGACGACGGCAACACTTACGAGTACGAGAAGAGCGGCGGCAAGCTCACGGATCTGACTTGGGATGACGCTGCGCATCAGCTGAAACACGAAGGTGCACCGGCGTGGAGCGGATCGGATCGGTCAGTAGTAACGGTCGTGAACAAGTAGACCCAATCAGGCTCGTATCCGCAAACAAGAAAGACATCCCACGGTGAACTCGATTTGTAGATGATTGAATCTAAACAAGCCCGGTTGCTGGCCCACGGTCGGCCTCGTCCATCCCTACGCCGCTTCGGTTCTGGAAACAACGGAACCAACACCGCCCACTGTTCCTCGCTCAACAACACCAGCCGCTTCTTCCGCCTCATGGCAGAAGCTCAACAAACTGCTCGCCTCAACCGTAAGCCTCTCCCTTGAGGCCGTACCTGTTTATGCAACCAGTTCTAGTTCCGGGAGTTCCCCGGCATCGCAGTCCTCCGGAATTGAACCAGGAATTAGGTGCGATATAGGTCAGCGCCGGGGGGAGGCGGTTGTCGGAGATGGGATAATCTGGAGAACCTGATTGCGGATGCCCGCGTTGAGGGCCGCAATTCGAGGGCCTTGCTGACGTTCGATGAAGCGCTTGGCCAGCAGAGTGGGCCATGCGATGTTGCCATGCCGATATCGACCAGACATTCCTGACAGTGAGCCTCGTCCTTATCTGTTGTATTGCATCTGTTGTATTGCATCTGTTGTATTGCAAAAAGTGCAGGAGATTTCGATAGGGGCACAGTCGGTTCCACTTCTAAAGTCGTCTTCGGTGACGCGAAGCGCATCAAGATCCCGACTCGGGATGAGGAACTTCCTGAACGCCATCATCACCTGACACTCTCGGTTTCGCGCATTATCGTATTCGCTTCTCCAGGATTATTGCACGGCTTGGGGCAAAGCGACATGATTGGTTAACGTGCCGATGCCGTCGATGGAGATATGGATTACGTCTCCATGAGCGAGCGTGAACGTATCGTCGGGAACGATGCCGGTGCCGGTCATGAGGTAAACACCGGCGGGAAAAGTGTTCTCGCGGAAGAGATAGCCGGCCAGGTCCTGAGGTTTGCGCTTCAGCATGTCGAGCGTGGTTTGCCCCTGAAAGACAATTGATCCGCTTCGTTCGATGGAGATCGAAATGGATGTCGTTTCCGGAAGTGACCGATCGGCAAGCAGAACGCATGGCCCGAGCGCGCATGAGCCCTCGTAGACCTTGGCCTGAGGAAGATAGAGCGGGTTTTCGCCTTCGATATCACGCGAGCTCATGTCGTTGCCGATCGTGTAGCCGACGATCTGGCCGTGCGGATTGAGCAGCAGCGTCAGTTCCGGCTCGGGTACCGACCACTTCGCGTCAGCGCGGATGCGCACCGGCCCGCCGGGCCCGACAACGCGGCGCGCCGTAGCTTTAAAAAACAACTCCGGCCGTTCGGCGGAATAAACACGATCATAAAAGGTTCCGCCACCCGCGTCCTTGGACTCGTCCATGCGAGCGGTACGGCTTCGATAATAGGTGACTCCAGCCGCCCATACTTCCTGATTTCCAATGGGAGAGAGCAGGTCGCTAAGTTCAGGCTTCTCGCCGGTGGGGGAACCCGACGCTTGGCGCACTCGGGCGGACAGATTGAAATCTGAAACCAGATCATCCCACGAGGGAACGTCGAGCTTGCACCACTTGTCGTCGTCCCCATTCGCAAAGATGCCCCTTTTCGTGTTGTACAGCTTCATGTGGGTCCCCTCTCGTGTTGTGCGGAATCCGGCTGCGCGGACAGTGAAAGCCGGGTCAGGATTGCCGCCGTGTCATACACACACCCTCCCCATACGCCTCCCGATGCCTGTACCAGCGCCGCCCACAGGCGAGTATGGTCCGGCAGCGCCGGGTGCGGCGCCAAATCGGCTCGTGGTGGACGCGCCGCCAGCCGCCGAACGCCTTCTTCCGGCGAGAAGTTCCTTGTTCCGTGCTCGCCTTCTTCCCCGACCAGATCAATAGTGCCTTGAAGCGATTGTCCGCTGATGCGTATTGCGATCAGGTCACCTTCGCGCACACGGCCGATCGGGCCTCCGGCCAAGGCTTCGGGAGAAATGTGGCCAACACAGGCGCCCGTTGAAACTCCACTGAAGCGAGCATCCGTGAGCACCGCGACATGCTTGCAGAACGGAAGGCTCTTCAGCGCGGAGGTGACTTGATAGGTCTCCTGCATACCGGCTCCCATTGGCCCTCCACAGATGAGTACGACGACGTCCCCATGCCCCACCGCGCCGTGTTTGATCGCAGCCATGGCGCTGGCTTCTGTGACAAAGACCCGCGCTGGCCCGGTATGGGAATACGTCCCGTTTTCGTCAAGGAGCGAAGGATCAACGGCAGTGCTTTTTATTACGCCGCCCTCGGGCGCAAGATTGCCTACCGGGAAGCAAAGGGTTCGTGTAAGTCCGCGGGCACGTGAGCGCTCGGGCGAGAAGATAACGTCTTGAGCATCGACGCCGTCGAGGACCAGAAGGCGATTCTTCATCGCATGACGGCGCTCGCTGGTTTCCCACCAATCGAGATTGTCGCCGAGAGTTTCTCCGGTCACGGTGCGCACGGTTGTATCTAACAGGCCGGCGCGGCGCAGGTGCAGCATCGTTTCGGGCACGCCTCCGGCAAGGAAAACCTGAATGGTCGCAAATCCACGCGGGCCGTTGGGCAGCGCATCGACAAGTCTCGGCACTTCGCGGTTGATGGCGGTCCAGTCTTCTACGGTCGGCCTTCGGAGGCCCGCCGCATGTGCGACGGCAGGCACGTGCAGCAGCAGATTCGTCGAACCTCCGAAAGCCGCATGCAACACCATGGCGTTGCGGATCGCGGCATCGGTCAGCACATCGTTTGTGCCCAAGCCCAATTGCACAAGGCGCAGCAAGGCGCGGGCGGAGCGCGCGGCGGCATCGAGCCAGACCGGTTGCCCCGAAGGCGCCAGCGCTGAATGCGGAAGCGCGAGCCCGAGGGCTTCGGCGACAACCTGAGAAGTTGCGGCAGTGCCGAGAAATTGGCAACCTCCGCCGGGGCTGGCGCAGACGCGGCAGCCGACCTCGGCCGCATACGCCTGTGTGATTTCTCCCTGTGCAAAGCGCGCGCCGATGGTCTGCACCCTGCCCGCATCTTCAGCCGGATGATCCCCACTCGCTTCCGGCAGCAGTGTGACGCCGCCTGGAACCAGGACGGTTGGCAAACGACCCGAAGACGCCAGCGCCATCAGCATGGCGGGAAGGCCTTTGTCGCACGTAGCGATACCGAGCACGCCCTTGCGTGTGGGCAAGGAACGTATCAAGCGCCCCAGAACCATGGCCGCATCGTTGCGGTAGGCCAGCGAATCAAGCATTCCCACCGTGCCCTGCGTGCGGCCGTCGCACGGATCGGTGCAGGCCGCGGCAAAAGGGGTCGCGTGCAGGCGGCGCAGTTCGCGCGCGGCCTCGGCGACAAGCAAACCCACTTCCCAATGCCCAGTGTGCAGACCAAGCGCGATGGGCGTGCCGTCCGCTCCGCGCAAGCCTCCGTGCGTACTCAGGATGAGGAACTCGGGATCGAGCAGCCGCCGCGGATCCCAGCCCATTCCCGCATTCTGCGACAAGCCGAACAGATTGCCCGAGGGCTGTGTCAACAGCATTTCGGCGGTAATGGGAAGTGCGCCCTCGGGGCCGCGCGCGTGCGTAGAAATAAAAGAGTAGACCGCTGGATCCGCTTCAAGCACCCGTGCGGCGGAGAGAGTGCGTCGTTCAGGCATGACGGAGCTCTCCGGCCACAGGCGAGGCTGGAACTTTCGGCAGGCGAATGAGCAGGATCGCCGACGCGAGCAGCGAAAGCGACATCAACAGATAACCGGCGGATTGTGTGCCAGTGATTGCGTGCAACAGACCTACAAGGTATGTGCCGACGAAAGCGCCCAGCGCTCCGGCGCTATTCACCATTGCAAAGACCTCGCCGGTAACCTCCCGGGGCACGCGGTCAGGAATGATCGCGAAAAATGGCCCGTACGGAGCGTACATGCAGCCTCCGGCGATGACCAGAAAGGTGAAAGCGAGTGCAAAGCTGTGTCCGGCGAAAAAAAATGAGCCAAGCATTGCGAAACCAGCAAGCAGGAGAAATGGCCACACGATTTCCTGGCGGCGCAGCGTGCGGTCGGAAATCTTTCCGGCCACGATCATCAGGACCAGAGCAAACAGATATGGGACGGCCGAGAGCAATCCTGTCCCGCCCATCGACAATGCGGCTCCACGGTGCACAATGCTCGGCAGCCATAGCACAAAGCCGTAGATGCCCAGGCTCCAGCAGAAGTATTGCAGCGAGAGCTGCAATGTGTCCGCCCGAAAAAGGATCTTTCTAAGCTGCGCGACGCCGTTGTTCTGCAAAGGTATCGCGGTTTGTTGGGCGAGGATTTCCGCCTCGAGCTTTCCGGCTGTCAGCGGATCCATCCAGTGGGCCTGCGCCGGCTCGTCGCGCACCAGGGCGATCCAGAGAAATGCCCATAGAACGGCGGGAGCGCCTTCGATGATAAACGCCCATTGCCAGCCAAAGTACTCGATAAGAAAGCCGGTGACAGCGGACATCCACAACACCGTCACCGGATTGCCCAGGATAAGGAAAGTATTTGCGCGTGAGCGCTCCGCCCGAGTGAACCAGCGCGTAAGCAAAAGGAGCATGGCCGGGAAAATGATGCTCTCGGCAATGCCCAGCAGGAGGCGATCGACAGCCAGCCATGCAAAGCTGCGGATAACCCCGGTGAGCGCCGCCAGCGTTCCCCAAAGAATAAGCGCCGCGAAAACGAGACGCGTAGCGCTGAACTTGCGCGCCACCAGCATTCCTGGCACCTGAAACGCGAAGTAGCCGAGGAAGAACAAAGCGGCCAGCAACGCCGATCTTCCCTCGGTAATATGAAGGGCCCCTGCCATCCCTGCCGCTGCACCAAACGCGTAGTTGGCGCGGTCAACATAGGCGAGCGCGTAAGTAATAAAAAATACCGGAAGGATTAGCGTGCGTCGCATCGATTTCTTCTACCGTACCTGTGGCTGAATTCGCGCTCGAGTCGGCCCGCGCTCCGCCCGCACAAGTCATCTTATACTGCGCGACTGACGAGGTTGGCGCATGACCCTCTCGGCTCAAAGGCAACATGGCTTGCGGAGTGTGCATATGCAGCCTTATTATTGCTTCCGCGCAGCCGAATACCCATAATTCGCTGCATCCCGGCTCATGCCTTCGACAAATGAGCCCGCAATTCACATCCAGGTCTGCGAATACGATGCAGCATGAACCATGCTGACTTCTGAGTGACGCCAAGAGCGCGGAAAAGCTCATAGGAACTGATGCCGTTCTTCGCATTCGATAGCAGCCAGAACGCCGGAAGCCACTTTTCTAAACCGATGGCAGAATCCTCCATCACGGTTCCGGTTTTCAGGGTGAACTGAGGCGCGGGATGCTTGGCGCGGCAATGCCAGCGATTGTACTTCTCCAGAAACAGCACATCACGACCCGCAGCGTGGACATTCAACGCCATTGGGCCAGCGTTGCTCAACCATGTACTCCCGGCAGCGAACCGGATCGGCGAAGTAAAGTATTGCGTCTCTTAGAGTTTCGAGCTTCATGGTTCTACAATGCGCTCAATTCTCAAGTATTACCGCTATAAGTTATTGAAGATTTTGGAGGCGCGGGTCGGGATCGAACCGACGCATAAAGGTTTTGCAGACCTCTCCCTTACCACTTGGGTACCGCGCCTCGCGGTGGGCTTTCGACTTTGGCCCGGCTAAATCACTTGCCCGGCTTAATGATTGTAGGTGAAGTGTACAGCAGGCAGGGCTTGTTTGGAGCGGGAGACCGGGGTCGAACCGGCGACATCTTCCTTGGCAAGGAAGCACTCTACCACTGAGCTACTCCCGCTCTCACAGGTTCAAGTATAGCCGTCCGCAGCACATGCGGTCAACGCGCCGCAGGTCAGAGTATAGAGCGCCCATGCAGGTTGCCCGGAGGCCAAAACCTGCATCTAATTCGCTGGGAGAAAGTCGACCGGAAATTGGGGATGGGATGGGTCAGATACGGATGATGCCGCAAGCATTTCCCGCGTGGGAGCGGAGCGAGCACTGGCAGGCATTGCTGGACTCTGCCGACGAAGGGATATGGGGACTCGACCTCGACGGCAGATGCACGTTCGTCAACCGCATGGCTGCCGACGCGCTGGGGTTCAATGCACGAGACCTTCTCGGCGTCGATATGCACGACTTGGTGCATCGCCACTCTCCGCGCGAACGCCATCGGCGCGCAAAGTGTCAGGTCTACGAAATATTTCACGGCGGCAAGGCCGCGCATCATCTGACCGACATGATATTTCGCAAGGATGGGACGTCGTTTCTTGTGGCCATGTCCTCGCATCCGATCACAGTGGGTGGGCGAATACGCGGGACGGCAGTTACCTTTCGCGACATGACGCAGTCGCGGCTACAGGACGATGTGCTGCGAAAGCTGGAGAAACATGCTGCCATCGGACAGCTCGCGTCCTCCATCGCTCACGAGATCAACAATCCGCTGGAGTCGATCACCAATCTCCTTTACTTGATTCGGCACGCGGACTCCATGCCCGATGTCCAGGAATATGCGCGCCTGGCGCAGGACGAGATGGCCCGCGTCACTGAGATCACGCTTCAGACATTGCGTTTTCATCGTCAGCACAGTAAGCCGGTCGTGATGGACATGGCGGAGTTGCTGAGCACAGTCATGGCGCTTTACACCGGCCGCTTGCTGGTGCGCAATATCGTCATTGAACTGAAGCTCGAAGATGCGCCGAAGGTGCTCTGTCTGGAGGGCGAGATTCGCCAGGTGGTCAACAACCTCGTTCGCAACGCGCTCGATGCCATGAGCGCGGGCGGTCGTCTGTTCGTTCGCCTTCACGCGCAGCATGACTGGCGCACAGGAAGCAGGGGGGTGCGACTGACTGTAGCGGACACTGGCGAGGGCATCAGCGCAGACATACAGCCACATCTCTTCGAGTCCTTCCAGACCACAAAGGAACTAACGGGGACCGGCCTGGGCCTGTGGGTCAGCAAAGGCATTGTTGAGAAGCACGGCGGCCATATCTCCGTTAAAACTCGCCGCGACCCCGGCCTGCATGGAACAGTGTTTACGGTGTGGCTGCCCGTCGAGGGCATCATCAAGAATTCCTCAATCTGAATCTTCGGGCAGATTGAGAGCAATGCGCGGCCCCGCGGAGATGTCCTTGCGGCGGCGCACAACATGCGGTGTCACCAGCAGAATCAGCTCCGAGGTGTCCTTCTCTGCCGCTTTGTCCGCTGTCAGGGTCTGAAACCCAGGCAACTCACCGAGCCCCGGCAGGCCGCTCACGGCTGCCGACTCCGAGCGGTTCAGCGTGCTCACCAGCATCGCCGTCTGTCCATCGGGCACAGTTACGTCCGAGACAAATGCGCGGCTGTTCAGCACGGGGATGTTGTTCGACGAGCTTCCGGCCAGCGACTCGATCTTCAGGTCGAGCTGCATCGAGATGTTGCCCGACTTCTGCACCGTGGGAACGGCCTTCAGCGTCAGGCCGAGGTCCTCATATTGAATCTCCGGGATCGTCACCTGCGTGCCAAGCTGCGCCAGCAGTTTCGAGGCAGGCACGCCGTTGATGTTGACTCCGGCCAGTGCCGATGAAGCGCCCGCGATGCCGTTTGTATAGCTGGCCGTCGTAATCGGATAGCGCGTGCCAATGCGGAACGTGGCAGTCTCGCGGTCGTTTACCCGCACCTGAATATCGTCCAACCCGCGCGTGTCGCTTGAATTGAGTGCAAGGTGAAACGACGCGCCTTGATTTTCCGTGACGCCCATCGTGGTCAGCCCACCGCCAAACACGCCGATTGTGTTGCTGACCAGCGTGCTCTGCACTAGCCCGGAGGCAATCAGCGCCAGCGCAATTGTCACCGTGCTGGCATTGGGGGGCACGAGTCCCTGCGCAATCGCCTGGTTCACCAGCGACTGGTTCTGGCTGACGATCTGCTGCGCCTCGCTGGCCACGCTGAATATCCCGATCTGCTGCGGCGTCTGTCCGCCGATAACGCGCTGGCGGGTTGTATCCACCGCATAAAGCCGCAGCTCGATCATCACCTCACTGCCGCCGTCGATCAGGTCGGCCAGCGTCAGGTTCACGGCCTTCAGCGTATCTTCAGGCGCGCGCAGAACCAGGTTGCCGGAGTTTTTCTCCACCGTCAGTTGCTTCACCGCAAACACCTGGCGGACGACGTTGCCCAGCGAGTCCATCTCCTCGTTGGTCATGCCTGGCACGTAGATCGTCTCCTGAAGCTGCCGCTCGCAGCGCTGGCGGTTGTCCGGCGTGTCTTTGGCGATCAGCACGCTCTTCGGGTCCAGCGGCACCGCGAACACATGCGACATTTGCAGCAGAATCGGCACGGCCTGCCCATAGGTCACGCTGTCCAAAACGAAACGCAGGTCCTCGGGCGTCACCGAATCGTCAAAGACCGCGCGGATGCCGTAGCTCTGAAGCACGTGCCGGATTACATCCTCTGCATCCGAGTGCAGATGGAAGCTCTGCGAGGCGGCATTGGGCTGAAGCTCGATCGGGCCTGCCAATGCCGGGGAGTTGCGCATCCACGGCTCCATCTCGGGACGAAACACCCGTGCCAGCGCGCCGGAGTCGATACGCTCCTTCACTAAACTGTTTTCCGGGTCCAGCAGCCGCGCCTCCGCCAGCAGGGCGTTGGCCTTTTCCTTCTGGCCCATCAGCCGCGCTTTGCCCGCCTGTTGCACCAGCTCCGTTATATGCTGCTCATGGGCCAGCGACGCGGCCAGCGCGTAGTCGCGGTTGCCGGGATTCAGCTTCAGCGCCTTGGCAAACTGCGCCTCCGCGCCAGCGAGGTCCTTGCGGTCAAGCAGCCGCGCCCCGGCAAGATATGCATCTTCCGCGTCCTGACGCTGCCGTTTGCTCAGAGTCTCGGAGATGGGCTTGTTCTCTGCGCTGGCTGCAGAAGGCTGACTCGATTCGGTTTTTTGTGGGGAAGGCGCCTGGGCCAGAGTTGTAGCAATCGAAAATCCGGCCAGAGCAAGCGCGGCCGTGCATCGTTTCAGTGTGGAAGCGCGCTGCTGGGCGGGGAGCATCATCTACTGCAACGTTAGACGGAGGCCAAGGCTAACGGGCGCTTGCAATGCTCTGTATCCGCGGCCGCTCGCTGGCGACCGGGCGGCGCATTCCGTTACGAATCTGTGCCGTGTTCATGTCCAGCTCGGCCAGTGTGCGGCTCAGCGTGTTGCGGTGCATGCCCAGTTCTTCGGCGGCCTTGCACTGGTTGCCTTTGTGGTGCGCGAGAACTTCCAGAATGTAGCGCTTCTTGAATTGGCGAACCGCCTCGGCATACGGAATACCGGCGCTGTGCATCTGCGTAATAAGACCATCCATTTCGCGCTTCAAAGGTTTGTCCTCGCTGACGGCCTCATCGCTGGACCGCATTTTTATTCTGACCCTATTTTAGCGGTTTGATCCAATCCGGTGCATTGTGCTTGAGCTTTGCCGCGCCGTCCGCAATCTGCTCGCGTAGCGCGCGGGGCACAACGAAGGATACCGCATGAGCACCCGTAAGGAAATAGGAAGATAACCGGGAGTTCGCCGCCCACTTCGACTGGGGGAAAAAGGCTGCCGCGGCCATCAAAATCACCACGCCGATCAGGCATCCCCGGACAAAGCCGAAGGCCGCCCCCAGCAGCCGGTCGAAGAAGCCCAATCCAATGGCATGTGCCGTGCTATGAAGGGCCTTACCCAGCAGGGTTGCCGCCACTGCTACGGCAATCAGAATCAACAGAAAAGCGGTGATCTGGGCAATCTCCGGACGATTGACCACCCGCTCCAGCACCGCCGCAAATCGACCATAGTTCCAGGCTGCCAGCAAAATACCGGCAATCAGGCCCATCAGCGCAAACACCTCCCGCAGAAATCCCCTCGCAAAGGCAAGGATGGTCGAATAGGCGATGATGGCGACCAGTGCCCAGTCGAAGGGAGTCATGCGGTCTCGCTATTGGTCAGGCTGGTACGGCCTGTAATTAAGTGGAACGCCTCCATATACTTCTCGCGTGTGCGGATAATCACCTCATCCGGCAGCGAAGGCGCGGGGGCCTGCTTGTTCCAGTGGATCGATTCCAGGTAGTCGCGGACGTACTGCTTGTCGAACGAAGGCTGTGCGCCGCCCGGCCGGTAGCCCTCGGCGGGCCAGTAACGCGAGGAGTCCGGCGTAAGCACCTCATCTGCAAGAATCGTCGTCCCGTCCACCGAGCCGAACTCGAACTTCGTGTCGGCCAGAATCAGCCCCTTGCCAGCCGCGCGCCTGCTCGCTTTTTCGTAGATGGCAAACGTAAGTGCACGCAGTTCTTCCGCCTGTCTCTGCCCGATAGTGGCGGCCATCCGCTCAAACGAGATGTTCTCGTCGTGCCCAACGTTGTTCTTGGCCGCAGGCGTAAATATAGGCTCAGGCAGCCGGTCGGACTCGCGCAGGCCAGCGGGCAACGGGATGCCGCAGACAGACCCTGTTTGCTGATAATCCTTCCATCCCGAACCCGAAAGGTATCCTCGCACCACGCACTCGACAGGGAACATCTCCGCCCGCCGCACAACCATGCTCCGTCCCTCCAGTTGCGCCGCAAAGGGTTGGAGCGAGGCAGGGAAGTCACCGACTGTGGCGCTGATAACGTGGTTTGGGACCACATCGGCCAGGAAGTCGAACCAGAACAGCGAAAGCTGGGTCAGAATCTTGCCCTTGCCGGGAATTCCGCTGCCCAGAACATGGTCGAACGCCGAGATGCGGTCG
>Ga0157372_10005051_pt1 | contig 14017 bp, 9 predicted proteins | sample C55metaG_FD_115307 | JGI IMG/M metagenome (GOLD analysis project Ga0157372, IMG submission 115307) | Corn rhizosphere microbial communities from Kellogg Biological Station, Michigan, USA - C5-5 metaG | ecosystem: Host-associated > Plants > Roots > Rhizosphere > Soil | place: USA: Michigan... | reverse complement strand
TATCGCTTCACGGGACGTAAGCAGTTCGGCAGCTTGACCCCAGTTTGGACACGCTTCGGTCTCCATGGAATGGACACCAGCGATCCTTCGCAACCGAAGATCGTTCATGCCTTCATGCCGCGAGACAGCGAGGGATACGTGATCAAGGAAACCTGGGATGTCATGGGCATGCGCGCCACCCGGAGCGACGACACGATTCTAGAAAACGTGTTTATTCCGGATCGCTACATCGCGCGAGTCGTCCCAGCAGGTGGCGCGGGAATAGATTCATTCGTGCTCGGGATCTTTGCCTGGGGCCTCATGGGATTTGCAAATATTTATTATGGTCTGGCAAAACGCGCCTTCGACCAGACAATTGCGACGGTGAAATCTAAACGTTCTTTAGCGCTCTCTCGTTCAATGGCGTACCATCCCGAGGTTCAGCATGCTGTTGCCGAAATGGCGATCGAGCTGGAGTCCATCGGGCCGCAAATCGAGAAAGTAGCCGAGGACTGGTCAAGCGGCGTGGATCATGGCGCTCAATGGCCTGCTAAGATCTTTGCTGCGAAATATCGCGCGGTAGAGGGATCGTGGCGGGTCGTTGATCTCGGTCTTGACACAATAGGCGGCGCGGGAATTTTTCGTTCTGTCGGGTATGAACGCCTGCTGCGCGATGCCCGTCTTGGACGCATCCACCCAGCCAGTTCATTCTTGACTCATGAAGTAGTGGCCAAGACTGCGCTCGGCATCAGCCTCGACGAGCAACCCCGATGGGGCTAGTCATTTGGTGAGAGCTGTATATCTGTTCAGCTTCGAGCGACACTCGGTCTTTTCTTCTGCGGTTAAAGCTCCAGTCGGCTAAAGTCCCCCACCTGCCTGCCGATATAAGGAAGGTACACAGAAGGGAAGTCGGCCTGAACGATCTTCCCGACATCTACCAATGTCTATACGTGCGCTCATAGTTGACGACTCCTCGGTCATGCGGAAGATTGTGGAGCGCTCGCTCCGCCAGGCAGGCATCGATCTCAGTGATGTCCTGCAGGCAGGCAATGGCGCCGAAGCCCTTAGTATGCTCAAAGACGGCGCTGTCGATCTGATTCTCTGTGATATCAACATGCCTGTGATGGATGGCATCGAATTCATCAAGCAGCTTCCCAGTATAGAAAATGCTAAAAATGTCCCGGTGGTGATGATTACCACCGAAGGCAGCGAGGCCCATGTCGTCCAAGCTCTTTCTTGTGGCGCGCGAGGATACATTCGCAAGCCGTTTACGCCCGAGCAGGTGAAAGAGCACGTCGTTCCCGTCCTGGGAGGTAAGGTATGACACCCTCGGGTCACGCGGCTGCAAGTGCAGATACCCATCAAAACTGGATTCCGTTGCGGGAGACGGCAACGCGTGAGGTGTTCGAACTCATGCTGTCTTGCCAGTTGACTCCAGACTCAGTCATGGATGAGTCCGGCATGAACGTGACGGCAATGGTCGGACTCGGTGGGCAACTCTGCGGTGTGATCACGGTACGCTGCAATAACACAGCGGCTGTGCTAATGGCTTCTAAGATGCTGGGCCTGCCCGTGGAAAAAGTGGGACAAGACTTCTCTGACGCGATCGGCGAGGTCTGTAATATGGTGGCCGGCAACTTTAAGAACAAGATCGCCGGTTTGTCGGATGGATGCATGCTTTCGCCGCCGAGTGTGATCACCGGCAGCGATTACAGTCTGCACTCTTTAGCTGACTCACCTGGATTGCAAACCAGAATGCTTTTCGAAAACCTGCCAGTCATCGTTACTCTTCAAATACACAGCTAACTACACTCTTCAAAGACACAGTTAATTACGCGCGCTGCTTCGCATTCCGATCTAAGCAATTAATGTGAATCTCAAGCTCTGGCCGGGGCGGGTCCGAGCACTGCTGATACCAAGTCATGAATCTCAACGACGGCTTCATCCAGTTCGAAGCTGAAGCGAACCAGGTCTACTTCTGCCAACTCGGGTTGCGCTTTCAAGAGAGCCGCCCAGGCGGGGTCAGACATTAAATCCACGCGCTGGCGTTCGTAGTATCCGTAACCCAAACCGCGCATGCGGCATAGCAGATCACTCAAGTGGACCAATGCCACCAGCGGCTGTGACCGTTCACTTTGCTCGACGGCATGATGATGGGCGATGACTTCAACCAAATCTGGCGAAAGGTCCCACTTTTCCGCCAGCGCCCGCCCCGTATCGCAGTGGGTGAACCCCATGGTCGCTAGTTCAGCGGTAGCTAGTGTCACTTCTTCCTGCACCGCGCGGTTCATGGCGTGCAGAAATTCGTCGGGGAAAGATAGGCAGTTGACCATGAATCCGATGTCGTGCAGCAACCCCGCCATATAAGCTGTCTCGGCGTCCCCGGCGTGAAACTTTTCGCTGAATTTGCGACAGACCAGGGCGCAACCCATCGAATGCCTCCAAAAAACCACCGGATCCAGCGCCCACTTTTTTACCGGGAAGGCTTGCCCAAGACAACAGGTGAGGAGAATAGTTTCCACCCGGCGCAGGCCCAGGCTGATCACCGCTGACTTGATAGACGTCGGAGCGTGAGTCAGCCCGAACAGAGGTGAACTGGCCACGCGCATGCACTGTGCGGCAATTGAATTGTCATACGAGATCAGGCGCACGACCTCATCGAGTGCGACCTCCTTGGTGGGGTTACTCAATATATTTAGCAATGGCAAAAATACTGCCGGGATGGCGGGCATGGCTTCAATTCGCTGCACCCGCTCTCGTATGCTTGTGCTTATCGATTCAATCATAATTTCCCGCTGCTCAAACTTGGTTTCCAATAAGCGATCGTCCCCGGAAAATGGACCAGATGAAACTGTTCATTCAACTTCACCAGCGACTCCGAAGTGCCCAGAAAAAAGTAGCCTCCGAAATTTAGGTTGCTGAAAAAATGGTTAATCACTTTTGATTTTGAAGGTCCATCAAAATAAATGAGTACGTTGCAGCAAAAGACTATGTCCATGCCCTTCATGAAAAGCATTTTTGAGTCATCCTGAAGATTCAGCCGACTAAAACTGATCAGTTTTTTCACCTCCGGCCGGACTTGCAGTTTTTTTTCATCGATGGGCGAAAAATATTTACGCTTGAAGTAGTCGGTGGTCGAGCGCAAAGCGTAGTCGCCGTAAATACCGGCCTTCGCGGTTTCCACTGATCGGTCATTCAGGTCGGTAGCGAGGATCTCGACCGTCCAGCCCTTCAGCAGGCGCTCGCTTTCCTCAAGCATGTTCATGGCCAGCGTGTAAGATTCTTCGCCGGTCGAGCAGCCCGCGCTCCAGATCCGTAACCGCTTGGTGATCTGCTTGGTTTTCTCTGCCGTGATCTCAGGCAGGATAACCTTGCGCAAGGCATCGAGCTGTGGCGGGCTGCGGAACAAGTAGGTTTCCCCAATCGTGATTTCATTGAGCAGTTGACGAAGTTCGCCATCTCGACTCGGGTGCGCAGTCAGGTGGTCCCAATAGTCGCGTGCTGTCCGTGCTCCCACCTGCTTCATTCGGCGGCCGCAACCGTCGGCCAATAAATACAGTTTCTCTTCCGCCTTGTAGATACCAGACACTTTGTAGACCAAGTCGCGAATCTGGCGGTAAACCGGATCCACTGGTTCCCTGATGGGAGCGCTTGTCGGAGTGATTGCAGGCTGCGCGGCAGGTGTCATTGTGCTCTCTGCTCCAGGCTTGCGTTTCTTTTCGCATCAGAATGCCTTTGCGGCTCACGGCTGTGCAGCACGCGGCGTGTGATCTCACCCGCCAGCTGGTTCAGCGGGTAACAGGCGTCGTCGAGACCCGAGGCGTGCACCAGGCCGGGCATTCCCCAAACCACAGAAGACGGCTCGTCTTGAATAATGACGTTTCCCCCGGCCTCGCGAATTGCTTGCGCCCCGCGTACGCCGTCAGATCCCATGCCGGTCATGACCACAGCCAGAACATTTGATCCATAGGCTTTTGCCACCGACCGAAATAGAACGTCAACCGCGGGCCGGCAGGAGTTTTCCGGTGCGTCCTGATTCAAATTCAAACGCGTGGTCAGACCGGTACGAACTACTTTCATATGAAAATTTCCCGGCGCGATCCAGGCATGTCCTGCTGAAAGAGTGGTGCCGCTACTGCCCTCTTCAACCGGAAAGGCCGATCTGCCGGCCAATCGCTCTGCTAACAGCCGAGTGAAAATCGGCGGCATGTGCTGGACCACTACAATCGGAACCGGAAAATCCGCGGGGATGCGCGGAAGCACTTCCGCCAAGGCGTTGGGACCGCCAGTTGAAGTGCCGATGGCGACAATTTCCAGCCGTGGGTTGGTGTGTGCCCGCAACTTCACAGCAGGGCGAGCCGCAACCGGCAACGAAAGTTTGACCGACGAGATACCGCACAGGGCCTTGATCTTGGGAATAAGTTCTGCGCGAATGCGTTCGATGGCAACGGGAAAGCTGCCGGTATTGCTTGGCTTCGTAGCGTAGTCGGACGCACCCAAAGATAATGCGTCCAGCGTCGCCGCAGCCCCGTGTTCAGTCAATGTACTGAACATGATGATCGGCAATTTAGGATGTAACTTGCGTATAGCGGCCAGCGTTTCCAGTCCGTTCATCACTGGCATTTCAATATCCAGCGTGATCAGGTCAGGCTTAAGCTGTGAAAGTTTCGTCAGCGCTATTCGACCGTCGCTGGCCGTGCCTACGACTTCCAGCGCGTTATCGCCAGACAAAGTCTCGGTAAGCAATTTGCGAATCACCACCGAATCGTCTACGACCAGAATGCGAAAGGGAGTCATGACAAACTCTGCCTGCAACTTCTAGCGTCAACGAGAGCAGGGATTATTCATGGATAAGCCGAATCACGAGCCCGCATACGCGGACCGGCTTTGCGCATTGTTACCCTGCCCGTTCTCATTAGCGTTGATTTTGAATTGCTCGACCAGTCGCCGAAGCTGTGTGGAGGTTTCAACCAATTGCTGCGAAGCCTTCTGGGTGTCGGTAGCTCCGCGGGTGGTGCCCTGCGCAGCTTCAGCCACGCCGGCGATGTTGCTGCTGATCTCGCCGCTGCCCTGGGCGGCTTCGCTCACGTTGCGTGACATCTCGTTGGTGGTCGCATTCTGTTCTTCGACTGCAGTTGCGATCGTGCTCGAGATGTCGTTGATCTGATGAATCACTCCACTGATGGTTCCAATCGCATCCACTGCTGCCTTGGTATCGCTCTGAATGGCTTCGATCTTCCGGCTGATGTCTTCGGTGGCTTTGGCAGTTTCTTTCGCCAGTTCCTTTACTTCATTGGCGACCACTGCGAATCCCTTGCCGGCCTCGCCCGCGCGTGCCGCTTCAATCGTGGCATTGAGCGCCAGCAGATTGGTTTGTTGCGCGATCGAAGTAATGACCTTGATGACCTGACCAATTTCGGTGGAGGAATCGCCGAGTTTGGCGACTGTAGCCGTAGTAGTTTCCGCAACCTTCACCGCGGAGGTCGCAACCTTCGCAGCCTCGGTCGCGTTCTTGGCAATTTCTTTGATGCTGGCTCCCATCTCCTCCGCACCAGTAGCTACGGTCTGCAAATTCTGACTTACCGCTTGCGCCGCCTTTGACACTACGTCGGATTGCGCGGACGTCTCTGCAGAATTCGCCGTGATCTGCTGGCTGGTTGCATTGAGTTCTTCACTGGCGCTTGCAACCTGCATCGCCGACCCTGAAATCGATTGGATCATTCCATGCAAGTTGTTCTTCATCCCATTTAGCGCTTTGCCTGCCAAACCGATTTCATCTTCGGAAGTGATCCTCATATCCGCCACCGTCAAGTTGTTAGCCGCGACTTCCTGAATCATCACCAGCATGCGCGAAATTGCGCCGGTGATCGAGCGAGTAAGAAATACCGCTACTATTACACCCACAATCATGGCCACTGTTACCAGAATTCCAGCCATCCTCTTACTGCTGGCCACAATTGCATTCTGTTCGGCAAGGGCCTGATCTTTAAGTTTGTCCGACAAAGTTTGGAAATCGTCGATGGCAGAAGCCAGCTCTTTCTTTATATCCTTGGTCTGAGGATTGAATGCCAGTGCGACTGCTTCCTTGGTCTGTCCATTGCGGCGGAGTTCGATTTCCTGATCTACAATTGTGCCGTAACGATCTTCAGCGTTACGAATTCTGGCGTGGGCCTTCTTGCCCTCTTCGCTCACCAACATCTTTTCCACCGCGGCCATGTGCTCCGCGAATTCTTTTCTCTGCTTATCGAGCTGGCGTAGGGGCTCGTCTTCTCCAGTCAACAGATACCCTCGAACTGCAGCGGATTGCAGGTTCACATCTGAGTCGATTGCATTAGCCAGAGCTTTCTTCTCCAGATGGCTCACGGCTGTGTCTGTAACCGAATCGATCGCAGTGATTGAGTGATAACTGGTTCCTGCGACTACCAGGGTGAGAACCAGCAGCACGCCAAATCCCGCTCCCAGTTTCATTTTCAAACTCATTTTGTTCATTGCTTTTTGCCTTCCGCCCGCAGTTTTCATGTTGAACTTACTGTGTCTGTCATAGTTTCATCGACAACGAGAACGCTGACTTTAGTGAAGCACTTCGACTCAAGTATTCATCCGCGCCGATTTCTTTTCACGCTGCTAGCGTTGCGGCCGCATCCAGGAATACACGTTCGCGATCGCGTATGTGACCCCTATGAATACTCGTCTCTGCGGTGCCCCGGAAGTTACTCCCACATCCAACCCGGTATCCAAAATTAATCTTGGTTGCACTTGCCACGTAAATCCCAACATGGTTGAAGCAAAGGCCGGATTGGCGGAATTCAAGGCGGTGTAACCGTAACCTTCTATTACTGTTCCAAATCGTTTGCTGAGTGGCGCAGCTGCCGAGAGCGCGAACCCCAGATCATGGTCAAATCCAAGGTTTGCTGGGCGGCCGGCAAAAAGTGGGGTCACGTTGAAATCCAGGTGGAGAGGGTGGATCTCTTTGCTGATTAAAAAAGAAATGGCATGATCGACTTGGCCCGAACCTAATCCGAGCGCCACGTTCGCCGAGGGTATCTTCGCCTGATAAAACAGCCCAGCGCTAGGGGTGTGTCTGGTTTGCTCGAGAAAACGATACTTCAATCCCAGCCAAGTGTCGCCAAAGCCGGTTCGATTCCCATCTTCATCCGCGACATGAAGGAAATCAGAAGAAGACCAGTGAAAATCCAGATTGTGGGTGATTCCCAACCGAAGCCCGCCCGAAAGATCGTCGCGTTTGTCGGCTCCGCCTGACCACTCCCGACCCAGGCCGTACTCAACTTCGGTAACGCCGCACTGAGTTGTATCGGTAGAGTTGGACACGGTCGGCCGGCTAGGCACCGAGACGATAGATGAACTGGTACAGGATCTCTCCATTGAATCTTGGGCAAGGGCCAACGCGGCGCAAAACAAAACTGCAAAGGCAAGTAACGCGAACAATCTTTGAGAATGCATAAATCCTCTTAGACCATTCATCGGCAGCCAACGTCTTTGCGATCATTTGCGACCGTCAATTGCTTCACTGAAGCTCAAGGTCTTTCGTGAGCCAGGCGTCGTTCAACAACTGTCAGCCTACGGTCGCGCCTTCTGCCGCATCCGCCATTAAGCAAGCCTTTTCTATATCCAGCACATGTAGCAATCGCCCCTTTAATTTGTGAATGCCTAAAACTATGTTGCGAACCGAGACCCGCAGGGTTTCTGGTGGTGGCTCGAAAGTGTTTTCATCCACCTCGACCACATCGCCGATTTCATCCACCAGCAGGCTGACTGCGCCGTCCACCGAACGCACTACAACATTCATTACTGGCGTACCCGGGGGAGCAGCTTCTAATTCCAGTCGACGGCGCAGGTTGACTGCAGTCACTATCTGGCCACGCAAATTGATCAGGCCGCTAACAACTTGAGGGGCAAGCGGAACTGTGGTCATCTCGAGCGAGCGTATGACCTCCTGAACCCCCTTCAATTCCACTCCGAACAGCAGCTTGTCCAGATAAAAGGTGCAAAATTGCGAGGTGTTTGCCATGGTTAGTTTGCACCCTCCGCTGCGGTGTGCCCGTGACTGGTTCGCGCCGCGTTCAAATCCGCGCCTCGCAAAATGGCGGGAATATCAAGTAGCTCGGTCACCCGGTTGCTAATCACCACTGAATAGAGGACCGCCGCCCGGGTGGCCGGTGACCGTACATCCGCAGCATCTTCAATGATGTCGAGAATCCGTTCGACTACCAGACCGAACGCCCGTCCCTCGTGGTTCAGCACCAGCACCTGAATCGGTCCCGAATCCGCCGTGGGAGGAGCTTGCAAGGCGCGCAGCTTATTGCGTCTTTCTTCCAGCACCACGTTGAGACGAATCAAAGGCAGAATTTGGCCGCGATATTGTGTGACCCACTGGCTGCCCGACATTTCCACCTGAGCGACGGGAAATTCCTCCAGCCTTGCCAATGTGCTCAGTGGTATTGCCATGCGTGAATCGCCGGGTCCCGCGAACAGCAGAAACGTTTGCTTTTCTTCCTGGTTAAGAGATTCCGCAATTTTTTCAGCCATGGCGCGCTCGCGGGTTTCGGTTATCACACTGGCTCTTTGCGCCAGCCCTAAAACATCCAGGATCAGTGCGACTTTGCCGTCCCCCATGATGCTCGAACCGGCAAAGGTCTTTACTGACTTCAGCTGTTTGCGCAGCGGCTTTACCACGATCTCTTCGGTGTCGTTGATCTGGTCGACGACTAATCCGAACTGCCGTTCGTCGGCTTGCAACACAACAATGTTGACGGCGCCATCGCTTAGCTTGGCCCGGCTGTTATCAACTTCCAACTTGAGTTCGCGGCTCAAATACACCAGCGGTAACAGCTGTCCGCGCAGACGATATACCGGCGCGCCGTGGACCAGTTCTATGGCCGTTCTAACTTCATCCGCTTCCAGTCGCACCAGCTCCAGCAAACTTACTTGCGGGATCGCATACCGTTCGCCGCAGCAGGTGACAACCAATGCGGGAATAATGGCCAGGGTCAACGGAATCTTCACCCGCACCGTAGTGCCTTGCCCGCGAGTGGATTGGACGTCGACGTTCCCGCCAATGCGCTCGACGTTAGTTTTCACTACATCCATTCCCACGCCGCGGCCGGACACGTTTGTGACTTTCTCCGCGGTAGAAAAGCCCGGCAAAAATATGAGGTTGTAAATTTCGCGTTCAGTCATTCGCGCCGCCTGTTCAGCGCCGATCACGCCGCGTTCGACGGCTTTCTGCCGGATCCGTTCGGAATTCAGACCCGCGCCATCATCGCTGATTTCAATGTTGACCTGGCCGCCCTCGTGAAAAGCCCGCAGGATAAGGCGTCCAGCGCGGCTTTTACCCGTCTTTTCCCGTTCGGCAGGAAGTTCAATGCCGTGGTCGACGGAGTTGCGCACCAGATGGGTAAGCGGATCTTTGATCGCCTCGATGATGGTTTTATCGAGCTCGGTCTTCTCGCCCTCCATTTCGATTCCCACTTCTTTGTTGCAACCCAACGCAACATCACGCACCGTTCGTGGGAACTGGCTCCAGATGTTTCCGATCGGCTGCATCCGGGTCTTCATCACCTCTTCCTGCAGCTCGGTGGCAATCAAATTCATGCGCTGAGAGACCGCATGCAAGCCAGCATCGCCGACGGTGTTCGCGATTTGTAGCAACTGATTTCTAGCCAATACCAGTTCGCCGACCTGCGTCATCAACTTGTCCAGCAGATTTACGCCCACGCGAATCGTCTCTGGAGCGCCATCGCGCGGTTTCGCATCCGAAACTGTCGCTGATGGCTCATCAACTTTTTTCGCAACTTTCGCTGGCACTTCAAGGTTGGGAGTTGCCGCCATCGGTGCGGCCGCAGGAGTAGCTTTGGGTGCTGAATGTGAAGATTTGCCGGCAGCCGCTTTTGGGTCTGGCGATGCGTGTGCGGGTGCGACTGCCGCGGCAACAGATTCTGGCGGCGCAGCAGATTTTTGTAATTGAGTTAGTGTCTCCCGCAGCTCGGGGTAGTCGATCGCGCCATCGCTGCCGGTCGATTCAATCTCTTTCAGCATTTGACGGATCGCATCCACCATGCCCAGCAGCGCCGTAGTAATTTCTGGGGTCAAGGTCAACTGACCGTCCCGCAGCCGGGTCAGCAGGTTCTCTCCCACATGCGCGACTTTTTCGAGCTTGTTGAACCCCAGAAATCCGCACGTGCCTTTAATGGTATGAATGGTACGAAAAACCCCGGCTAGCGCGTCCTTATCTTTCGGGTTCTTCTCCAGGCCGACCAGGTCGCGGTCCAGCCGGTCGAGATTCTCGTGGCTCTCGATCAGAAAATCTTTGACGATGTCACCCTCACTCATAAGGTGGCGCCTTTCGAGAAACAGACTCTTTTCGCAGAGATGACTTCTGTTTTGAAACTGACTGACTATCCTCTTTAAACGGCGAAATCCTTGGCTGGGGGGCGAGGCTTTCGCCTTGGAAAATAGTCAGTCCGGTCGCATGAGTTCCTATCGTCCGTTCCGGGTATCTTCATTAGTAGGCGGTGGCTCGCTTGGCCGGAAAGCTCTGTGAATCTCTGTGAGACCCCGTGCCCTCTGTGGTTAGCCTTTCGGCCCTTAGCATGGTTCAAGGGCAGTCCAACCAGCACTGAAAGGAACGCTTTAATCTTCCTACAGGAAATACTGTAGAGTGCTAGGGGTAGCTCTCGTGCTACCAATAGGCAGGCAGGATTGCTCCTCTTGCCGCACCGATTGGGGCTTAGTGCGGAGACCGGGGCTTCATATTATTTCCAGTTCATAACACCACATGGTGGAACTAGCCCGTTTCCGGTCGACATATAGTCTCCAAGATCAACCCACGCGCATAGGCGCCCAATTCCCATCGATCAACCTTTACAAGGACAAGTAATCATGAAGAAAAACGCCCAAGGCCCACCAGCCGCCGCTCTAAACGGCGAAGCGGCGCACTCAAATGGAGGCGGGACCGCCATTGCCGTGGCAGAGTCAGCCCCAGCCGATCTGAGCGTCGTCCTCGCTGCGCTCCAAACCATGCGCGACGGCGATTTCTCCGTGCGTTTGCCAGGATCATGGACCGGGTTGGCGGGTAAAATCGCCGACACTTTTAATGACATCGTGGGCGCCAACCAGCAAATGGCGCAGGAACTAACTCGCGTCGGGCAGGTGGTAGGAAAAGAAGGCCGCACCCGCGAGCGCACCAAGTTCCAGGAGTCGCGCGGCTCATGGGGCCAGATGGAAGGTTCGGTCAATACTCTCGTCGAAGACTTGCTTCGACCGACAACTGAAGTCACCCGCGCCATCGCCGCCGTCGCCCAGGGCAATCTTACCCAAACCGTTCGACTGGACGTAGATGGTCGCCCGCTCGAAGGCGAGTTCCTTCGCTCTGCAGACATTGTTAATAGGATGATTCAACAGTTGAGCGTCTTCACCTCCGAAGTCACCCGTGTGGCCCGCGAAGTCGGGACCGATGGAAAACTCGGCGGTCAGGCAGTTGTGCCCGGCGTCGCCGGAACCTGGAAAGATTTAACCGACTCTGTCAACTCCATGGCCAGCAACCTCACTGGCCAAGTCCGCAACATCGCCGAAGTCGCAACCGCCGTGGCCAGCGGCGATCTTTCCCGAAAAATCACCGTAGACGTCCGCGGCGAAATTCTTCAGCTCAAAGAAGCCATCAACACCATGGTGGACCAGCTGCGGTCCTTCGCTTCAGAAGTCACCCGCGTGGCCCGCGAAGTCGGCACCGACGGCAAGCTCGGCGGGCAGGCCGTCGTCCCTGGCGTAGCCGGCACCTGGAAAGATCTCACCGACTCCGTCAATGCAATGGCCGGAAACTTAACCGCTCAGGTCCGAAACATCGCTGAAGTTACAACCGCTGTGGCTCGTGGCGACTTATCGCGAAAAATTACCGTCGACGTAAAAGGCGAAATTCTCGAACTCAAAGAAACCATCAACACGATGGTCGATCAGCTCAACGCATTCGCAGGCGAAGTAACGCGTGTCGCAAGGGAAGTAGGAACCGAAGGCAAACTTGGCGGACAAGCTCAGGTGCCCGGTGTCGCCGGAACCTGGAAGGATTTAACCGACAACGTAAACTTCATGGCCGGAAACTTGACCGCGCAGGTACGAAACATCGCCGAAGTCGCAACCGCAATTGCCGGCGGCGACTTGTCGCGCAAAATCACGGTAGACGTTCGCGGCGAAATCCTGCAGCTCAAAGAAACCCTCAACACCATGGTCGATCAGCTGAACCGCTTCGCCGGAGAAGTCACCCGCGTGGCCCGCGAAGTAGGTTCCGAAGGCCGTTTAGGCGGTCAGGCAAACGTCCCTGGTGTGGCCGGCACTTGGAAAGATCTCACCGATTCGGTTAACTCCATGGCCGGAAATCTGACCGGTCAAGTCCGAAACATCGCCGAAGTAACGACGGCCGTAGCTCGTGGTGATTTGTCGCGCAAGATCACCGTCGATGTGAAAGGCGAAATTCTCGAACTGAAAAACACCATTAACACCATGGTCGATCAGCTAAACGGTTTCGCCGGAGAAGTCACCCGCGTGGCCCGCGAAGTCGGTACCGAAGGTAAACTCGGCGGCCAGGCGCAAGTGCCCGGAGTCGCCGGAACCTGGAAAGATTTAACCGACAACGTAAACTTCATGGCCGGTAACCTCACGGCCCAGGTCCGAAACATCGCCGAAGTCGCAACCGCCGTGGCCCGAGGCGATTTGTCCCGCAAAATCACCGTCGACGTGCGCGGCGAAATCTTGCAGCTCAAAGAAACACTGAACACGATGGTCGACCAGCTCCGCTCATTCGCGTCAGAAGTCACGCGCGTGGCCCGCGAAGTTGGCACCGACGGCAAACTCGGAGGCCAGGCAGTCGTCCCCGGCGTAGGCGGCACATGGAAAGATCTCACCGACTCCGTCAACTCCATGGCCAGCAACCTGACTAACCAGGTGCGTAACATCGCCGAAGTTTCAACCGCCATCGCCAACGGCGACTTATCAAAAAAGATCACGGTCAACGTCAGCGGCGAAATCCTGCTGCTGAAAGAAACCATCAACACCATGGTCGATCAGCTGAACGCGTTCGCCGGCGAAGTAACCCGCGTAGCCCGCGAAGTCGGCTCCGAAGGCCGTCTCGGTGGTCAGGCCAACGTGCCCGGCGTCGCCGGAACCTGGAAAGATTTAACCGACTCCGTCAACTCCATGGCCGGAAACCTCACCGCCCAGGTCCGAAACATCGCCGAAGTAACCACTGCCGTTGCCCGAGGCGATCTCTCCCGCAAAATCACCGTCGACGTGAAAGGTGAAATTCTCGAGCTGAAGAACACCATCAACACCATGGTCGACCAGCTCAACGCCTTCGCCGGCGAAGTCACCCGCGTGGCCCGCGAAGTCGGCACCGACGGCAAACTCGGAGGCCAGGCCGAAGTCCCCGGCGTCGCCGGAACCTGGAAAGATCTCACCGACAACGTGAACTTCATGGCTAGTAACCTTACCGGCCAGGTCCGCAACATCGCCGAAGTCGCAACCGCAATCGCCACCGGCGACTTGTCAAAGAAAATCACCGTAGACGTCCGCGGCGAAATCTTGCAGCTCAAAGAGACCTTGAACACCATGGTCGAGCAGTTGCGATCCTTCGCCGCCGAAGTCACCCGCGTCGCCCGCGAAGTCGGGTCCGAAGGCCGTCTCGGCGGTCAGGCCAACGTGCCCGGTGTCGCTGGAACCTGGAAGGATCTGACCGACTCCGTCAACGCCATGGCCGGCAACTTGACCGGCCAGGTGCGTAACATCGCCGAAGTCACCACCGCCGTTGCTCGCGGCGATTTATCCCGCAAAATCACGGTCGACGTGAAGGGCGAAATTCTCGAGCTCAAAAACACTATCAACACCATGGTCGATCAGCTCAATGCCTTCGCCGCTGAAGTCACGCGCGTGGCCCGCGAAGTCGGCACCGAAGGCAAACTCGGCGGACAGGCGCAAGTCCCCGGTGTCGCCGGAACCTGGAAAGATCTCACCGACAACGTGAACGTCATGG
>Ga0157372_10005049_pt1 | contig 14019 bp, 8 predicted proteins | sample C55metaG_FD_115307 | JGI IMG/M metagenome (GOLD analysis project Ga0157372, IMG submission 115307) | Corn rhizosphere microbial communities from Kellogg Biological Station, Michigan, USA - C5-5 metaG | ecosystem: Host-associated > Plants > Roots > Rhizosphere > Soil | place: USA: Michigan... | reverse complement strand
TCTTCCTCTTGTTGTAGAAATAGACGAACGCAGGGAAAAGAATCAACTGTGCGACGCTCGAATGGGACATGCCTGAACGAGCTATTTCAACGCCCATCCGGCTGTAGTAGTCTCCGACGGCTTCAATACATTCCACATCGAAGCCACTCTTGGCCAATATGGTTTCGTACCAGCGGTCACTGAAGCCGGTATAAAAGAAGTAAGGGTCCATGTGCCGCAAGCAATTGCTTGGCGCAGTGAGGATTAGAACCCCATTCGGCTTTAGCAGGCGCTGAAATTCCTTGATAGCCTCGATAGGAAATGGAATATGCTCCAGTACCTCAGTGCAAAGAATTGCATCAAAGGTATTAGACTCTTCAGCTACATCGCATACATCTCCCACATAGTTTAAGGGACCATATTGGTACCCACTCTCACCTCCAATGGTTTTGCTTCCGATCCCCGGTTTCAGGTCGTTCGTGTACTGAGCGAAATCCTGCGCCCGATAATGCAGATGGCCACAGTGCGTCCTGTATCTTTGGCTCCCGCAGCCAGCGTCCAAAATTAAGCTGTCGGCCGGGAGCTTACCCAGTTGTGCGACGACGAAATCATCACGTTGATATTGGTTGTTCAGATTCCTTCGGAAGTGATTAATGCCGGAAATATCGAGAACGGTTTGTCGAAGATGATATGCAAGCGTCAATGCGTGGTTCCTCGTTGTTGATCTACAGCTATAGTCAGTCGGTCTAAAATGCGAAGGTCGTGCCGGATCCGGAGTGACCATTTGTTTTGCGGGCGTTCGGCGCGGAACCTATCGAGACGTGGGGATCATCGGCCATCTTTGCCGGAATCAGTTGCCTGACGGGCGCGATCTTCGCTAGTTCGGGTTTGCGGAATGCTTGAAATGCATGAGTCAGGTCCCATTCGCCGCCCAAGCATGGTCCCTCAGATCTCGATTGGAGTTCTCCTCTGACGTTAAGCCATGCCCCATTTCCGCTGAACGATCTCGAAGATCATTGGATACTGTTCGAGTTTGAAGATGAAGTGACTGATAGCCACAAAAACGAGAAGTCCTGCGGCTCCCTCGGTAAGCGCGATGCCGCCGCTCTTGTTGTGGAGGCCAGCACTGATCGAAACGGAGATCACCAGCGCCGCAGCCGCGATGGAACTGGTCAAGACCTTTCCCATAAACGTAATAAAGCCGAGGTCGAGGATGCGGGTAATCCGGTTACCAAGACAATGTGCCTGCAATCCGAACATGAAAAGCCAAAACACCGCATACGCCATGCCGACAGCGAGGTAAGAGAATCGACCGATCAAGAGACCGGAAACGGAGGTATAAAGCACCAGCGCGATCATGCCAAGTTTTGCCGGTGTGCGATAGTTCTGCATGGCATAAAAACTTCGGATGACGATGTTCATCATCGCCATAAAGACGGCACCGAGCAGGTAAAACGGAAGCACCCTTGAGACTCCTATGGCAGATTCAAGCGAGAACTTGCCCCGTTTGAGTGCGAGTTCAACAATCGGAGCCCGGGCCATCGCCACCGCGACTGCCAGGGGCACCATGAGGAGGAAAATGATCTTCATGGCTTCAATCAACCTGGTTCGAAAGACTTGAGTTTGTCCTTTTGCAATCTGCTCGGAAAGGTCGGGAAACAATACCACGGAGATTCCTTGCACAACGATCGCCGTAAGCGCGATGACGATTCGATTGCTGTACCCCAGGTAAGAAATGCTGCCTACGGGTAGACGCGATGCCCAGTAGACATCAATCATGGGGAGCGCGGCGAACGGGAGAAGCGAGAGGCCGAGAACGGGGAGAGACCGCAACAATGAACTGGCGGCCGGGTGGCGCAGGTGCCGGCTGAGGCGCATCGATTTGCCGGGGAGCGTAACGAAGAGGATCAGGTTGCGCAGTAGAGTCCCTACGGCCCATCCGGCCGCAACGGAGATAATTCCGAAATTCCGTGCGCCTATCAAACCCCCGGCGATCATTCCCAGATACGGCACGGCAAGCGTAATGGAGGGGGATGCAAACTGGCGTCGAAAATAATGAATGCCGGTCAGATAGCTGCCCACAATGGTGAGGCCGATGATCGCCCACATTACGGGAGCCATGGAGGCCGCGAGGTTGAATGTGTTCGCGGGCATATTCGACGCCGTCGTCCAGTGCAGGATCGAGCGGTGGAACGTGACTCCGAGGATGGAGACGCCAACAGAGAGCACCAGAATGGCCGTGAACGTGGCATCTATCGCCCGATCCAAGTCGCCGTCCTTCTCGCACCGCATCAGGAGAGGGACAAGCACATACCCCAAGTCGCCGATGGCGAGGTTGAGGACCACAAAGGGGACTGCACCGCAGGCCAGAAATGCGTCCATGCTGGCCCCGGCGCCGAAGAGATAGGCGAGGATTACCTGGTTTACGAGCGTCACAACCAGGTTCAGTCCGGTCAACGCTGTGACGATGGATGTGTGTTTTAGGCTCAGGGCAATTGTCCGTGATTAAGATGAGTTCCGCAATTTGGGATTGACGAGGTCAGTTTTCTTTACACGAGTCGAACTTTTGCTGAAAGAAAGTAGAGTATCCCTAGATTGAGAATCAATGTGATCACCACCCCATTAATTCCCAGCTGTGGAACTTCGATGAACAGGGCCACAGCGCCAGCCGCAGTCTTATACGCAATTACTTGCGTAAAACTGACTGGATCGAGTGGGTTCCGGAATTCAATCACCTGCAATGCATATCCGGCCGATGCACACACGAGAACAATGCCCACGAGGCCGAGATTCCAATAGCCCTCCGCAATCAGAGAATAGGAAGCTCCGCCGTAGACATCGCGTATATTTCCAGCGTTCATCATAAAGGGACCGTAGACAGCGGTCGCAATCTTTTCTGACAGTGAAATATCCTTCGACATGATGAAGCTCGGTATTGCCGATCCGAATGTTTCCGTTATGTTATCGGCGAAATAGTGGTAGTTAGCATGATCCATGTAATCCGTCATGACGACAACGGCCTCGACACCACGGGTTCGCGTCAGGGACGTGTCTGAAATTACACCTATGGCCTCACGCGGATTCCCGGACAATAATGCCTGCGCGGCTACCCCTTGCTCGGTAACAAGGATTCGGACATAGCCGAGTGCCGCTATCAGGATACTCAAACCAACAAGAGACCCCACAGTGAAGCGTCGATACGCCTTTCCGGTCATGAGATGGCAGATGCACGCGACTTGAATCAGAAGGAAGAAGATGATTCCACGGAAACCGAACGCTCCGCCGAGCAGGCACGATATGCCGCATATAACCAGGAACACCCAGATGTGTCTGGATTTATTTCGGAAAGCCAGCATCAATCCAAACTGCGCTACCGTGGGAAGCAGCGTTGTAACAGCAAATGTCCCCGCTCCTAACCCGCGAAGGCCACCCGATCGCACCGTTCCTGAGTCTTCAACGAGGGCGCCGATGCCGCCAATTTGATGGAGGACCCAGACCGCGCCTGCTGCCGCCATCGCGAGCGAAACCGCAATGAGTGGCACAAACCTCGACTTGGGAAATGTCACTGTACTCCAGCGGATATTGGCCTTGGGAAGGAAGAAGCGTCCGATGCAGAAAGACACCAATCCGAGTGCTATCTGAAAAAAGGCGAAGGACACTTTGTCGTGAGGAATTGTTCGCGGCGAAGCAAAAATAGGAGAAGGCAATTCAAACAAATATGACACTAGATAAGGAATCGGAAAGACGAACGCAAAATAGACGAAGAAAATGGCTGTCGGAGAGATGAGAAAGCGCTGTCTCCAGAACAACAAGAGACAACACATCATGAGTAACACCCACAGGACCATCATTGTTCTACAGACTCATTCCATAAACCGTTTTCGCGACAAGTCTCGTTATCGAACTGGCTTGTGCCTGTTCTTGCGAAGGAACAACTGGTCTACCTTTCGCAGTGAAGCCGGTTCTATCTTGCAATCGATGGGTCCAATACGTAGGGTTTAAGCCAGCGACGCACACGGTCAGTGTTCATCTCGAAGAGCTGATATACGCATTGGGCATAGAGAACAACAGCACCAAACACCACAACACTTTCAGCAAAGCCATACCAGTGTGGGGCAGCGCTAGTAATGTGAAAGGTGGCTTTGAGATAAATCAAGGCAGGCATGTGTACTAAATAGAGTGTGTACGAACTGTGCGCCAACCTTCGTGCTATCCATACATAGAATGCGGGAAGACGGGTTGGAGGGCAGTTTAAGAGTGTCCAGATCAAGAAAGCAACCGGTATGCCAATAAGAAGGTCGTAAGATGGACGATGCCAATTTGCGCCAAGGGCGTAGGCTCCCCCGCCGAGGGACGCAAGGGCAGCAATGAGGATTGCGATTGCCAGGGCAATGATACTTTTGCTAAGTGCCTGTTGGGCTTCACGGATTCGCGGCAAATAAACAATCCCGACTCCCATGAGCCACACTATGCCCAGACCAGTGATAGAGTATCCCACAAACCAGGACCACATTAGTAGCAATGCCCCACAAAGGGCACGCATCCGAAAGCGCCGTGCCGGCGATAGAGCCGTAACCAGCACAGGAAACGCCAGATAGTACCAGAACTCGTTACTCAGGCTCCACAACGGGCCATTCGAACCCAGGGTTGGGAATACAGGCTTGCGCTTCCATCCCGGATCAATAGTCTGCAGAAAAAGAGCGTTAGCCGCCAGGGTTGGTAAATTAAGGCGGCTGTAGACATCATTTGCTTGTGAGCGCATGCCCGAATGGCCGCTATAGACGATCTCCGCTCCGGACTTGTGACTTCCAGCCCAATCTATAACTCCACCGAATATTAGTGCCGGAATCAATACCGCGTAGAGCCGAGTCATGCGTGAGAATAAATACTTTCGCCAAGACCACGACCCGTTACGCATGCCGCGAAGCACGCTGCCTCCGACTAGGTAGCCACTTAGCGCGAAGAATACAATTACCCATTGTCGTCCCAGCCCAGTTAGGAAGTAGGCAAACGCAAGCAGCGGGCTGCGATGGGATAAAGAGGAGTAGTCCACCAAGAACACTTCCCGCAAATGACTGATCATGACGGAGAGCGCTGCAATCCCCCGCAATGCATCGAGATGAATAGAAGAGTTATCGAAAGAGACCAGGGTCGTCGGGCGTGTGATTTGCGTGTCAGTGGCGATAGTTTCCACTCGAGGGTCACCAATCGTTATCAGGATGTGTAATGAAGATCCAATAGATATTGCAATGACATCAGGTTATTGTGTCGGCATTTGTGTCCCTAAGGACCGCGGCCGCCGTGATCACTCGGTGATAGCTGACATCAGAACCTGGATTCGTTCGGCGTAGCCGGTGTTTGACTGAATTTTCTTATTCCACCACATGATCAGGACGAAAACGCTTGAGAGGATAAACCCGGCGACCGTGGACATCGCAATGATCTTTCCCCGCATGGGAGATAGCTTTCGGTCTGGTTTGATCGCGGGCTCAAGCACTTGAATTATGGCTGCTTGTTTTGCTTCGTCCAATTTGGCCCCGTCAAATTGTTTGATAAGCAGGTCGAAGATGGCCTGACGATATTTCAGCTCGTGCTCTGCGCGAAGATACTCCATGCCTGCGCTTGGAATGTCTCCCAGTCCCACATGAGACAGATCCGAGGAATGATTGCGCCGTTCCAGTCGCGCCGCCTCGCCCTGCAAGGAGCGGAGTTCTCGCTGCGCAAGTGCGACTTCCGGATTGTGCTCAGTCGAATACGAACGCATCGTCTGCAGCGCAACCTGTTTGGCGGCAATCTGTGCTTGGAGTAGCGCGAGTCTTTCGATTATTGATGTTGCCTGCGCATCTAGCTGGATTAATCCATTCATCTGTTGGATGTTCTGAAATTGTACTTCCGCATTTACGAGCGCTTCCTTACTCTGCCTTAATTGTTCTTCATAGAAAACACGCCGCTGGAAAGCCTCGGACGCAGACAAGGACTGGGTCAGATTGCGCAGTTCGTCCGCGTAAGCATTCGCTATCGCGGCGACACGTTCTTGATTCGCGTCGATTACCGAGACCGAGATGAATCCTTCCTTCTCCGAAGCTATTTCGGTATTCAGTGCGAGCGTGGTGCGCGCGGCCGTCATATCTTTCGCCTTGTACACATTTTTCAAGTCAAATCGTCTGATGATCGCGTCCGCAATTGGACGTGAGCTCAGTATCCCGATGTAGATGGCGTTCGGGTTTCTCAAAGCTAGCGCTCCTCCCGCCAGAGAAGCCATTGAACCCGAGGTTCCTGTCGAAATCTGGTTCATCAGCATCGTGGTTGAAGAGGGTGCCTGCTGCGGTGGCATTATTTTGGTGGTGGCCCTATAGGTAACGGGCAACAAGAACGAGAGGATTATTCCCGCAAGTGAAGCTGCGCCCGTGAGTGTCGCGATCAGTCGCTTATGATGGGCAAGCTGTATGAAAAGGTTCACCAACGTTGTTTCGTATTCCGATTCATCGGTGTAAGGACGACCGGGTGCTTTCATACGTGGCTCGGCCGGTATGGTCTGACTATCGGTAGTCATCGTCGGGACCATCAATGAATCTCCCTGAGCGTAGCGGGAGTGACAGCGGTGTGGGATGGATACTGGGTCATTTGCATAAATTGTTTATCTCGGGCGAGGTCTTGCGTTTTTCCGGAATAACAATGGCATCTTCAGAAAGGACCTGGACTGTTCAAAGCCACCGTGAAGCTGATCAGGGTGGGATGGGCGGCTGACGATTGTTCCTTCGATTTGTAGACCCTATTTGGCTTGGACAAATGCCTCGGCACAATTCACATCGGGTTGGTCCAGGTCGAGGCGGGTGAGATCCGCGGACCTCTTTGGTTCTCCCTCACTTAGCGTCTGTGCAGCCCTTCTCGAAGAGAAGCCGAGTATTCGGTAAGAAGATTCCGTCCCCGCCGTCGAATCCATGAAGAACCCACTGGCGTGCTTAGACGAGAAAGCATTCTTGATCTTCGGCCGACCATCAATGCACGACGCTCAGTGCGGCGGCAGTCAGGGCCATTTGTGACGCGAATTGCGTGGTTTGCAGCAACGCGCTCATCTTTGAGGAGACCCTGATCTTTGCCGGAACGACAATAGCGTCCCCGGGCAGTAATTTCATGTTTTCGAAATCTCCGTGGACATGGCTTTTTCGAGATTGGCGGCTGACGACGGTTCCATCCGCGCGAATCACAAAGATTCGCTTTTGGTCTGCTTCGCGGGTGGCGCCGCCTGCGTCGTTCAGATAATTGGCGAGGCGTTTGCCTTGCTGATGACGAAACGCATTTGCGTTGTACACCGCCCCATCAACTTGTACCGTGCTTAGCTTCGGCGGAATGTAGAATGCATCTCCATCTTCAAGAGGGAAGTCGGGTATGTCTGCAGTGGTGGCGGCTTCGGGCTTCAAGTCCAACACGACCCGTCCGGTTGGCCTGATGGCGGCGAGCCTTGCTACTGCGGCTTGCTGCATTGCCAGCTGCGCCTGCCGATCTGCCGAGGTTTGACCGGCCTGCGGTGACGTATTCGCATACTGGGAAGTAAGTTCACTTTGCAGCTTCTCGGCAGATTGCCGCAGTTCCGCTTCCTGCGCCTTACGAGTCGACACGCGGGTAAAAAATGATGCGTACAGATAGGAATGCGACGTGAGCCCTCCAGCCTTTGCCACCACATCTCTCAGGGTCTCGCCTGGGTTAACCCGGTATACGCCGGGCGCATTCACTTCTCCGCCTACCCTGATAAAGGACGAGTGCTTTTCCATGGGCAACTCAAGATCCGCGCGAGAAAAGATGGTGATGACATCGCCGGCCTTCAAGGGCTGATTGTCGACAGAGGATCTGTCGTCCACTGCGCTCGAGAGCCGGAAGGGAATCAACCGAGTGCTCAAATCCTGATCGTCGAGCCTCTCAATGACTGCATAGGCCCAGTTGATCTCGGCGCTGTTATGGCCTACGGATTCGATCATTGGTGCGCGGGAAGTGCTGGTCTGATCGGCCGGTGAAATCAAAGACTGATCAGTACGCTGATTCATCTCTTGATCGGAGCGCTGATTCGCTGCCTGCTCGAAGCGTGGATTCATGCCCTGGTCGGTGTGCGGTTTATCGGGTTCATCCACGCGTTGGGCGCGGAATTCATGATCCACTCCCACGGAGACGAGTTGATTTTGCCGGTTCCAAAAGTCTCGGGTAACCAGGAACTCGCGCGAGGGAATAAGGTCCGAAATTCTCATCCCCTCTTTCCACGCATAGCGGCCGGGCTGGGCGACATTACCACGCAACGTGACAGCGTTCTCGAACTTTGGAGAAAGCGCGTAAATTCGGAGCAAGTCACCGTCTGCAAGCTGCCTTTTCAAACCGTCGCCATCCAGTTGGAACTCTTCGACCTGACGGCTGCGGTGTTTGTCAATCCGCTCTAAGAGGACGCGCTCCGCTTGGGCCAGGCTCGTCAATCCACCCGCACCCTGGAGAGCTGCTGTGACGGTTGTTTCGCCCTTCAGTTCATAAATCCCAGGCTGGTTGATGCTTCCGGTGATGGCGACTTGCGCGCCAACCGGAGGGATATAGATCACATCTCCTGGGAGCAGTTGAACGTCGTGAGACTTATCGCCCTTTTGGGCCAGGTCGTAAATATCGAACTCAGTCAGCAAGTTGCTGCCGCGTCGCAGCTGAATATGGCGCATCGTCCCAGTGGCCGATGGACCGCCGGAAGCAAAGAGCGCGTTGACCAGCGTGCTCAACGACCCTAAGGTGTAGGACCCGGGTTGGCGCGCACTGCCCAGGACAAAAATCTGGATTGACCGTAACTGGCCCAGGGCGACATTGAGTTCGAAGTCCTTGAAAAGCGCACTGATCGCGGAGCGGAGATAGCCATCAAGTTGGTCGTAACGTAAGCCTGCCACGTTGAGTGCGCCCACCTTGGGCAGATAGACTTGGCCGTTCCTATCCACGGTCACGCGCGAATCAAGGTCGATCTTCCCCCAGGCCCGTATCAGCAGTTCATCTCCCGGACCGACGACATAATCTGCCGGAACGGGCACATTCTCAACGGGAGCGAAGGTCGTAGGAACTTCATCAAAGAGTTGGCGGCCAAATACTGTGAGAGGGTGTCCGGCAGCCTCCTCAGCGAATTGCTGAAAGTCTGACTTTTCGGTGAGCGGGCCGACAACCCTTGAGGCCGGCGGAGCAGTCGCACTTGTGCGCGGCTCAGCGGCATTCGACCTCGCCCCAGGCGTATCGGCATTATTCCTGTTTCCGGGGCGCGGCGCCGTTTGGTTCGGAGACCGGACGTCATTGTCCGACTGAGTCGTCGACGAAGTCGGCAGGGATTGAGCCGAATCCCGCGGAGTGGTGAGGACAGATTGTCCCACGCAGACGGTGCAGGACAGCAAGACAACAAGAACCAGCTTTTGCGTCATAAATAGAAGGGAATTCCTCGATTACTGGAGAGATAACAAATCAAGGGCATTTGCGAATGATCAATTCAAGAGAGATGCCGCATTCGGCTTGGCGACCATTGCCAATCCCATGTGGCTCGGCTTGGTTGTGAATGCATTTCTCAAAAGCTCGGTGCCAGGGTTATAGTCCGGGATCATTTCCTTGAGGGTCAGGATCAGGTTTCCTACATCTTCTCGCTGGACAAGTTGATGAAGATGACGCAGAAGTGATTGAATGCCCCGAGGGTCCTGATAGCTTTCACTGATATAGCTTCGGATTTTAGGGTGTGAAGTGAGCACTAATCGCTCATCTTGAAGATTCAACTCCTCAAACATCTTCTCGCCGGGGCGAAGTCCGGTGAATTCGATCGCAATGTCTTCCTCCGGGCGTAAGCCGGACAAGAGGATGAGGCTCGTTGCCAAATCCACAATCTTGACCGGTTGCCCCATATCCAGCACGAAGATCTCGCCGCCCTCGCCGATGGAGAAGGCTTGAAGGACCAGCTGAGCAGCCTCCGGAATCGTCATGAAATAGCGGGTCATATCCTGGTGGGTAACCGTGACTGGACCACCCGCGGCAATCTGCTCCTTAAAGAGCGGAACAACGCTCCCATTGCTGCCCAGAACGTTGCCAAATCGGACTGCTACGAACTTCGTGCCGCCCTCTGTCTGGAGAGAACGGATGAGCAGTTCCGCCACGCGTTTCGTGGCGCCCATCATACTCGTGGGCCGAACCGCTTTGTCGGTCGAAATCATCACGAAATCGCCGACACCATTTTCATAAGCTGTCCGAGCAACATTCCACGTCCCGAAGATGTTGGTTTGCACGGCGGCAAATATGTGGGTTTCCATCAAAGGAACATGCTTGTAGGCAGCGGCGTGATAAAGGATCGAAGGACGGAACTTTTTCATGACCCGTTGAAGCACTTCTGATTCATTGATCGACCCAATCTCAGGGTGAAAGACCAAGTCCGAAAAATGGCTCTTCATTTCCCGGTCAAGGTAGAAGAGCGGAGTTTCAGCCTCGTCGAAACCGACGATGGCGAGCGGTCCAAATCGTGCCACTTGCCGGCAGATCTCCGACCCTATCGATCCAGCCGCGCCCGTCACCATGACCACTTTTCCCTGGATGCGCTCGCGAATCCGCTCAAGCTCAAGTCGTACTGGTTTTCTTCCTAACAAATCTTCTACCGCGACATCGCGGATCTGCTTGCCGAGGTCAGCATCATGGAGCAGATCGCCGAGGCTGGGAACCATTTTGTACTCCACCTTCGCGTCCGTAGCCAGCTTCAGAATGCGTACCATCTGCGGCCCTGTCGCAGAAGGAATCGCAATCAGCAGCTTGGCAATCCTGCGCTTGTCGACCCATTTCGCGAGGTCTTCTCCCATACCCAGGACGCGTTTTCCCTGAAAAACCAGATCTGCCTTTTGAGGATCGTCGTCGATGAGGCCAACGATCTCGGACATCAAGGAATCATTCTGTGACACCTCGCGGACGAGCGCCAATCCGGCTGCACCTGCGCCATAGATCAACGTTCTCGTCTGCGGGCGGTCTCTATCGATCTTGTGGGTGGTGATGGCCAGCTTGACCACGAGTCTGGCCGCTAACGTGAATGCACAACAAACCAGAAAGTCAATCAGGAATATAGAGCGAGGAACCGTGCCAACTTTAAGCAAGAGCACAATGCATGATCCGCCCAGCAAGGATCCCATCAGGTTTGCGTAAACGATGCGCACTACCTCATGGGTCGAGCAAAATCGCCAGTGCCCCCAACTGACCCTGGCGACGACAAATGCAATTGTCTTTGCCCCTGCCCAGATGCAGGTAGCTTCGATCCACGGGTGAATGAACTGGGCCGGAGGTCTGCCATCAAAACGCAATCCGAAGGCAATGAAGGACGAAACGGAAAACGCCGTGAGGTCAATAAGGTAGCCCAGAAACCGACGCCCCGTGCGCATCATGAGGTAGGTATGTTTTCTCGAAGATCCCGCTGGCATGTGCATCTCCCGGAATCAAATCTGCTGCTTTGTAGTCGATCAGATAGTCAGGTAAGAAATACGTTGAAGTGGAAAAACATAAGGGCGCGGCGGTCAGAGTACGCTTTGAAGTTCAGTCGACGTCAGCCCTGAAAGAGCCGATTCCCGCAGCCAGCTTATCGATCTTTCGATCGAGGTTTTTCAGCTGAGCGCGGAACTCATCCAGGCGGAGGCCGAGCACGTCATCCCGATTCACGCCGTTGAGAACGACTCGCATGGCATCCCTCGTCAGATCCGAAACGCTTCGTGCGCCGGTGACGACACAGAGTTGCTTCAGCCCCAAATACTCATCTTCGGAAAGTCGAATACTAATCATGCGAGAACGCGGCTTAAGAATTGTCATTGGGTCATCCTGCAATTGGAATGCCAGGCCTTCCGGCGAAGGTTAGAGAGTGGTTAAGAATCGGGTGAGAGTTGTGCGGGGGCAAACTAGATAAGATTTGGAGTCGATCGTTCTATCACTAAGAAAGGCTTCGCCCCTCATGGTCCCGTTGTGCGGGGCCGAACATTGGAGCCGAACCGCCACACTGAGGGTTTTAGGTTTCCCGCTCGGGAAGGCCTTTCCACAGTAACTCAATGGAAAAACCTTTCAGATGGCCTTTGAACTGTTATTTGAAACTGGCAAAGCGTAGCAGAGAAATATAGAAGAGGCAAGCTAAACTGCAATACAACTGAAATACATTTCATCTGGAAGTAACTAAATAAAGCAGGCCGTAAAAGTAAGAGCGTGATATATGACTAATGGCCCAAACATGACACCTCCATCATGTGTGTTTCTTAATAAATAGATGACCGATGTATGACGCTATAACGACTTCGCGACGAGATAAGTCAAAACAGGAAGAAGTAAGGAGAGTGCAGGTAGTGACGGCGCGGATACTGGCGGTATGAGTTATCCGCGGCCAGAGAAGTCTCAACATTATCTGATCTTGTAGAGCCGCGCTGCCGTGATGCTCGTCACGGTCTGGCTGTCAATGCAGCGACTGTGATCTCGATCACCCTTCGCCGCGCCTTATCTGCCGAGGTCATGACGATAAATGCGACACTGTTATTCCGAGTTCGGCGGCAGTGAACGTCGTACGGATGAGACGTTCTGCAGTTACTCACGGAGAAAGCGGCCGCTCATGCCCGAGCGATGCCAGAGGCAAATATCGATCCAGGAATATTTGCTGCCTGCAAAACGTCGAGATGCTCCAGCCCTATTTCAAGGGAAAAACATTGCTGGATGGCGGAGACGAGAACAATGACTCTGCATGAGGGGCGCAGCTTAGTGACCACACCCTCCACCCCGCTGAAGATGCCAGCTCGAATGCGAACTCGAGTCCCTGCCAACAAGAATGGATGAGGCCGGAGGATATGCCCTTTTGCGAGGCCCTCGCGGATCGTCGCAACTTCCTCAGGATCTATTGTATCGACAGCTGCATTGCCCAAAAGTCTGATCACGCCAGGTATGGAAATGATGGGGAGCCGTGATTGCGGAGAGAAGCGAACAAATATATATCCCGTAAAGAGGGGTCTTTCCAAGACAACTGTTCGATCACTCCATTTCGATCGTTCAGAGTAGAGCGGCAGGTAGTGTTCAATGGAGCGGGCGGCCAGGTGCTGTGCAACCCGCTTTTCGTGCTTTGCAACAACGTGAATCACATTCCACGGAGGTTCAACCATCAATAACCTCTTGAAGACGGCGACACACTGTCCAGCCGTCCATGCTCGATCAAATAAGCGATCGTCAGGTTAGAGCAGAGTGGTAGAAGGCTATCAGGTGACAGTCTTCAGGATGACTGGCCATATAGAGTGAACTGGAGCAGTTATCGCAGCAAGACGGTGTAATCGGCAGCAGGAGTAGTCGAAGCGACTCGTCGCTAAGATCTGCTTCAGCGATAAACTACCGTCCGGAGGCCAGTTCGGCTCGTGACGTTCGTCACGCTATCATGGTTACCCTCAAATGGAGTATCGCGGCTTCTTCAAAAAGGGTGAGCTACTTGTTCGATAAATGGTGTGCAAAATCATATCGAAGCAAGACGTTTCCAGAATGGAATCGTATGAGATTCAGACGTATCTGCTCTGTCGCCCGGCGAAGCACGTAACCTGTCGGTGTTCGTCCTACGGCTGTGGACGGACTGTTTCCAACTGAGTCCAACTGCCGTCGAGGCTGCCGTTGGGATTGAAGTTTGGGTTGTCGCTCATGACGTACTCATTCTGTCCGTTGAGCCACGCGTGATCGTGCAGGTTGCTGAGTTCGTAATTTGCGCCCGTAGAGGGGTCGCGGAAGGTTTGCACGCCGCGGATGATCTGATCCTGTCCAAAGGCGGCCTGGTTGGCGCCAGCCTCGGAATTTGCGGTGACTCCGTTGATGACGTCAGCGACATGCGCCCGGAACTGGGCGATCATCTGCGACTGAATCGCCAGTTGCTTCTGCTTCTCCTGGTACAGAGAGGCGATGACGCCGTTGCTCCATCTCCGCCATTCCGGCTCGGGGCGAATGGTGCTCATGATCAGCTTAAACAGCTTGTCGTTGGCTTCGAGTTGGCCTTTGGGGGCGCGGAAGAAGAAGACGTTG
>Ga0157372_10005046_pt1 | contig 14022 bp, 10 predicted proteins | sample C55metaG_FD_115307 | JGI IMG/M metagenome (GOLD analysis project Ga0157372, IMG submission 115307) | Corn rhizosphere microbial communities from Kellogg Biological Station, Michigan, USA - C5-5 metaG | ecosystem: Host-associated > Plants > Roots > Rhizosphere > Soil | place: USA: Michigan... | reverse complement strand
GGCTTTTCCGCCGGCGGTTGCGGCGTTCCGGAAAGGGAGCGCGAGGAAAAAGAGCAGTGGGTACTCGGGTGCTCCGGCCTCGAAGGAAAGCAGACCCAAATCACCGGGAGCCTGCCGGGCGGCTGGAAGCAGCGAGTCGCGTTCGGCGCAGCCATCATGCACGAGCCGAGCGTGCTCTTCCTCGATGAGCCGACGTCTGGCGTCGATCCACTCGCTCGCCGCGCCTTCTGGCGAATGATCAACCAGCTCGCCGATTCCGGCACGGCCATTCTGGTCACCACGCACTATCTGGAAGAAGCCGAACAATGCAACCGGCTGGGCTTTATGGTAGCGGGGGAAATCGTCGCGGAAGGTTCGCCGCGCGGGGTTAAGGAACAGCAGGGCGGGCATCTGATCGAGTTCATCGTCGACGACCCTCAGCGCGCCGCAGACCTCCTCCGCGAAAACGAGGAACGCTGGCGCGTATCCCTGTTCGGCGATCGGCTGCATGTGATCACCGACGCCGATGTGGAAACCGGCAAACGCGAAACCGAACAGAAGCTTGCCGCGGCCGGGATTCGCGTCATCGAAGCCCGCGAGGCGCCTTATTCGCTTGAAGACGTCTTCATCACGGTCGTGGAGAAGGCGCGCAAACAGGGCAAGGTTGCAAGAGAGGACTAACGAATGCGCCGTATCATTGCACAAAGCCGCAAGGAGCTGATTCAGATCTTCCGCGATCGGCTGGCCCTGGTACTCGCGCTTGTCCTTCCGCTCTTCCTGCTTTTCCTGCTCGGTTCGGCGATCTCACTCACGGTCACGGGCGTCCCCATCGTGGTGCAGGATCTGGACAGTTCGCCCGCCTCTCGCAATTTCATCGATGCGTTTCGGGCATCCCTCACCTTTCATGTGGTTCCCTGGTCGACGGCGAAGCAGCCGTCGGAAGCTTTTCAGTCCGGCGCCGCGCGGGCCGCGCTGATTGTTCCCCGGAATTTCGGCCGCGGTCTCGCTCGCGGCGCAACCGTAAATGTGCAGCTTCTCGTCGATGCGGCGGACGCGAACACAGCCAAGCTCGTTCAGGCTTATGCGGGTGAAATCGTCGCGGCTTACGGCGCTCGAACTGGACGCGCTCTCGTTGCAGCGCCGGTCCAGGCGCAGATCCGGCTCTGGTACAACCCCGGCCGCGAATCGAAAAAGTTTTACGGTCCGGGCATCTTTGTGCTCGGCATCTCCATGTTCCCGCCGTTGCTTGCGGCGCTCGCAATGTCGAAGGAGGGCGAACAGAAAACCATTCTTCAGGTCTACGTGTCGAGCATCTCCGCGCGCGAATTCCTGCTGGGCAAGATTTTCGCCTTCATGCTGATCGCGTTCGGCGAGTGGGTGCTCTCCCTCATCATGCTGTTCACTTATTTCGGTTTGCATTTCGCGGGCGATCCCACGCCGCTCATCGTCTCCACCATCCTTTATTCCTTCTGCGTGGCGACATTCGGAACATTGGTCGGCGCAGCCATTCCCAACCAGGCTGCGGCGATTCAGGCCGTGGCGCTGGGCGGATTTCTGCTCGTGTTTCTTCTCTCTGGCCTGATCTTTCCGGTGCAGAATATCCCGTCGCAGCTGCGCTGGATCTCGGGCATCGTCTGGGGCCGCTATTACATCGAGATCGTGCGCGATGCGCTGCTCTCGGGCGGCGGATGGCCCGCCATGTGGTTCAACGTGCTGATGATCGGTCTCATCGGCGGCTTCTTCTATCTGGTCGCATGGCGCCGCATGCGGCCGATGCAATTGAGCGTATAAATATGTTCACCACTCGTCTTGCGGCGCTCATAAAGAAGGAGTTCAACCAGATTCGGCGGGACAAGCGTCTTGCTATTTCCCTCATCGTTCCGCCGACGGTGCAGATTCTGCTCTTCGGGTTCGCGCTGAACGCCACTGTCGATCATCTGAAGATCGGCATCGTCGATTACAGCCACACTCCCGAAAGCCGCGAGCTGATTGCGGACCTCACCGAAAGTCAGAGCTTTCAGCTCGCCGGGACCTGGCTCTCAATCGATGACCTCGGAAACACGATCTCCCGTGGATCGCTCGATGCCGGCGTCGTGATCCCTTACGATTTCGCCCGCGACCTGCAGCGTGGCCGCCAGACCAATGTGCAGGTGCTGCTAAACGCCATGAACGCGAACACGGCCGCAATCGCGCAGGGTTACGCGGAAGGCATTATCCAGAATTACAACCAGACGCTCCTCTCGCGGGGAGGCATCCACGCGCAGTTCAACCGGATCGGCGCGGAGACGGTTACCCGGCGCGGAATTGTCAGCCTGATTCCGGCATTTTTGTTCAACCCCGGCCTGGTCACCTCCTGGTTTATCGTGACCGGTACTTTCGGAGTCCTGCTGATCCTGAACGGGTCGCTCATTGCCTCGACCGCGTTGATCAAAGAGCGCGAAGGCGGCACGGTCGAGCAGCTTCTGATGACTCCGGCCGGCACAGGCGAGATTGTGCTGGCGAAGATCACGCCGCTGTTCCTGCTCTTATGCGTAATGATTCTTCTCGCCACCGCGCTGATGCGCGTGGTCTTTCATGTGCCCTTCCGGGGGAGTCTGTTTCTGGTGCTCGGCGGGGCAGCACTTTGCGTTCTTTGCGGGATCGGGATCGGGACGTTCATTGCTACCTACACGCGGTCCGCGCAGCAGGCGCAGCTCATGGCCTTCTTCGTAAACCCGCCCCTTGCGTCGCTTTCGGGCGCCCTGACGCCCGTCGAAGCAATGCCGACCTGGTTGCAGCCGGTTACCTGGTTCAATCCGATCCGGCATTTCGGGATCATTACACGGGGCGCGCTCTTGAAGAACAGCGGCATTGACACGCTCTGGCCGAATGTTCTGGCGCTCATCGCGTTCACGGTCATTTTGCTGACGCTCAGCATTCGTCGTTTTCGCAAACAACTCGGATAGGCACCTGATGAGAAACATCGTATTTACCGCCGCCATTTTTCTGTTCGCGCGCTGCATGTCGGCTCAATTTCCGGGCGCCCCCCCTGCGCAGTCGGAGCCATCACGCGCCGCGCAGCTGCCGCTTTCGGGCCGCTCCGGTAATACCGGCTCGGCGACGGCGACCCAGACTCCCGTTCCCGGAACCACGACGAGCGTGAATACCCTGAACTCATCGATTCAGGTGCAGGGGCCGTACACGGGAAGCGCTTCCAGCGTGGAGAAGAGACCGTTCTCCGGCAGGCTTTCGCTCGAGGAGGCGATTCAGCGCGGGCTGGACTACAATTTGGGTCCGGTGGGACTGGCTCAGGCCATCCGCCAGGCGCGCGGCCAGCAGAAAAATGCCAGGTCGGCTCTGCTCCCGAACGTGAATGCGGCATTTCGGGAAACCGATCTGAAGACGGATCTCCAGGCCCTCGGTATTCGGGTTCCGTTTCTCCCGGCCGTAGTGGGGCCGTTCAATTATTTCGATCTGCGCGCCACCCTCACACAGACGCTCGGCGACATGACCGCGATCAATAACTATCGTTCCTCACGGGCGGCGACGCAAGCTGATGAGCAGCTTCTGAAAGACGCACGGGATACCGTGGTCCTCGCGGTTGGCGGAGTGTATCTGCAGGCGATCGCGGCCCAGGCGCGGGTGAATTCCGCCCAGGCGCAACTTGAAACCGCAAGAGCCGTTTACAAGCAGACCTTCCAGAGCCGTCAGGCCGGGCTGTCAGCACAGGTGGAGGTAAACCGCGCTCTGGTTCAGGAGCAGATGCAGGAACAGAGACTCGCCACACTGCGCAACGATCTCGCGCGGCAAAAGATTAATCTCGCGCGGCTCACCGGGCTGCCGCCGACTGACTCGTTCGAGATCGTGAGCGATGTCGGCTACTCTCCCAATCCGCGAATGAGCGTCGAAGATGCGGTAAAGCAGGCGCTCGCCAACCGGGCCGATCTGAAAGCCGCTCAGTTCGAGGTTCAGGCCGCCCAACATACGCGCGCGGCCGCGCGGGATGAACGAATTCCCTCGCTTTCGATTTCGGCCGATTACGGCGTGATCGGACCGCGGTTCAGCGAAGGCCAGCGAACGTATACCGTGACCGGAACCATCAAGGTCCCGGTGTGGGATGGCGGACGAATCAGCGGAGATGTCGAACAGGCCTCCGCGGAACTGGACCAGAGACGCGCGGAACTGGAAGACACGCGCAGCCGCATTGAAAGTGATGTGCGAAATGCGTATCTCGATCTGCAGGCAGCGGCGAACCAGGTGGAGATCGCCCGCAACAATCAGGGCGTGGCCAATGAAACGCTGCGGCTCACGCGGGAAAAGTTCGATGCGGGCGTTTCAGACAACGTGGAGGTGATTCAGGCTCAGGAGGGCGTCGCGTCGGCGAATCTGGACTACATCACAGCCCTGTTCGCGCACAATCTGGCGAAGCTGAGCCTCGCGCGGGCGCTGGGCAACGCGGAGCAGCACGTAACGGAGTTTTTGAAGGTGCAATAAAGAAAAAAGCCGGACAGATGCACTGTCCGGCTCCTTGCTGGTTTGTTCGCGTATCAGTTAACGGCGATGATGGCCCCAGCCGCCGCCATGGCCGCCGCGGAATTCATGACCACCATTCCATCCGCCGCGATATGCATCGTGATAACCGCCCCGGTATTCGTGACGATAGCCGTGGCCCCAGCCGCCGCGATACCCGCCGTAACTGTACGGGTAGACGTATGTGGGCGCCACGTAGGGAGCTACGTAAGGCGTCGTATAGTCATAGGCGTACGAGTCGTAAGGCGCTCCGTAATACGGATCTGGAGCTGCATAGTCGTAATAGGGAGCGGCTGGCGCGACCCCCACTCCAATGCCGACATGAACACCGGCTTTCGCCTGCTGAGCCGGGACGATAAGTAAGATTCCAAAAAGTGCAATGGCTGAAAGTCCGAGTTTCTTCAGCATTTCCCGGAGGTCCTTCCGCCTCCAACACGTTGGACGCGCGACGTGACCGACAGATTCCGCGAACGAGAGTACGTTTCGCTTAAATACCGTTCATGAAAAAGGTTCATACTTGAAGACCAACGCTGTTCGGATGCTGGAAGAAGCCGGAATACCTTTCGAGCTCCGCGAGTACGAAGTGGATCCCGAAGATCTTACGGCGGAAACCGTGGCCCGGAAAATCGGCTTACCCACCGAACAGGTCTTCAAGACTCTGGTGGTGAAAGGTGACCGGAACGGAGTTTGTTTCGCCGTCGTTCCCGGCGATGCCGAGTTGAATCTGAAGGCTCTGGCCAAAGCGACGGGAGATCGAAAGGTGGAACTCGCGCCCTTGAAGGAGGTGCAACCACTGACCGGATATATCCGGGGTGGAGTTACTGCGCTGGCGGCAAAACGCGAGTTCCCGGTATATCTGGACGAGAACGCAATTCTGTACGACGTGATCTCAATTTCCGCGGGCGTGCGCGGGACGCAGATATTGTTGAAGCCTGATGATTACGTACGAATAACTCGCGCCACTATAGTGGAGATCGCGAGCCCGAAGCTCATTGGCTAGCGCAGCGCGCCGATTGTGTATTGGAGAGCCGCCCAGGCGCCCTGGTAATCGTATTTCGCGCTGGTGTTCTCGATTTCCGCCTGGGTTACGTTGAGCTGCGCCTGGGTGAGTTCGACGATGGAGGCAAGAGACAGGTTGTATCTTCCCTGGGCAAGGCTCAGGGCGAGGCGGGCCTGATCGAGCAGCCGCTGGGTGACCGGGATCCGCTCATACGCGTTCTGCGCGGCGAGCAGAGTAATCCGGACGTCGTGCTCGATCTGCTGCTGCAGATCGCGCAGCCGCTGATTGGCCGCGATGCTCTGGTAATAGGCCTCGCGGGCGCGGGCGGAGAACAGGTGGCCGTTGAAGATCGGAATCTGGACATTGAGCGCAGCGCCTTCGTAACCGTATGGCGCGGTGCGCGGATCCTGGTCTACATAAGGAAGCGCGCCCCCGACCCCGAGAAAGCTGACAATCGGCCGCTTGAGATCGCGCTCGGCCTCCTCGAACCGCTGGGCGGCTTCGTACCGGAGGCGCAACTCGGCGAGTTCGGGCCGGTTCTGTATCGCCTCGCCGACCAGCGCTTCGGGATCCGGCGGCGGAGCCGGAGCGGGCTGGCCTTCGCTGAGCTGATAAGCCGCGGCCGGACGATCCTCGCCCATCGCGCGGGCGAGATCCGCATACGCCTGCTTGACGCTATCGCGGGCGCGGATCAGCATTAGCTGCGCTTCCGAGAGATTCACGTCGGCGAAACTGACGTCCACCTGCGAGCGCAATTGAGCCGTCGCCAGCGCTTTCACCTGATCGTCGAGAGTCTGGCGGGCGTGTACGGTTTCCTCGGCCACCCGAACCAGAGCCGTATCCTGAAGCACTCCATACCAGGCGCGCGCCACCCCGAGAGTCACGTCGTACCGGGTCGCGATAGCGCCTTGCTGCTGCGCCTGCTCCTGCAGGCGCGAAGAGGAGACCAGGTTGTGAGTACGGCCGAAATCCGTGACAAGCTGGCCGAGCTGGATGCCCTCGCCGTTTCGCGTAAACATGCGGGGCGCGTTGAGCGCGCCAGCACCGATGCGCGCGTCCTGGCTATTGGTCTGTGCGCCCGTGACCGCGGCACTGATGAGCGGGTAGTATGCCGATTTTGTCTCCGTGACGCGCTCGCCGGCCGCCGATGCCAGGTTCTGCGCGATCGCGATCTGCGGATGATTTTTTATCGCCGTCGCAATCGCCTGGTCGAGCGTGAGCGAGACCGGTTGCGGGGTCTGCGCGGCGCAGGAAAACGCGCAGACAAGCAGGGCCCACCTGGTCCTACGCCATCTATTGCTAAACATCAGGCCGGTTCGGGACTCCTTCGGTTGCGATAGATGATCAGATACGCCGCAGGCACAATGAAGATCGTCAGCAGAACCGAGGAGGTAAGGCCGCCGATGATGGTGCGGGCCATCGGCGCGTATTGTTCGGAGCCCGTACCCATCTTGAGCGCCATGGGAATCATGCCGATGATTGTGGCCAGCGATGTCATCAGAATGGGGCGAAGCCGGACGCGGCACGCGGTCACGATGGCGTCGGTCACGGTGAGTCCCTGCGCTTCGAGGCGATGCGCGAAGTCGACGATGAGAATGCTGTTCGAATTCGCTACGCCAATCAGCATCAGCACTCCCATGAGCGACATCACGTTCAGTGTTGTGTTGGTCAAAAGCAGAATCACCAGCGCCCCGCTCACCCCCATCGGGATGGCGAGCATGATAAGCACGGGGTCGATAAAGGACTTGAATTGCGCCACCAGAATCAGATAGAGAAGAATGAATGCAAGTCCGAAACCGACGGCGAAGCTGGAGAACGATTCGCGCATGGCCTGAACCATCCCGAGCAGGTTGACGCGCATCTGCTCGGGATGTGGAGTGCTCTTCACGATCTGGTCGATTTGCGACGCGACATGCCCGAGGTCCTCGGTTTTCGGCGTCACGTAGATGTCAGTGTTGCGCTGAATTTTGTAATGATCGATTTCGGTCTGCGTCCGCATGGGCGTGAGCTTCACGACGGTATTCAGGGTGGTCGGCTCCTTCAGATTTGGCGCACGAATGGGAATATTGGTCAAATCGAGAGCGTTGTGAATCGCGGGCTTTCCATGTTCGTAATACTGGACGGTAAGGAAGTAATCATTCCCCGTTTTTCGATCGACCCAATAATTCGGCGCGATCATCACGTCCGAATTCAGAGCGGTGATGACGTTGTCGACGATTTGTCTCTGGGAAAGACCAAGCTCGCTCGCGTGTACACGGTCCACGTCCATGCGCAGGGCGGGATAGTTCATGTCCTGCGGGATATAGACCTGACCGACTCCGGGCAGGGCTGAGATCTTCGCCGCGAGCCGTTGGGCGAAATCGAAGTTGGCCGGGATATCGCGGCTGGCGACCTGCACGTCAATGGGGGCGGGCATGCCTGTGTTCAGGATCGCGTCCACCATGGAGCCGCTCTGGAAGAAAGTGCGCAATTCGGGGTACGTGCGGTTCAACTCCCGCTGGACCTGGGCCATGTATTCATAGCTGCCGATCCTGTGATCCTCGGACAATTGCGCCTGCACCGTAGCCATGTAGGCGCCGGCGTTGGTAGTGTACAGCGACGAAAAATCGTTAACCACGCCAATGTTGGACACGGTCATGCGAAAATCGTCCGGCGTGACTGTTCGCTTGATGACGTCTTCGACCTTGCCGATGTACTTATCGGTAAGCTCAATCCGGGTGCCGGTGGGGGCCTTCACGTTGATGGTGAACTGGCCGGCGTCCGTCCGCGGGAAAAAGGCCACGCCGAGGAATGGATATAAGCCGAGGCTCAGCACGAACACGAGCATCAGCGCGGCGACGGTGAGACCGGGACGAATCAGCGCGCCGCGGACCAGACGCTCATAGCCGTTCAGCACGCGATTAAAGCCCGCGTTGAATGAATCATTGAAGCGGGCCCACAGGGAGCGTCTGCGCCGCTTCTCATGCTCTTCCACTCCGCTCACCTGAGGCGAGTTCTCAGGAATGTGCGAGTGCGACACATTCTTGAGAAAACGCGAACAGAACAGCGGAATCACGGTCATGGCCACCACAAACGACACCAGCATCGAGATGCAGAACGCCAGCGCGAGCGCGCTGAAGAGAAACTTGCTGATGCCGTAAAGGAATGTGACGGGGAAAAAGACGATGACGTTGACCAGGGTGGCCGCAAGCACGGCGAGCGTCACCTCCGCGCCGCCGATCTCGGCCGCGATCATCGGAAGAGATCCCTGCTCCAGATGCCGGTATATGTTCTCGAGCGAGATGACCGAATTATCGATAACGCGCGAAAACGCCAGCGCAATGCCGGCAAGAATCATCGTATTGACGGTCGCGCCCATGAAGTAAAGGATGACGAAGGTCGCGAGCGCCGCAAGCGGGATCGACAGCATGGTCGCGAAGGTTGCGCGGACATCTCCCAGGAAGAGCAGGATCATGATGCCCGTCAGCAGCAGCCCGAGCGCGCCTTCATGCAGCACGGTTTTAATGGCTTCTTTCACGAACACCGACTGATCGAAAAGCAGGTCGGCCTTCATCTGTTTGGGGATATCGAACAGTCGCTTCGAGAGATCGCGGACATCGTTCACCACCGAAATCGTGTTGGTGTCGCCGCCCTGTTTCATGATGGGAACGTAAGCGGAATGCTGGCCGTTTACGCGCACGATGTTGTACTGCACCGCGCTCGAATCCTCCGCATTCCCCACGTCCCCAACGCTGACCCAGGCATTACGCGCCGTTTTGAGCGGCACGGCGTTCAACTGTTTCATCGAATCGACGAGGCTGTTGGAGTAGACGAAGTAATCGAACGGCCCCATCTTGACGTCGCCGGCGGGAAGGATAACGTTCTGGCTGTTGACGGCGTTGACCACATCCATCACGCTCATGTTGCGCGAAGCGAGCTTGTAAGGGTCGACATGCACCATGATCTGGCGGTACTTGCCGCCGAAGGGAGGTGGAATGGTAGCGCCCTTGATCACCGCGATCTGATTGCGGATCTGAATCTGCGCGTAATCGTGGAGCTGGGTTTCAGTGAGACCTTTTCCGCTCACCGCGAGCAGGCAGACCGGCAGGCTGGACGCATCCGATTTCAGGACCACCGGCGGCAAGGTGCCGGGCGGCAGGCGCTTCAGATCGGCGAGCGCGAGATTCGCAAGCTGCGTGACGTCGGCATCCGGATCTGTACCCGGCTGGAAGAAAACGCGGATCATGCTGACGCCGAGCAGCGAGCGCGATTCGATGTGCTCAATGCCGCTCGCCATGGTGAAGAAGCGCTCGAGCGGCGAAGTGATATCGACCTCGATATCCTGGGGCGGCATGCCGCTGAAAAACGTGGCGACCACTACCTGCGGCAGATTGATGGGCGGGAACAGATCCACCGGCATGCGCTCGAGGCCGGCCACGCCGAGCACGCATACGGCAAGGCAGACCACGATAATGAAGTACGGATTTTTAATCGAGAACTTCGACATGACTATTGGTTCTGGTCTTCGGAGGAGGCGTCCCAGATCATCGCGTCGACTTCATGTTTTGTGACGCGATCGCCCGGTTTGAGACCGCTGCGATCGCTGATTACGACTTCATCCCCCGCATTCAGCCCGGTTGCGATCTGGGCATAATTTGCAGTCTGCACGCCGAGCGTAACCGGGCGCCGCTCGATCTGGCCGGAATCCGTGACAACCATGATGCTCGTGTTTGCGCCTTCGTGATCGATCGCCTGTGTGGGAACAGCGATCGCTTTCGGCGTCTGATTGAATGTGAGATCCGCTTCGGCGTAAAGACCGGGCACGAGTTTGTAGCCGGGATTGGGAACATCGACTTCCGTGTGCATGGTCCGCGTCTCTGAAGTGACATCGACCGAGAACCGGGTCACGCGCCCCACAAATGTCTGGTTCAGAGCGGGCACGCGCACGGCGACTGGATCGCCGATGCGGATGTAGCGGACGTCCGGCTCCGGAACCGGGATAACGAGGCGGAACAGATTCACCTGGGAGAGGCGTACCAGAGGCGTTGCCTGAGTGGAACTGGTACCCGCCTGCATGAGAGCGCCGTAATTGGCATAGCGTTGCGTGACCACGCCATCAAACGGAGCCGTGATTTTCGAATAATCATAGAGGGCCTGATCGTGGGCGAGTTTTGCTTTGGCGACCGCGACTTCACTTTTCGCGGCGTCAAGCGCCCCCTGAGCCTCTTCCAAAGTCGATTCGGCCGCGAGATCCTTTCCCTGCGCATCATCGACTTCCTGCTGGGCGACCAGGCCGGACTGCTTCTCGGCCACGCCAGCCAGACGCTTGTACTGCAGGTGCAACACCGCGTGCTGAGCTTTATCGCGGCTGATCTGGTGCTGTGCCCGCGCAACTTCATCGGTGCGGGCCTTGATTGTCGCCTGATCTTCCTGGAGTTGCGCTTCGAGCTCGGGAATTTCGAGCACGGCCATGACCTGGCCCTTGCGAACGCGCGATCCGTAATCGACGTTGAGGGTCCGGACATAGCCGGCTTCTTTCGCATACACGTCGATTTCCTGGAACGGCACGAGTTCGGAGCTTACGGTGAGGTGGTTTGCGAGAGGACGGATCTCAGCGCGGACTACGCCGACCGTAACGCCTGCCGCGGCGTGAGCGGGGCTCGAACTACTCGCCTCAACGGTTTCTCTCCGGCCGCAGGCCGTGGCGACGACGAGAGTGATGACAACAAGCGTGAGCCGCCCTGAGGGAAAGACCACAATTCGATGGTAGTCAATGAATTCCGGTAACAGGAATACAGTGATTACCTGAAATTATCAGACTCGAAACAGGATTCAGCGGACACTAAGTCTAACAGCGATGCGCGCCACGAAAGTACTGATAGCTGACGACCACCCTCTGATCCGGGGCGGCCTCCGCTCCCTGCTGGAAAAGAGCGGCGGGTTTACGGTGGTAGCCGAAGCCGCGGACGGCTATGAAGCAGTGGAACTGGCCGCACTGCACAAGCCCGATGTGGTGCTGCTGGATGTCGGCATGCCGCGGCTGAACGGAACCGACGCGGCGCAGTACATCTTTGACAAAGTGCCCGGGGTGCGCGTGGTGATGATCAGCATGCACGCGGACGAATCGTATGTTCTGCGGGCACTGAAGGCGGGTGCGCGCGGATACCTGCTGAAAGCCTCGCCCGAAGCGGAGATTCTGGCGGCGATTCGCGCAGTCGCATCCGGCAATGCGTACTTCAGCCCTTCGATCACAAGGATTCTGGTGGAAGAGTACGTTACGGAGATGCGCCGCCGCGGCGTGGAAGACAGCTACGATCTGCTGAGCCTGCGGGAAAAGGAGATCATGCACCTTCTTGTCTCCGGCAAGAGCAATCGCGACATATCCGACATGCTGCATCTGAGCATTTCCACCGTCGAGACGCACAGGAACAACATCTTCCAGAAGCTGGCGGTGCACAACCTGCCCGAGCTGATTCTTTACGCGGTGCGCAAGGGACTGGTTTCCTGACGGGCGCCGATGTTTTCGGGCAGAGGCAAATCGAAGGAGACGGTAGACCCGCGGCCTCGCGAAGAATCGATGCGCAACGATCCGCCCAGGCGGGCGAGGCGCTCTTTCATGCCCAGAATGCCTAGACCGGTCTCTTCAGCGGGGTTGAATCCTCGGCCGTTATCCTGAACGGAGACGTGGAGCCGGGCGCCGGGCGCGATCTCAACCCGGACCCGCGCTTCGCTGGCTCCAGAGTGCCGGCCCGCATTATGGATCGCCTCCTGCACGGTGCGGAATACGCAGGTGCGGTGGTCTTCCGGCAGGTTCTCCAGCGGTAGATTTTCAAGCACGCTTTCGGCTTCCACGTCGACGTGCATGGAACTGGTTCTGGAAACTTCGCGAGCCAGCCATTTCAAGGCGGGGACAAGGCCCAGGTCATCGAGCATGGTGGGACGCAGCAGGAGCGAGATGTTGCGGACCACGCTTGCGTTCCGCTGGGTCATGTCCTGAACGAGCTGAAGCTGCTTCAGGCTTTCATCCATATCGTTCTGGCGGACGGCGGAGCGCAGATTGCCGAGGCCAATCATAATGGCTGAGAGCACCTGCCCGACTTCGTCATGCAGTTCGCGGGAGATGCGGCGCCGTTCGTTTTCCTGCGCCTGCACCAGTTCCGCCGAGAGGCGCTTCAGTTCCCCCCGGGCATGCTGGGATTCCTCAAAGCGCCGCTCCGATTCCCGCTCGAGCCGCAGGATGCGCCAGAGGGCGAACCCGGCAAGCGCGGACCCCGCAAGAATGGTGAACAGCAGCATTCCGATGAGGCGCGCGCGAAAGGCGGCAAACAGGTCGCCGACCTCCTCGCTGCTGGCTTCAAACTGCTTTTCACTGAGTTCATGGATACGATCCGCAAGCCCGACCGCAAGCGCGCGGCGGGGCAGAATTTCCGTTTCGACGAAGGCATACCCGCGGCTGCGCCGTTCGCCGGCGCTCCACGAAAGAGTGGGTTTGATGGCGGTGAACCAGGCATCGATTTCCCGTCTCAACTGAGCAAGCGCGCCGCGTTCGGCGGGTCGCGCCACCCGCTCGTACTCGGCCAGCAGGGATGTGACGAGCCTTCGCTCTTCGAGGAACTGATCGCGATGATCGATTGAGGTCTGGTCGTTCGAATCGAGAAGAAAATCGCGGGCGTAGGTTCCGGAGAGATAAATACTGGACCGCAGCTTCTCGATCGCGCGGTCTCGTTGGACGTAATCGGTCCGGATTCGCTCCTGCCGCAATTCGATCTGGTAGAGGAAAGAGACCGCGCTCACACCCAGAACGGCCATGAGGACGAGCAGACCGCCAAACCCGATCCACAGCAGGAACCGGGTTTGCCGCCCTCTTTTGTCGCGGGGCGGCATCAGCGTACTTCGAGAGTCTGGCTCCATGGCGTGGTTTCGCCGAGAATCTGCTCGAGTTTCCCGGCATTAAAATCGGGCGACTTGCAAAACCGGATCAGTTCGGACTCGCGCTGCCGGATGCGCTCCACGGCTTCGGGAATTCGTTCGGCAATGGAAAGCGGTATTGAATGAACGCCGTTGCAATCGCCGTGCAGCAGATCGCCGGTGCTGATCTTCAGACCATCGATTTCAACCGGTTCTCCAAAATCGACGACGTGCGCGTAAGAATGAGACACGGTAGCCCCTGAGGCGAAACACTGAAAATTTGTGTCGCGCACCTGGACAAGATCGCGAACAGCGCCGTTGGTGAGCCACGCGACGCAACCAAGCGCCCTTCCGATGTAAGCGTGAATTTCGCCGACCATGGCTCCGACGCCGGGCGTTGTGTCCATATCGCGCATGACAATTATTTTCGGCCCCGGAATGCCGGCCACGTAATTCCAGAAATCCAGACGCTGGTAATAGCAGAGACCGGAACTCGGCGGAGCGGCGGCGCGAAAACGGCCCGTAACGGCGTAACCGGCTACCGGAGGCAGATGGGGAAACATGCAACGGACGCCGCCGTGTACAAAGCCTTCGTTGCGCATGCGGACGTTGAAGGTCTCAATCGCGTTCGATACCGTACACGTATC
>Ga0157372_10005045_pt1 | contig 14023 bp, 6 predicted proteins | sample C55metaG_FD_115307 | JGI IMG/M metagenome (GOLD analysis project Ga0157372, IMG submission 115307) | Corn rhizosphere microbial communities from Kellogg Biological Station, Michigan, USA - C5-5 metaG | ecosystem: Host-associated > Plants > Roots > Rhizosphere > Soil | place: USA: Michigan... | reverse complement strand
GTTCGGCACCTCGATGCCGATGGTTCCTTTTCCGGGGATCGGGGCAATGATGCGGATCCCGAGTGCCGACAAGCTTAACGCAATATCATCCTCCAGGTTCTTGATCTTGGAGATCCTTACGCCTGCGGCAGGAACAATTTCGTATAACGTAACCGTCGGGCCAACGGTTGCTTTGATCTTTTCTATTTCGATGCCGTAGTCGCCAAGCGTTTTCAGGATCCTGTCCTTGTTGGCGTTCAGCTCTTCGGTGTTGATCACAATGTCTTTGGAGCCGCCGTAATTCTCCAGCAGGTCGAGCGGCGGGAACTGGTAATGACCGAGGTCGAGCGTAGGATCATACTCGCCCACCTGCGCCACCAGCGCTTCGGAGATCTGCTCAGGGCTCAGCTCCAGCTCTTTCTGCTCCGACTTTTCCACCGTGAACTGCACGCCGTCGGCTTCCGTTGAAAGCACGATGGGCTCGCTTTCCAGGGGCTTTTCTACTTCTTCAACGATCTCGTGCCTCGCATCGTTGGTGATCTCCATTTCCTCCCTTACTTTCAATACGGGGGGAAGCACTTCTTCCTCCTCTTCTTCTTCCACTAAAAAAGGCTCTTCTTCAATTTCGGGCTCTTCCCGGAATGAGTTCTGCGGAAGCGTTTTTTCTTCTGGCTCCGGTTCAGGCTCGGGGCCTTTGTCATCGTGCAGCGGATCCTTCTTTCCAAGATCAAACGAGAAATTGAACGCGGCAACAAGAAAAACAATAAAGGCGAAGAACAGCAGCACCCCGGTACCGATGGGGCCGAGCAGTGCGTTTAGCCTGTTGCTCATGGTGTAACCGAAAGCGCCACCTAGAAAGAAAAGCGCATCGCTGAAAATATAGCCGAGCAGCACGGAGCTGAAGACAAGGAAAAAGAAAGAATATGCGTATACCTTACGGATATTGAAGAAGGACACGTTGAAGGTGATCCGTAATCCCGTCGCGAAAGCAACAAAGGCAAAAATATAAGAAGCCACCCCGAACCATTTATGCACAAAAATGTGCGAAAGCAGGGCGCCGAACTTCCCGAGCCAGTTCTGCACGGTGGTTTCGGGGGCAAAAAGATTACCCAGCACCTTGTCCTGGTCAACCTGCCAGGTGAAGGCGAATGAAGTGAACGCAATGGCAAGGTAAACGGAGAGCAGCAGCAGCGACAGTCCGAAGATCCGCTGAAAGCGCTCGTTGCGGCTAAAAGCGAACAACAGGTCCACCCTTTCTGAAATCGACGGACCCGGTGCGCTCTCGGCGCTCTTTTCCTTTTTCGGCTTGCTTTCCTTTTCTTTGGATGCAGCTTTACTTTCGGCCTTCTCTTCCCTGATCGTATTCTTTAACGTATTTTTTTTCGGCTCGGCCATTGAAACGGAAATTGAGATGATGGATCTGACTGCGAGGCAAGCGCCTGCATTTTTTCCAACATCAAAATTACCAATTGGCGATGCGGTTAAGAGTGCAATGTAAAAATCTTATAAACGGGGCACTGTGGAAAACAAAAAAGCCTTCCGCAGCAGCGAAAGGCTTTCCCGTAAAGGCTGAGGAGTTTATTGTCCGCCGCCCATCTTCATCATTTCCTTCTGGAACTCATCCATCGTAGTTTCTTTGTACCCTTCTTTCGGGATCTCGAATTTACTGTCGGCAACCGCTTCCTTTAAAACGGATTTTGTGGTGAACGACATTTTAATGCCTCCCTGGTTGATGGTATATTCCATCGGGAAGCCTTTCAGGCCTTTGTATGCCGACTTCAGGTCCGAGGTCGGGATCTCTTCGGTGTAATACACATTCACCACTTCCTCCTTGCCGTCCTTACCTTTCAGGGTCACTTCCGCCTTTTTGCATTTGTAGCCGGCAATCATTTTTGTTTCGTCGAGGTATTTGATGGTTGTCTGAGGTGCATTTGCCTCTTCTTTTTTCAGGTCGGCTTCGTTCATGCGGATCAGGTACTTCTGTCCCATCATGTCCATCAGCGTAACGATCTGCTTGGATTTGGTGTCCATGATCGCGGAAGTGCTCTGGATAGCCATGTTCATATCTGTCCTGCGCTTGTCGCCTTTGATGTAGGTGATCGACTCCGCTCCGTTCAGCATTGCCATCGCTTCCGGCGGCAGGCCCGATCCTTCAAAGGAAATGGTGTAAGTGATTGTTCCTTCAAAAGGAGCGTTCTTCTGTGCGGAAACATTTAACATTGCCAATACGGCGAATGCGGCCGCAGTAAAAATTTTTTTCATGTGCATAAAGTGTTTGGGGTTATTGTAATCCTAAGAATAATTCATCCATTGCTTCCTTGGTGATAGGCTTGTAGTCGGAAGGAAGCTCAAAGGTGTCATCGTCCACCTCCTCATTTTTGATGGATTTCGCTGTGAATTTCATTTCCAGGCCGAATTTCTTCATCTGGTACTCCATCAGCACGCCATCTATTTTATAAAAGGGGTTGGCAAAATTCGGGTTCTTGATATTCAGCTCCTTGGTATAGTAAATATCGAATTCGCTGGCGTATTCATCTTTCACCTTCACATGTGCCTTCTGGCAATTGTAGCCGGCGATCATTTTGGTCCCCTTTACAGGAGTGATCTCCACGGGGTAAGCGGCATTTTCCTTTTGGATCTCGGCCTCGTTCTGCACGAGGGAAAACTTTTTATTCAGCAGCTTCACCAGCTGGGTCATTGATTTTGTTTCGGGGTCGGAAATAAAGGCGGTGCTGAACAGTCCCATGCCGGCGCTCATTTCCGCGGCAGACTTATTGTTCTTGAACTTAATGGTCATTTTGTTCGGCGCCAGGGTAGCCATAGGGTTGCTTTGATCAACAACGGCGGCATCGTACTCGATGGCACCTTCGGAGATGAACTTTTCATCTGAATTCCGGCAACCTGTGACACCTAAGATATATAAACAGCTGGCAAAAGCTATGAGTAGTGGCTTTTTCATATCGGTCCGTGCAAATCAATTGTCCTGTGCAAAACAATTGAACACCTATATTTTTACGATTAAGGTGCGAAAGGTAGCGATTAAATGACACAAGTCAAAATTTTCGCCTGCCTGTTCAAAACTTAAACCCCGACCCTTGAAAAAAGCGGCATTCCGGCCGCCGGCTGTTAATAACCCAGTGTTTTCAGCATGGATTTGAAGCTTTGCTCCTTTGCAAAAAGCCTTGTGCTGATCTCGCCGTCCTCATCCCTGTCGATGATCACGTGCTTCGGCGCCGGGATCAGGCAATGCTGGATGCCGCCATAGCCGCCCAGCGATTCCTGGTAAGCGCCTGTATGGAAAAAGCCGAGGTACTGCGGTACTTTCTGCTTTTCGGTCACTATCGGCATATACACCTGGTTCAGGTGCGATTCGGCATTGTAATAATCTTCGCTGTCGCAGGTAAGTCCGCCAAGGTTCACACGCTGGTATTCCTTTTCCCAGTTGTTGATGGCGAGCAGGATGAATTTCTGCTTGATGCCCCAGGTATCGGGCAATGTGGTGATAAAAGAGCTGTCGATCATGTACCAGAGCTCGTTGTCGTTCTGCTTCTTCACATCCACGATGGAATACAGGGCGGCGCCGCTCTCTCCAACCGTATAGCTTCCGAATTCCGTAAAGATGTTCGGCTCCTGCACATCCCGCTCTTCGCAGATGTTCTTGATCTTCTGGATGATCTCGTCCGCCATGTAAGCGTAATCATAATTGAAGCCCAGGGAGGTCCTGATCGGGAAACCGCCCCCAATATCGAGCGAATCGAGCGTAGGGCAAACCTTTTTCAGGTCGCAGTATACATTGATGCACTTGGACAGCTCCGACCAATAGTAAGTAGTGTCCTTGATCCCGGTATTGATGAAGAAATGCAGCATTTTCAGCTCGCATTTTGCGCTTCCCTTGATGCTGGTATTGTAATAATCGATGATGTCGGCTTCGCGGATCCCGAGGCGGGAAGTATAAAATTCGAACTTCGGTTCCTCATCCGTGGCAACGCGGATCCCTACCTTGAATTTCTTTTTACAGAGCTTTTCCAGCGCGGGAAGCTCCTTTTTGTTATCGAGGATGGGAATGGCATTTACAAATCCGTCGTTGATGAGCTCGGAGATGTATTTAAGATAAGTCGGCCGTTTGTAGCCGTTATTGATGATGTACGTTTCCTTGCTGATGCGGCCTGAGTTGTACAGGGAGCGGATCACCGGAACATCAAATGCCGAGGAAGTTTCGAGGTGGATATCGTTTTTAAGCGCCTCTTCCAGAACAAAAGAGAAATGGGAGCTTTTTGTACAGTAACAATATGTATATTTGCCTTTATAATCGGCCCTGGCCATTGCCACATTGAACAGCTTTTTGGCTTTCTGGATCTGGGCGCTGATCTTAGGCAGATAACTGATTTTAAGGGGCGTACCATACTTTTTGATGATGTCCATCAGCGGAATATCATGAAAATACAGCTCATCATCCGACACGCTGAAGCCGTCCTGCGGGAAATCAAAAGTTTGTTCGATCAGGTCGCGATATTTATTATCCATTTTATAGTCTTTAGATCAGTTAGTAAAATTAAGCCTCACAAATGTAAGTAACTTACTTTGATATTTTTTATTCAATGTAAGTAATTCGGATAGAAATTTTATAGAAAGGCGGATCAAACAGGCACGCCGCCCTAAATAACAAACAATACTATGAAAACCTTAAAATTCATTGAAGTGAAATCGGAGATTGGCGCCGGAACACGCGGTGCCAGCATGGGAATTGACGCGATCAAGATCGCCGCCCTCGATTACGGAAGCAATATGTTCAAGCAGATCGAATCGATCGAGATCAAAACCGAGAACCAACTCTTGTTCGAGCCCTCCAAACCGCCTTACGCGAAGCGCATCGAAGGCATCCTCGCCATTTATGAGCGGGTGGCCACCCAGGTTGCGAACACGCTCAAAAAGAATAATTTCCCGATCGTGCTTGCAGGCGACCACAGCTCGGCCGGCGGAACCATTGCCGGGATCAAGATGGCTTATCCGAAGCAGCGCCTCGGGGTGATCTGGATCGACGCGCATGCCGACATTCACAGCCCCTACACCTCGCCTTCCGGCAATATGCACGGGATGCCCCTTGCCGCTTCCCTGAACGAGGATAATGTGGCGAGCAAAATGAACAAGCCCGACAAAGAAACGATCGACATGTGGAACCGCCTGAAGAAGATCGGCGGCATTGCACCGAAGATCACCTACAAAGACCTTGTGTATATCGGCGTGCGCGATGTGGAGCCGGAAGAGACCTACCTGTTGAAAAAGCACAAGATCAAGACCTTCACCACCGCCGAAGTGAAGCGGAACGGGGTTGAAAAGATCGCAAGGGACACGCTGGCGCATCTTTCCGGCTGCAACCTGATCTATGTATCCTTTGATGTGGACAGCATGGATTCTTCCATTTCCAAGGGAACCGGCACACCTGTGCGCAATGGCATCACCGAAAAAGAAGCGGGAAGCTTATGCGTCCGCCTTATCCAGAATGAAAAGGTTTGCTGCTTCGAGATTTGCGAGGTGAACCCGACACTCGATAAGGAAAACCTCATGGCGGAGAATACTTTTGAGATACTGCAGAAGGTAGTGAGCCAGCTGACGTACTAATTAAATCACGCATTCTTATATGACCCTTGAACAAACACTTTCTCAGAAAACCATCGAAGCATTAAGCTCGCTTTACGGAGCGGCCATTGAGAAAGTATCTTTTGAAAAGACCAACCCCGATTTTGAAGGCGACCTTACCCTCGTGGTGTTCCCCTTCCTGAAGGCATCGAAAAAAAAGCCGGAGGATACGGCAACCGAGATCGGGAATTACCTGAAAAGCAATGTTCCCGAGATCGCCTCCTTTAACGTGGTAAAAGGATTCCTGAACCTGGTGATCGCGGATACCTACTGGCTGAACTACTTTAAATCCATTAACGGCAGGAGCTTTATCAAACCTGCTCCTGAAAATGCCCCGGTGGTAATGGTGGAATACTCCTCCCCCAACACCAACAAGCCTTTACACCTCGGCCATGTGCGCAACAACCTGCTCGGGTTTTCGGTTTCGGAGATCCTGAAAGCGGCGGGGAACAAGGTGATCAAAACAAATATTGTGAACGACCGCGGGATCCACATCTGCAAAAGCATGCTGGCCTGGCAGCTCTTCGGGAACGGGGAAACACCTGCTTCCGGCGGCATGAAAGGCGATCACCTCGTGGGAAAATATTATGTGCTGTTCGACAAGCAGTACAATTCGGAAGCAAACGAGCTGCTCGAACAATGGAGCAAGGGCACGTTTGAGAACGATGAGCTCCAGTCGAAATACAATGCCATCAGCGCTAAGCTGGAATCGGCGAAGGATGATGAGGCCAGGGCAAAGCTGAAAGCAGAGCTGAAGGACCTTGCAAAAGCAAACACACCAGTGTTTAAGGCTGCGCAGGAAATGCTGCGCAAATGGGAAGCCGGCGATAAAGAAGTACGCGCACTCTGGGAAACCATGAACGGCTGGGTATACGAGGGATTTGCACAGAGCTATAAGATGCTCGGTGTTGATTTCGACAAGATCTATTACGAAAGCAATACTTACATTCTCGGGAAGAACATCATCGAGGACGGCCTCGCGAAAGGCGTGCTGAAACGCCGCCCGGATAACTCGGTGTATGCTGATCTTACCGCGGATGGACTGGATGAAAAAACGCTGCTCCGCTCCGACGGCACTTCCGTGTACATGACGCAGGACCTGGGCACGGCGCTCGAGCGTGCGAAGGAAGTGAATTTCGAAAAACATATTTATACGGTTGGGAACGAGCAGGATTACCACTTCAAGGTGCTGATCCTGATCCTGAAAAAGCTGGGCTATAAATGGGCTGATGGCCTGTACCACCTCTCTTACGGAATGGTGGAACTGCCCGATGGCAAAATGAAATCGCGGGAGGGCACTGTTGTGGATGCCGATGAGCTGATGGAAGAAATGATCGCCACGGCGAAGAAAACCGCCGAAGAGCTCGGAAAGGCGCAGGACCTTGATCCGGCCGACAAAGAGCAGCTGTATAAAACCGTGGGACTTGGTGCCTTGAAATACTTTATGCTCAAGGTTGACCCGAAAAAGAAAATGCTATTCAATCCCGCCGAGTCCATCGACTTCAACGGAAATACCGCGCCTTTCATCCAGTTCAATTACGTGCGGATCAGGGCGCTGCTGCGCAAGGCGAAGGAAGGCCTGCATAACTTCGAGGATGTGGAGGTATTCACGCACAACGTTCATCTGCTGCCGAAAGAAAAAGAGCTGCTGGTGAAGCTGCACAGCTTCGACAGTGTTCTGAAGCTGGCTGCGACAGAGCTGAATCCTTCACTCATCGCTAACTACGTGTACGACCTTGCAAAAGAATACAGCCAGTATTACCACGAAACAAACATCCTGAAAGAATCGGAGAAAGACCTGATCATGTTCCGCCTGCACTTATCCAACACGATCGGAATTGCAATTAAATCCGGAATGGGATTGCTGGGGATTGAAGTGCCGGAAAGGATGTAGGCGTCAGTTCGAGTTTTCGCCTTTTGGGGCGAAAGTATCGAGAACTGGTCTACTTCTCGATACGCTCCACTGCGTTACGCACTCGAAGTGACTAAAGCATTGCCGTTCTGGAACCAAAACAAAAAAGAAAAGGTGTTGATTGCTCAACACCTTTTCTTTTTTGCATTATCTGTTCTTAGTTGCTCAGCAGCTGGATGTATCCCTGCTGGTCGATATCGGCATCACCCAGCGTTTTCGCATGGATGATGTAGTAATACGTTCCGTCAGGCGATCCGTTACCGTTCCAGCCATTCTCAATGCCATCCCACTCGGCGATCTTAACGCCCCAGCGGTTGTAGATCGCGCAATGGAATGAGCTCATGCCATCGCTGCTCACGCGCCATACATCATTGCTTCCATCTCCGTTCGGAGTGAACACGTTCGGAACAACCAGCACCGGATCGTAGATGTTCACGCATTGCGTTGTTGTATCCTTACAGCCTGCAGGGCTTACCACCACAAGCGTTGCGCAGAAATTGCCCGGATTTGCATAATAATGGATCGGCGACCAGGCCACATTCGAGTTGTTGAATCCGCTTGAATCACCGAAGATCCAGTGCGGGCTTGTTCCCGGCGTTGAAAGGTTCACGAAGCCGACACCAGTTCCCAATGCTACCGGGCTTGAAGGCGTGATGGTGAAATTAGCAACCGGAACCGGGTTCACGGTGATCATATTGGAATCGATGGTTGTTCCCACGCAGCCGAAAATGTCGGTGCAGGTAATTGCCACAGTATATACCGCAGATGAATCGTAGCAATGTGAAGGTGATGAAACATTCGTTGTATCACCATCACCAAAATCGTAATGCACGTTGCTGCAGGTAGGACTAACACCTTCGCTGAACTGAACACATAACGGAACACATCCGCTGTTGACATCGGAAGTGATGCTCGGCACCGGCAGGGCTCTTACAACAACGTTCTGCGTTGCCGTATCCCCGCAAACACCGGCCACGCCGTAGGTTATAGTGTAGGTGCCCGGACCTACCGAAGGATCGAATGTTCCGGCTGCGGAGTTGGTGATCCCGGTTCCCGACCATACACCGCCGGCAGTTGCGCCGCTGAGGTTAAAGGCCGGTGCGCCGTCACACACAGGGCTCACCGCTGTGATGGTTGCATCGGCAGCATTCATCACCGTTACGTTAACCGTATCGGTGTTTCCGCAAGCGCCTGAAATGGTATAGGTCACTGTTTGTGTTCCCACAACAGAAGGCGTGAATACACCGTTGATCGAATCCGTGATGCCGGTTCCGCTCCAGATTCCGCCTCCATGGGCTGAAGTAAGCGTGATCGGGCTTGCGCCGAAGCAAATGTTGGCAGGTTGTGCGATCGTAACGTCGAACAGGTTGGTGACCACCACGGTCATGGTATCCTGGTTTGCGCAGGAGCCGGAGATGGTATAAGTAATAACGTGCGGCCCAAGGCCTGCTACCGCCGGATCAAACATACCTACCGTAGCATTGGTGATACCCGTTCCGCTCCATGTACCGCCTGCCGTTACCGCAGTGAATGCTTCCGGTGAACCGCTGATACAAAGTACCGGCGATTGTGTAATGGTTGCATCGGAGAACGTAGTAACCTGGATCAGCACAGTGTCGAGCGTGCTGCAGGTACCCGAAGTTGAGTAGGTAATAATGTGAGTTCCCAATCCCGCAAACGCCGGGTCAAATGTCCCGGTGGATGCATTGGTGATGCCTGGTCCGGACCATGTTCCGCCGGTACTGTCGGCAGTAAGCGTTACAGGAGGATTGCTCAGGCAGAAAGGGCCTGCCGGTGTAATGGTCACATCCGGTGTTGGCAATACGGTAACGTTCACGGTATCTGCATTTCCGCAGCTTCCCGGGATGGTGTAAATAACCGGTGATGTTCCAACTGTTGAAGGCGTGAATGTTCCTGCTACCGAATCGGTAATGCCTGTTCCTGTCCAAACTCCGCCCGGGTGCGCCGAAACAAGGTTGAACGAAGGTGTTCCCTGGCAAACAGGCGCAGGTGGCGTGATCGTAGGATCGAAGAGATTTGTCACCTCCACCGTTACGGTATCCATACTTGCACACACGCCGGTTAAGGAGTACGTGATCACATGCGTTCCAAGACCGGCAACCGCAGGGTCGAAAGTTCCTGCTCCTGCGCTGGTGATACCTGTTCCGCTCCATGTACCGCCGCTTGTTACGGAAGTAAGGGTGGTTGGCGAACCGCTGATACAAATGCTCGGCGGCTGGCTGATGGTGGCATCGTAAGTACTGTCAACCGTGATCAGCACCGTATCGCTGGTGTTACACAATCCGGGTGTGGTGTATGTGATGAGCACGGAGCCGATGCCCGCAACCGCAGGATCGAATGCACCTGTCGTGGAATTGGTGATCCCTGTTCCGCTCCAGGTGCCGCCGGTACTGTCGGCTGTAAGCGTGATCGGCGAACTGCTGATACACAAGGGTGGCACCGCCGCAATAACCGGGTTGGCGCCGCCGCTTGGAGTCACCGCCACCACTACCGACATGGTTACAGGTGAAAGACACGCCGTTAAAGGCGTACCGCTTGCCGTGTATGTTGTTGTTGAAACAGGGTTGGCAACAACTGTGGTTCCTGTAGTTGTTGATAAGCCGGTTGAAGGCGTCCATGTCCAGGTATAATCCGCTACATTGGATCCGTTCACCGAGATGTTAACGGGGCTTCCGCAGGTCCTTACCGTATCGGATACGGAAGAGCATGTTGCAGCAGGAGCACCCGCAGCACCCGGGTAAGAGAAATATAATAAGTTGTTGATCGCGTTTGTTGCAGAAGCATTATCGAGGATCACCACGAACTTGAAGGTTTCGGTAGCGCCCGGTGCGAGATTCTGAATGCGGTATGCAAGCGCAATGGCCTCATCCAAAAATACGGAAGCGCCTACAGTTTGTGTAAAGCCTGTTCCTGTCCAGAGGTTGGACGCATCACGGTTGGCGAACCCGCCGTAGCTTGCTCTCCAGTTGGCGCCGATAGCGGCAAGCCCCAGGTAAGAGTTCCATGGCGACGTTTGTGTTGCGCTCACGTGTGCAAGGTTACAGCCTGTTCCCGGCTCGCTCACGATCGTATTCTGCGTGGTATAATCGCCGCTCAGTGTCTGGTTGTTATCCGGATCCAGGTTCCTGTAATAATACATGTCGGGAATGGTTGCCGACGTGTTGTTGGTGATCGACACCGTTGTTGTGTAGAACAGGTCGTTTTCCTGGAGGAAATAATTTATCTTGAAATGGAGGTCGGTGCCCGAAGTGGCATCGCCTTCCCAGTCGGCCGAATAGCAGCTGAAGGTATGCGACCAGTTGGTAATCGATCCGTTGATCTGGTTCAGATTGGAGCAGTTGTTACCGCCGGAAGTGCCGGAAGTACCGATCTCGAAACCCCATCCGTTCTCAGGAGAGCCCGGCGTAAAGAAGTCGCCGTCGAACGTAGCCCAGGCATTCACCTGCGGATTGGCAACAAAGCCGAAATAGTTTGTACCCGAACGGTAGTGCATTCCGGCCGGTGGCGGCGATGCGGTAACATCGCATCCCTCAAATCCTCCCGCACCGGCAATGCCGATCTCAACGCTGGTTGCCTTGATGTATGCATTGGCTCCGACTATTTGCGCTTTCAGTGATGCCGAATGCAGCATAACAAGCATTAGCGCCGCACAACCGCTGATTAATCCCCTGAGTGTTTGTTGTTTCATGTTGTTTGTGTTATTTATTATAATTATTTACTGAGTAGCTGAACAAATCCCTGTTTCTGGATCTCCTTATCATTCAATGCTTTGATATCAAGTATAAAGTAATATACGCCATCCGAAGCAATATTGCCGCTGGTGGTCCTTCCATCCCATCCTTCGTTCACCGAATCAAGCTCGGCAATTTTCAATCCCCACCGGTCATAAATGGTGCAAGTTAATTCTTTCACTCCAGTTGAGGAAATAAAGAAGACATCATTATTACCATCCCCGTTCGGGGTGAAGATATTCGGAATGTTCGCCGTGGCGTCATTCGCCACCACGATGCATTCGCTGACCGTATCCACGCATCCGGCGGTATTGGAGGAAACAAGCGTTACGCAGTAGGTTCCTTCATTTGCATAGGCGTGGATGTCGCTCGAGAGGAACGAGGTGTTGTTCGCCGAGGCCGGATCGCCGAAATCCCATGCCTGGATCCCGCCGGAGGTGGAAATATCTGTAAAGGTGATCGCGGTGTTTGCCGGCACAACGCCGGAAGGAGAAATGGACATCATTGCAAGCGGCTGTGCCGATACGTTGATGATTGCCGGCACGGTAGTGGTTCCCACGCAGCCGTTCGCATCGGTGCAGGTAATGGAATATCCGTAAGTGCCAGCGGTTGTATAGCAATGCGAAGGATTGGAGGATCCGGCTGTGGAGCCGTCGCCGAAATCATAGCTGACAGTAGCGCAGATCGTGCTTACCGTTTCGGTGAACTGAACGCATACCGCTGCGCATCCGCTGATAACATCAGGCGTAGCGACAGGCGAAGGCGCCGTGTTCACGGTTACGTTCTGCGTGGCTGTATCGCCGCAGGCGCCGGAGATCGCGTAGGTAACTGTAAATGTACCCGCACCGGAAACAGAAGGGTCGAAGGTTCCCGCAGCTGTGTTTGTAATGCCGGTTCCCGACCAAGTTCCGCCCGCCGTTGCAGCAGTAAGACTGAATGCCGCAGAACCTGCGCAAACCGGTGCAACGCTGCTGATGGCTGCGTTGAGCGGTGCCGTTACGTTCACCGTTACGGTATCCGATGCAGCACAGGAGCCGCTGATGCTATAGGTGATCACGTGTCCGCCAACGCCCGCCGTGGCAGGGTTGAAGGTTCCGTTGGCCGCATCGGTAATCCCGGTGCCTGTCCAGGCGCCACCCGCTGAAGCGGCCGTTAAATTGAATGGCGCCGTGCCGACGCAAACACTGCTCACAGGTGAAATAGTCGCATTCGCAACAGAGTTCACGGTAACGATCACCGTATCGCTTGCCGCGCAGCTTCCGCCGATGGTATACGTGATCGTATATGTTCCTGTAGCCGTAACCGAAGGATCGAATGTTCCCGCAACCGGGTCGGTGATGCCTGTTCCCGACCAGGTACCGCCGGAAGTGGCAGCAGTTAAGTTGAATGCAGGTGTGCCCTGGCAAACCGCTGCAGGCTGCGTGATGGTTGCATTGGAGCTTGAGGAAACGGTGACAAGCGCCGTATCCGAATTTCCGCAGCTTCCGCTGATCGTGTAAGTGATAGTGAATGTTCCGGCACCGGCCACCGAAGGATCGAATGTGCCGTTTGCGCTGTCGGTAATTCCCGGTCCGGTCCATGCTCCTCCTCCGGTCGCCGCCGAAAGATTGAATGCAGGCGAAGCCACACAGGCCGGTGGTATAGCAGTAATTGTGGCATTGAGCAGGGAGCTTACATTCACTGTAACCGTGTCCATACCACCGCATGATCCCCCAAGGGTATATGTGATCACATGAGGCCCGGCTCCGGCAGTGGCAGGATCAAATGTTCCGTTCACCGCGTCGGTAATGCCCGTACCCGTCCAGGTTCCTCCGCCTGTAGCCGCGCTGAGATTAAACGCCGCCGCGCTGAGGCAAATGGTGGACGGCTGTGTAATGGTTGCATCCGGTGGCCCGGTGATGGTGATGGTAGTTGAATCCGCGCTGCCGCAGCTGCCGCCAACGGTATTGATCACCGTATAGGTGCCTGCGGTGCTTGCCGAAAGGTCGACAAGGCCGGTTGAGGAATTAATGCTGAGCCCGGACGTGGAGCTGAACGTGCCCGCTGTTCCGCCGGCTGCAAGCGTTGGCGAAGGATCTGTTCCGCCCTGGCAATAAGGTGTTCCTGCGTAGCTGAACGACGAGATCGCAGGAGCTGTGATCGTGATGGAAGCCGTTGCCGTAGCGGCAGGACAACCGCCTGCGGCAGGAATCGTATTCGTGACTGTGTACGTTCCGGGCGTGCTGGCCGAAAGGTTTACAACACCCGTTCCCGAACTGATGCTTAGTCCGGCTGTGGATGTAAATGTCCCCGCAACACCTCCCCCGCTGAACGTCGGTGACGGATTCGCGGCCGTTTTACAATATGGCGTTCCCGAATAGCTGAACGTTGCCACCGGCTGCGCGGTGATCGTGATCGGTGAGGTTGCAGTAACGGCAGAACATCCGCCTGCAGCTGCAATCGTATTTGTAACAGTATATGTTCCGGGTGTGCTGGCAAGAAGGTCAACCTGTCCCGTTGAAGAGTTAATGCTTAAGCCGGCCGTGGAGCTGAATGCACCCGCAACGCCGCCGCCGCTGAACGTCGGCGAAGGATTAGCCGCGTTCTGGCAATAAGGAGTTCCTGCGTAACTGAAGGTGGCTACCTGCTGGGCGGTGATGGTAATGCTGGAAGTAGCCGTTGCAGCCGGACAGCCGCCTGCCGCCGGGATCGTATTTGTAACCGTGTATGTTCCGGGCGTGCTTACCGCGAGGTCAACCACTCC
>Ga0157372_10005044_pt1 | contig 14024 bp, 11 predicted proteins | sample C55metaG_FD_115307 | JGI IMG/M metagenome (GOLD analysis project Ga0157372, IMG submission 115307) | Corn rhizosphere microbial communities from Kellogg Biological Station, Michigan, USA - C5-5 metaG | ecosystem: Host-associated > Plants > Roots > Rhizosphere > Soil | place: USA: Michigan... | reverse complement strand
TGACATGACCATCACCGACGAGCGCTCCAAGACCATCGACTTCACCGAGCCTTACTTCCCGCCCGATCCGTCGCGCTATCTCGCCAAGGCCGACAAGACGGTCGACTACAACAACCTTAAGGGTTTGAAGATCGGCGCACAGACGGCGACCATCCAGGCCGGCTACCTCGACGACAAGCTCAAGGCCGACAATACGATCCTCAAATACGACACCCAGGATCAGGAGCTCGCCGATCTCAACGCCGGTAACATTGACCTCGTGCTGATCGACGGCTCGGTCGCCGTCGAGACCGCCGCCGGCTCCAACGGCGCGCTCAAATCCGACGGGCCGGATATTCCGATCGGCATCGGCGCCGGCATCGGGCTGCGCAAGTCCGATGCGGACCTCAAGGCCAAGCTCAACACCGCGCTCGAGGCCATGAAGAAGGACGGCTCCCTCGACGCCCTGATCAAGAAGTACTTCCCGAACCGGCCGACCCCGTACTGGAAGTAACCCTCCTCCGGCGGGCGGACTCCGGTTCGCCCGCCGCGTTTTCCCGGGGGCGCGGGCATGCTCGTTGACGTACTGCCGCAAGGGCTGAAGGATCTGGTCGGTCCGAACGTCGTGTTCTGGATCGGCTACCTCACCAACGGCAAGCACCTCGCCTGGTACGAGTCCGTCCAGTACACCCTTGCCGCTATGGTCTTCGGGGCACTGATCGCCCTGGTCCTCGGCCTTCTCGCCGCAGCGGTCCGCCACAGCGCCCCCCTGCCGTTCCGCCTGCTCGCGGCCGCCTACACCAACATCGTCCGGGGCGTGCCGGACGTCCTGTTCTTCCTCTTCTTCCCGCTCGCCTTCGAGCAGTTCGTCGAGTGGATCTGGTCGTTCCAGGTCTGCACGCCCGAATCCATCGCTGCCCAGACCGCGCCGTGGCCGCCCTGCCCGGCCGCCAACTGGAGTGTGACGACATTCCAGTACCTGATCCTCGCCTGCGTCTCGCTGGGGATCGTCTATGGCGCGTTCGCCGCCAATGTCATCACCGGCGCGCTCAAGGCCGTGCCCAAGGGCCAGCTCGAAGCGGCGCGGGCCTATGGCCTTTCCAACATGCAGGTGATCACCCGTATCCACATCCGCCAGATGTGGGTCTATGCGATGCCCGGCCTCGCCAACGTCTGGATGTCGCTGGTCAAGGCGACTTCGCTGCTGTCGCTGCTGCAGATCCTCGACTTCGTCACCTGGGCACAGCGGCTGGGCGCCGCCAATTTTTCGACGGCCGTCGGTCTCGTCCACAACGACTGGCGCTGGCGCTACTATTTCGTGCTGCTGGTCTTCTATATCCTCGTGACCTTCCTCTCGGAGAAGGTCTTCGCCCTGATCAACCGGTACGTCCGCCGCGGCATGCCGCTCGCGGACCAGAACGCCATATGACGTTCCTCTCCCTCATCCTCGGCAACATTGCCGTGATGGCGCGGCCGGCGCTGTTCAATCTTTATTTCGCCGGCGCCGCGATTCCCGTCGGCTTCGCCCTCGCCATCTTCATTGCGCTCGGCAAGAACTCCACCAACATGGTGCTGAACCGCCTGAGCCGCGCCTACATCTATTTCTTCCGCGGCTCGCCCTTCTTCATCCAGCTCTTTGCCTTCTATTCGCTCGTCCTGGCCTTCAACCAGTCGCTCTGGAAGCCGCTCGGTCTCGACGCCTTCATCCTGCACCCGCTGTTCCTCGGCCCGGCGATCCTCGGCCTCAACACCACCGCCTACACGGCGGAAATCTTCTACGGCGCCCTCATCACGGTGCCCAAGGGCGAGATCGAGGCGGCCCGTGCCTACGGCATGAGCCGCCGCCAGCGCTTCTGGAGCATCACCTGGCCCAACCTGATCCGCCTCGCCTGGCCGGCCTATACCAACGAGGTCGTCTTCCTGTTCCAGGCCACGGCGCTGGTCTATTTCACCCTGCCCGTGATCGGCGACCAGCGCGACCTCATGAACATGGCCGAAGAGCTGTTCCAGAAGGACTACAATGTCTACCTGCACTTCGGCATGGCCGCTGCGTACTTCCTCGTCATCTCGCTGGTGATCTTCTACATCTTCAGCCTGATCTACCGCCGCCTGATGCGCCACATGCCGCAGCAGGCGCGCGTGAAATTCAGCTGGCGGCGGGTGCAGGAGCTGTCATGACCTTCCGGCTCGAAACCCTCCGGCTCAGCGGTGACACTCCGGGGACCACGATTGAACTGCCGTTCTACCGGATTGGTCCGTCCGACGCACCCGAGAAGGTCTACCTGCAGGCGGCGCTGCACGCCGACGAGCAGCCCGGCACCATGGCCCTGCACCATCTGTTGCCGATGCTGCGCCAGGCCGACGAGCAGGAGCTGTTGCGCGCCCGGTTCACCGTCATCCCCATGGCCAACCCGCTCGGCATGGCCAACCTCGTCAGTCGCCGGCATCTGGGCCGCGCCGACCTCAACACCGGCGTCAACTACAACCGCCAATGGCCCGATCTCTTCTCGCTGGTCCGCACCCAGCTGAGCGGCCGCCTCGGCGACGACGAGCGCTTCAACATCACGCTGATCCGCAAGGTCGTGGCGCAGTGGATTGACGCGCAGCAGCCGCGCACCGCCGCCGAGCAGCTTCGCCTGTTCCTGCTCAGGGAAGCTCACGATGCAGAATTCGTGCTCGACCTCCACTGCGACACCGACTCGCTGATCCACATTTTCACCTCGCCCGAGCTGATGCCCGAGCTGCAGGATCTGAGCGACTGGATGGGTGCGGCCGCGGTCCTGACCGCAGCCGATTCCGGCGGCGGCTCGTTCGACGAAGTGCTGCCGATCCTCTACCGCAAGGTGGCGCAGACCAATCCGGGCAAGCCGGTGCCGATGGCGACCGCCTCGGCGACGCTCGAATATCGTGGACAGGCCGACAGCTTCGATCACTTCGGCGAGCAGGACGGGCTGCGCCTCTTCGGTTTCCTCGCTGGCCGCGGCCTCATTGCCGCCGACCCCGGTCCGCGCCCCACCGGCGGCGCACCCGGCACCCCGTTCGACGCCACCGACGTCGTCCGCGCCGACCGCCCCGGCCTCCTCGCCTATCGCGTCGAGCTCGGCCAGCGCGTCAGCCGCGGCCAGCCGGTGGCCGATCTCATCGCCCTCGATGGGCCTGAAGCCTTCATCGCCCGCACGCCGCTCCTCGCCGGCACCGATGGCTTCGTGCTTTCGCGCTCGCTGCGCAAATACGTCCCGCGTGGCGAGAACATCGCCAAGATCGTCGGCACCACCCCGCTGCCGCAGCGCCGCGGCTATTTGCTCGAGGACTGAGCATGGTCGCCGGCAACGAGCTCGAAGCCCTGGAGGAAGATGCCGCTACCGTCCGGCTCGGTCGCATGGGCACGCGCGTCTTCGACGCCGTCCGCCAGGCTATCGTGCAGTTGAAGTTCCGCCCAGGCAACCTGCTGTCGGAGGCCGAGGTCGCCCGCCAGCTCGGCGTCTCGCGCCAGCCCGTGCGCGAGGCCTTCATCAAGCTCGCCGAGATCGGGCTCGTCGACGTGCGCCCGCAGCGCGGCACCTTCGTGCGGCTGATCTCGATCCGGCAGGTGCAGAACGTCCGTTTCGTGCGCGAGGCGATCGAGGTCGCCATCGTCCGCAAGGCCGCGCTCGAAATGACCCCGGCGCGCCTCGACGAATTGCGCCGCAACCTCGATGCCCAGCGCGCCGCCGGCGCCGCTGCCGACAACGACGAGTTCCTGCGCCTCGACGAAGCGTTCCACCAGGCGCTCGCCCACGCCTCGGGCAACGACTATGCCTGGAACGTGCTGGAAAACCTCAAGGCGCAGATGGATCGCGTCCGCTATCTGTCGATGCCCGACGCGACCCCGTTCGATGTTCTGGTCGGCCAGCACGCGGCCATCGCCGATGCTGTCGCCCGCCATTCGGCCGACGAAGCCGAGGCCGCCATGCGTGCTCATCTGAGCGAGATCCTCACCTCGCTCCCCCGTCTCGCCCAGGCCCACCCGGACCTGTTCGCCGACTGACCTGAGGGCGCGATCGCGCCCTACGCGGCGATGCGCTTGCCGCTTTCGCTGTCGAACAGATGCACCGCACCCGGCTCCGGCCGCACGCGCAGCGTCTCGCCCGGCTGCGCCGTGATGCGCTCGCGGAACGCCCCCATGATCTCCTGGCCGGCGAACTTGGCCACCACCTGCGTCTCCGACCCGGTGGGTTCGACCGTCAGGATCTCCGCCGGCAGGCCGGTGCCGTCGAGGTGGAAATGCTCGGGCCGCACGCCCAGCGTCACCGGTCGGCCATTCGAGTTCGACGGAGCGTTGGTCACATCCACCCGAGTCCCGTCGCTCGCGATGAACACGCTGCCGTCCATCTTCCCCGCGATCATGTTCATGGCTGGCGAACCGATGAAGCCCGCGACGAACAGGTTTGCCGGGCGGTCGTAGAGCTCGAGCGGGCTGCCGATCTGCTCGATCACGCCGTCATGCATCACCACGATCCGGTCGGCCATCGTCATGGCTTCGATCTGGTCGTGCGTCACATACACGGTCGTCGTGCCGAGCCGCATGTGGTTCTGCTTGATCTCCGAACGCATCTGCACGCGCAGCTTGGCGTCGAGGTTGCTGAGCGGCTCGTCGAACAGGAACACTTCCGGATTGCGCACGATGGCGCGGCCCATCGCGACGCGCTGACGCTGGCCACCCGACAGGTGCCGCGGATAGCGCTTCAGGTACGGCTCGAGCCCGAGAATGGCGGCAGCATCGGCCACGCGCTTGCGGCTCTCTTCCTTGTTGACCCGCTGCAGCTTGAGCGAGAACCCCATGTTCTGCTCCACCGTCATATGCGGGTAGAGCGCATAGGACTGGAACACCATCGCAATGTCCCGATCCTTGGGCGGCAGGTTATTCACCACCCGGCCGGCGATCGAGATGTCGCCCGCGGTGATTTCCTCCAGCCCGGCGATCATGCGCAGCAGCGTCGATTTTCCGCAGCCCGAAGGGCCGACCAGGATCACGAACTCGCCATCGGCGATATCCACCGAAACGCCGTGCAGCACTTCCATGCTGCCGTAGCTTTTGCGCACATTGTTGATGCTGACCGCACCCATCGTCCCCTCCGCGCCGGAATTTCGGCAATAGCAATTTCATCCGCCGACACGGCTGGGTTCCCCCTCGCTCGGCGATGGAACGCGGTCGGCGACCCGACTACTCCGTCATGCGGCGCATCCACCAAGGACAACGCTAACAGCAAAATTCACGTCACGTAAAGGGCGGCGTTTCGGCGCCCTCACACCATCGCTTCCTCGAGCAGCGCGCGATAGTCCGCGGCGCTGGCCGGCCGCGGGTTCGTCGCGTGGCTGTGGTCGAGCAGCGCCCGGGCCACGACCCAGTCGAGATGCTCCGCCCGTACCCCCATGGATTTGAGGCCCGGCGGCAGGTTGAGTCGGCGGTTGAGCGCGTCCAGCGCCATGTCCACTTCTCCCGTGATCCCCGTCGCCGCCTTCAGCCGCTCGAGCTTTTCGCCGATCACCGGCCGGTTGAAGCGGACGACGATCGGCATCAGAACGGCATTCAACGTTCCGTGATGCAGCGACACGTCCTTGAGCCCGCCCAATGCATGGCTCAGCGAGTGCACCGCGCCCAGCCCCTTCTGGAAGCTCAGCCCACCCATCAGCGCCCCCATCAGCATCTCGCTGCGCGGACCGAGTTCCTGCCCGTTGCGCACCGCCGGCTCGATATTGCGCCAGATGCGGCCGGCGCCGTCGAGCGCGATGGCCTCGGCGGGCGGGTTGACCCGCGGCGAGCACAGCGTCTCGATGCAGTGGCTGAGCGCATCGAGCCCCGTCGCCGCCGTCAGCATCGGCGGCAGGCCCAGCGTCAGCTCCGGGTCGCAGATGGCGCGTTTCGGAATCAGGTAGGACGAAATCATCCCCAGCTTGCGTCCATCGTCGAGCGTCAGCAGCGCCGCGCGTCCCACCTCGGCGCCGGTGCCCGCCGTCGTCGGGATCGCGATGACTGGCGCCACCGCGCTGGTGATGCGGTCGAGGCCGCCATGGATCACCGCGTATTGCTCCAGCGGCCCGGCATGCGTTGCGAGCAGCGCCACGCCCTTGGCGAGATCGATCGGCGAGCCGCCGCCCAGCGCCACCACGCCGTCGCAGCCTTCGCTGCGATAGCGGGCCAGCGCCGAATTGACAGCCGCCTCGGTCGGGTTCGGCGGCGTGCCGAGAAAGGCCGGTGTCCCCGCCGGCAGATGCGCCATCACGCGGTCGAGCAGTCCCGCCGCCTTCACCCCCATGTCGGCCACCACCAGCGGCCGGCTCATCCCGAGTTCATGCGGCGCACTCTTCAGCGTCTTGATCTCGCCCGGCCCGAAATCGATCGTCGTCAGATAGGTAATGCGGCTCACTTGGATGTCCCGTTGGCAATGTCGATCAGCACTTCGCTATGGCACGGCGTCCCCGGCCGGCACCAGCAGGCGAGATTGTATCCCCTGAGCTCGCGCCGAATTGCCTCATGACTGGGCGGCTCGCCGGGCGACAGTCTGGTGTCGAGCGTCCCGCGCAGCCACTGGCCGCAAAGTTCCACCGCCTTCACCTGCGCCGCGTCGGCATCGAGGCCGTACCGTCTCTGCATGTCGGCAATCGTGAACGGGTTGCCCCAGGGTCCCGGCCGCGTCACCCGCTTGGCCGGCAGGCCGTTGAGCCGCTCGGACTCCGCCTGCAGGTTGAAGCCCCGATGCCGGCTGAGCTGCATTCGCTGTGGCTTCGCTTTGGCCATTTCCGGGTTTCCTCCGCCGCTTGCGCGCGGCACTCTATCGTGCACCTTACGCCGCGAGAACAGGACCATGAAGAAACCGCAATCGATGCGCGCCCTCGAAGACCTGGGCCGCGTCCGGCTCAGTCCCAATTTCTTCATGCGCGATTTCCTTTATTCCGAGATCGCGAGCTTCTACGGCCTCAGCAACATCCCCGACGACCCCGATCTCGCCATCGCGGCTGGCCGCAAGCTTTGCGCGGAAGCGCTCGAGCCGCTGCGGGCGCGCTTCGGCCGCATCTCCATCCGCTCCGCCTACCGCTCGCCCGAAGTCAACCGCTTCGGCAACGATCACGGGCTCAACTGCGGCAGCAATGAGAGCAATTTCGGCGGCCACATCTGGGACCGCCGCACCCCCGGTGGCGAGATGGGCGCCACGGCCAGCATCGTCGTCCATGCACTCATTCCCTGGTACGAGCGCACCGGCAACTGGGAGCCGCTGGCCTGGTGGGTCCACGACCATCTGCCCTATGACGAGCTCGAATTCTTCCCGAAATTTGCCGCCTTCAACTATAGCCACGGCGACCGCCAACGGCGCCGCATCCTGAGCCACATCCCGCCGCGCCGCGGCCTGCTCACCAAGCCGGCTATGGCCAATCACGCCGGCGATCATTCGGCCGAATACGCCGACTGGCTGGCCTCGCTCTAGCGTCTATTGCGTCGCCGAAGGCGGGTTGCTCTCCTGCGCGAACAGCGCGATCGCCTGGTCGAGCAGCGGCAGGGCCTTTTCGAACGACTCGGCGTCGGTCGCATCGCCGCGCTGCTGGAACACCTCGACCGCCGCCTGCGCCGTGTCGCGCGCGTCGGTCAGCCGCGGCACGTCCTCATGCGCCACCCCGATTCTGAGCAGCACGTTGAACATATAGAACTGCAGGTGCGTCCACTCGCCGAAATCCTGCTCGATCGTGTTGACCTGGAGCGAAGCCCGGTACGCCTCGACCGCCCTGTCGCCGTTCTCGAGCGAATTGTCGTTCGTCGCCAGATCCGAATAAACGTTGCCCAGGCGCATCTCGAGATTGGCCCACTCGGCCGGCGACGTCGCCCGTGGCGTTAGCGCCAGGCACTGCTGCAGCAGGTCGACCGCCTCTCCCAGCGAGCTGAAATCCTTGCTGTTGGCTGCATATTGCCTGAGCGTCGCCGCGAGGTTGCCCGCCGTCCGCGTCCACAGCGTCGGCGTGTGCGTCTTGTCGTAGACCGTGAGCAGCGCGCGGTAGGCGTCCGCGGCCGCCCTCTGGTCATCTGCCGAAGCGCTGAGCTTGCCGCGATCACCCAGCGCCGTCGCCAGCGTATGCTGCACCTGCGCCCAGTCGAGCGGATCGCTGTCCCGCGACTTCACCGTCATTGCCGATTGCAGCGCCCCGATCGCCTCGCTCAGGATCGCCACCGCCTTGTTCGCCGCCGCCGTCACCTCCGGCAGATGCTCGGCATCCTCCCCGGCTGTCAGCGCCCGGACCTGCGCATCTTCAGTCGCGGCATAGATCGCATCGGCCAATGCCATCTGCGCCGACGCCCTGTTGCTGACGATGATCGCCCATTGGCCCGGGTCCGCTTCGCGCGTGTCGACGGTGGTGGCGGCATCGAACGCATCGATCGCCTGCTGCAGCATCGCCTGGTCGCTCTTGCGCTGCCCGAGTGCATAAAGCGCGTTGCCCAGATTGTTCTGCGCGCTCGCCCAGTCCGTAGGCAGGTCCGCCCGCGTCTGCACCGTCAGCGCCTGCTGGAACGACGTTACCGCGGCCTCGAGCAACGCCGTGTCCGCCCGCAGCGCGCCCAGCAACGCCTGCGCCTGCCCGATGCGGTTTTCGAGCTTGCCCCAATCCTTGGGGTCGCTGTCCTTGGGGGCCAATCCGAGGGCCTCCTGATACACCGCCAGCGCCTCGGTCAGCGCGTCGTTGTCCGAGGTGTAGTAGCCGTGGTCGGTCAGCGCGTCGCCCTGGCTGATCTTGAACCCGACCGCCTTCGCCCTGTCCCAGTCCTTCGCCGCATCGAAGGCCTTGGCAAACAGCCCCGCCGCCTGCACCTGCTCGAAATTCAGCAGCGCCGTCGCCGCATTGGCCGCATAGGTATCGGCAATATCCAGCATGTCCTGCCGAAGCTGCTCTGCCTCCGCCTGCTTGCCCTTGAGCAAGGTGTCGGCGCGGCTCGAGGCCTCGTCGCGATATTTGAGCGCCAGCGCAATCGCGCCCTCGGCTTCTGCTTCATCTGCCAGCTTGGAAAGCCGTTCCAGCTCCGGGTCGGCCTTAACCGCTGCCGGCTTTTGTGCCAAGAGCTCCTTGAGCCGCTCGGCCCCCTGCGCCATCTGCTTTTGCAGGTCGCCATTGTCGTCGCTCGCCTTGATGCCGAGCGCATCCAGCATGCCATAGAGCGAGTCGAGCGGAACCTGCTCCTGTCCCGCCAGCGACTCGACATATTTCTGCGTCGCCGGCGGTGTCGCCGCGATCGACAGCAGCAGCTTTCGCCGCTCCGTCTTGATCGCCTGCTGGTCGCTGTCGCCCTCGTCCTCCGCCGGCGCCTCGAACGTCAGCACGCGCCTGAGCGACGAATTCACCCACGGCAGCTGCTTGGCTCTGGTCTTGAGATAGACCTCCTCGGTCACCATCGTCATCACGTCGCCGAACGAATAGCCGCCGGCGGCGAAGTGCTTGAGCAGCGCCGCCGCATAAGGCGAGTTCTCGCCCGGCGCGCCGTCGAGCGCCGGCTCCCCCGGGCTCGCCGAAAAGCCGATCACCGTGCCCAGGCTGCTCGGGTCCGCATTGGCCTTCGTCACCGGCATCGGTCCGCGCACCGCCGCGAGCCCCTGGCCCTCGACCGGCGTCGGCGCGGTATCGCCCGGCAGCACGATCGTCTGTCCCGGCGGGAACGGATCGGACCGGCAGGCATCGAGCAGGACAATCGACACCGGCGCCACCTTCGCCAGGGCGTCGACGATGGGTTGCACCGCGATCATGCTGTCGCCGGCCGTCTGCGGCGAGGCGAGATCGGTGTCGGTCGGCGCGATGAAGTTCTCGCCCTTGGCCTCGATGCCGTGACCCGAATAGTAGATCATCGCCACGTCGGCATCCTTGGCCTCGTCCTCGAAGCGCGCAATTGCCTCTTGCAGCTCCTGGCCATTTGCATTGAGCACACGGTCGACCTCGAAGCCCAGGTCGCCCAGCAGCCGATCGATGTCGCGAGCGTCTTTGGCCGGATTGGTGAGCTGCGGCAGTTGCTCGTACCGGCTCTCGCCGATCACCAGCGCCACCCCGTGCAGCTGCTTGTCGCCCGCGAGCGCCGGCGCCCCTGCCAGGAGCAGGGCCGCAAATCCGGCGAGAACCAGCCAACGCATGTCCGAAACCCCAAACGTCCGGTCGCGACCGCAGCATCTATCCCAGCATACCGCCATCAAAATGGCACCCCCAATCTGAACCGCGGCGAAACCGCGGCTTTGACAGCGCCGGGCAATGGGCTAACAAGGGCCGCTGCCGGGCGAGGTCCCGGATACGGGGACCGCTTGAGCGCCATGCCGGACATCGAAGGCCGTATCGCCGCGCTGCCGATCTGGTCCGGCCCGGTCGCGCTCGCCCCGCTGGCCGGTGGCATCTCCAATCTGAGTTTCTCCGCAACCGATCGAACCGGCAAATACGTCGTCCGCATCACCCGCGATTTCCCGTTCCACCATGTCTTTCGGGACCGCGAGGTGATGTCCGCACGCGCGGCCCACGCCGCCGGCTTTGCGCCCGAGGTTATGCACGCCGAGCCGGGCCTCATGGTGTCGCGCTTCATCGACGGCCGCACCCTGACGGTCGGCGACGTGCAGGCCTCGATCCCGCGCATCACCGAGTTCCTCCTCCGCTTCCACCGCGACATGCCGGCCCAGCTCTCGGGCCCGGGCTTCATCTTCTGGGTCTTCCACGTCAACCGCGATTACATCCGCCAGCTTCGCGACAGCGGCCATCCCGCTGCCGAGCTCGACCGCTGGCTCGCGATCAATACCGAGCTCGAGGCCGCGCAGATCCCGTTGCCGATCACGGTCGGCCACCACGACCTCCTCGCCGGAAACCTCATCGACGATGGCCGCCGCATCTGGCTGATCGACTACGAATACGCCGGCCTCGGCACGGCCATGTTCGATCTCGCCAACCTCAGCTCGAACAACAACTTCACCCCGGCCCAATCTCGCGAACTGCTCACCGCCTGGTTCGGCCGCCAGCCCGACGAGCCAACCCTCCGCAGCCACGCCGCGATGGAGGCTGCCTCGCTGCTGCGCGAGGCCCTCTGGTCGTTCGTCTCGGTCCATCACCTCGATCGTCCCGGCGTCGACTACGCCGCCTATGGCCGCGAAAACATCGCCAGGTTCGACGCCGCGCTGAGCGCCTGGCACGAGCGGTTCGGCAAGTGACTCTGCCTGCACAGGCCCAGGTCGTCGTCATCGGCGGCGGCATCATCGGGTGCTCCACCGCCTATCATCTGGCGAAAGACCACAACGCCGACGTCCTGCTCATCGAGCAGGGCAAGCTGACCTCCGGCTCCACCTGGCACGCGGCCGGGCTTGTCGGCCAGCTCCGTTCTTCGGCCTCGATCACCCAGGTCCTCAAGCGCTCCGTCGAGCTCTACAAGACCCTCGAAGCCGAGACCGGCCTCGCCACCGGCTGGAAGATGACCGGCTGCCTCCGCCTCGCCACCACTGCCGATCGCTGGACCGAATATCGCCGCCTCGCCACCACCGCCCGCAGCTTCGGCATGGACATGGAACTGATCTCCCCGGCCGAGGTGAAGCGCATGGGGCCGCTGCTGGACACGTCCGATCTCATCGGCGCGTCGTGGCTCCCGACCGACGGCCAGGCCTCGCCCGCCGACATCACCCAGTCCCTCGCGCGGGGCGCCCGCATGCACGGCGCAAAAATCGTCGAGGGCGTCCGCGTCACCGGGTTCGAGATGGAGGGCCGCCGCATCACGCGCGTCCTCACCAGCGACGGCGCCGTCGAAACTGAAACGGTGATCAACTGCGGCGGCATGTGGGCCCGCGAGATCGGCGCCATGGCCGGCATCAATGTCCCGCTGCAGCCGGTCAAGCACCAGTACATCGTCACCGAGAAGATCGAGGGCCTTGCCACCGATGTCGCCACCCTGCGCGACCCCGACCGCCGCACCTATTTCAAGGAAGAGGTCGGCGGCCTCGTGATGGGCGGCTACGAGCCCGACCCGATCGCCTGGACCACCGGCGACATCCCGCGCCCGTTCGAGTTCCAGCTCTTCGACGACGACTGGGATCATTTCGCCCAGCACCTCGAACAGGCCATGGCGCGTGTTCCGGCGCTCGAGACCGCCGGCATCCGCCAGATGATCAACGGCCCCGAGAGCTTCACCCCCGACGGCAATTTCATCCTCGGCGCCGCGCCAGAATGTTCCAACCTGTATGTCGGCGCCGGCTTCAACGCCTTCGGCATCGCGTCGGGCGGCGGCGCCGGCTGGGCCCTCGCCGAATGGGCCATGCGCGGGGAAGCCCCGCTCGACCTCTGGGTCGTCGACATCCGCCGCTTCTCGACCCTCCACCGCGACCGCGACTGGGTCAGCGAGCGCACGCTCGAGGCCTACGGCAAGCACTATACCGTCGCTTACCCGCACGAGGAGTACGACAGCGGCCGCAACCGCATCGTCTCCCCGCTCTACGACCGCCTCCAGGCGTACGGCGCGGTCTTTGGCTCAAAGCTCGGCTGGGAGCGCCCCAACTGGTTCGCACCCAGCGGCACCGACCCGCGCGACGTCTACTCGATGGGGCGCCAGAACTGGTTCGTCGCCGTCGGCGACGAGCATCGCCTCGTCCGCGAGAAGGCCGGGCTCTTCGATCAGTCCTCCTTCGCCAAATACGAAGTCACTGGCAAGAACGCCGCAGCCGCCCTCAACTTCATCGCCGCCAACGACATCGACAAGCCCCCCGGCCGCCTCACCTATACCCAGATGCTGAACTCGCGCGGCGGCATCGAGTGCGACCTGACCGTCGCCCGCCTGAGCGACAATCATTTCTACATCGTCACCGGCACTGGCTTCCGCACCCACGATCTGGCCTGGATCGCCGAGCACATCCCGCCCGGGGCCGACGCGACCATCACCGACGTCACCGAGGCCTTCGGCACACTGGTGCTGATGGGCCCGCGCGCCCGCGACATCCTCAGCGCCGTCACCACCGCCGATGTGTCGAACGCCGCCTTCCCTTTCGGCCATGTCCACATCCTGCCCATCGCGGGCCACGACGTCCGTGCGCTGCGCGTCACCTATGTCGGCGAGCTCGGTTGGGAGCTGCATATTCCCTTGGCCGCCACCACCGATGTGTTCGACACCCTCATGGCCGCCGGCGCCCCGCACGGCCTCCGTCCCGTCGGCTACCGCGCCCTCGAGTCGCTGCGGCTCGAAAAGGGCTATCGCGCCTGGGGCAGCGACATCACGCCCAACGATACCCCGTTCGAAGCCGGCCTCGGCTGGGCCGTCAAGCTTAAGTCGAATGTTGATTTCATCGGCCGCGACGCATTGCTGGCGCTGCAGGGCAAGCCGCTGAGGAAACGCCTTGCTACCTTCACCACCGATCGTGAGGATGTTGTTCTACTCGGCCGCGAGACCATCCTCCGCAACGGCGAATTCGCCGGTTACCTCACCTCCGGCGGCTACGGCTACACGGTTGGCAAGCCGATCGGTCTGGGCTATGTGCGCCACCCGGAACCTCAGACGGGCAGCTACGAGCTGGTCGTCGCCAACGAACGGGTCGCGGCGCACATCCACTTCGCGCCGCTCTACGACCCCGACAATTCTAAGGTGAAGGCGTGAAAGTTCTGGTTGCGGTCAAGCGGGTCGTCGACGCCAATTTCCATGTGCGCGTCAAGCCCGACGGCTCGGGCGTCGAGCTCGACAACGTCAAGATGGCGATGAACCCCTTCGACGAGATCGCGGTCGAGGAAGCCGTGCGTCTCAAGGAAGCCGGCACCGCTACCGAGATCGTTGCCGTCTCCATCGGTGCGGCCAAAGCCGAAGACACGCTGCGCCAGGCGCTCGCCATGGGCGCCGACCGCGCCATCCTCGTCCTCCACGAGGGCCGCACCGAGTCGCTCGGCGTTGCCAGGGCGCTGGCCAAGATCGCCGCCACCGAAGCGCCTGACCTCATCCCTCTGGGCAAGCAGGCCATCGACGACGACACCAACGCCACCGGCCAGATGCTGGCGGCCCTGCTCGGCCGCGGCCAGGCGACCTTCGCCGGCAAGCT
>Ga0157372_10005043_pt1 | contig 14024 bp, 14 predicted proteins | sample C55metaG_FD_115307 | JGI IMG/M metagenome (GOLD analysis project Ga0157372, IMG submission 115307) | Corn rhizosphere microbial communities from Kellogg Biological Station, Michigan, USA - C5-5 metaG | ecosystem: Host-associated > Plants > Roots > Rhizosphere > Soil | place: USA: Michigan... | reverse complement strand
GGCTTGATCGACGGTCTCGTGGTCTATCCCGAGCGAATGCTCGAAAATCTCAACGCGACGAAGGGTCTGATCTTCAGCGGTCAACTGCTGTTAGCGCTAACAAACAAAGGGCTTTCGCGCGAGACTGCTTACGAGTACGTGCAACGCAATGCGATGAGAGTTTGGGACGAGAACCGAGACTTTCAGGAGCTGGTTAAGGCTGACGACGACATCCGATCGCAGCTATCGGAAGCGGAGATAGACCGCGTCTTCTCGCTTGATCACTATCTGCGAAACGTCGACGCGATCTACCGGAGGGTCTTTGAAAAGGAATAGATCTGCTTCGCCTTAAGAGTCGTCTCATTCACACCGGGCTTTAGCCCGGTGATAGACGAGAGGCATCGATAGAAACCGTTTCAACGGTTTTCTCGGCTTTGGCTGTCGAAACCGTTAAAACGGTTTCAGAAGAATTGACTGCCTTTCCACCGGGCTAAAGCCCGGTGTGAATGAGATGAGTTTGAGGCAACGCACTATAAAATAGGAACCTATACGACCTTATTTCGTGGAGAACTTCTCAGCAAAGTTCCCAATCACCGGCAGCTTGAAATACTGCTTTTGGTAAGCCTTGATCAGGCACAGAATAACTGCGATCAAGATGCCGATGTAAAAGACAAAGAGCAACAAGCCGAGCACAAGCCCGACTAACGAGCCGAGAACGTCGGAAATCTGGGCGAAAATAATTGCCGCGACCACCCAGACGAACCAGAGGACGAAACCAATAATGAGAGCCGACGCACCCAGCAGAATTGATTGCATCGCATGGAAGCGCACGAAACGGCTATCTTTCTCGATCAGAAAGAAAATCAATCCCGAAACCCAAGTAAAAACGTACGACAGCAATGCTGCAATGTTTTCATCGAGCCCGGTACTGGATTTAGGGGCGGCGGTTTGAACGGGCGGAGGGTTTTGCATTATAAGTTTCTCCTGTTGGGAACTGCGTTTAGCCGGGAAGCTACGGCGCTACGAGGCCGAGATAGTATTCTAACAACTGCTTTTTAAGCAATGATTTGTTGATCCTGGAGCGGCAGATACGAGATGAAAGCCAAAGTTTATGTAAACCTGAAATCCGGTGTGCTCGATCCGCAGGGAAAAGCCATCCAACATTCTGTCGAACTGCTCGGTTTTTCGGGCATTTCGGACGTGCGGCAGGGTAAATACTTCGAAATCTCGCTGGACGGCTCGCTCGACAATCAAAAGGCGCGCGAATCGGTCGAGAAGATGGCGCGCGAAGTGCTCTCGAACCCCATAATCGAAGATTACCGCGTGGAGATAGAAGCGTGAAATTCGGAGTTATCGTTTTTCCGGGGTCAAATTGCGATCACGACGCCTACCACGTGATTTCAAAACACGTGGGCCAGCCTGTCGACTTCATCTGGCACCGTGACACCGATTTGTCGACGTACGACGCAGTCATACTTCCCGGCGGTTTTTCCTACGGCGACTACCTGCGAGCCGGGGCGCTCGCCCGCTTTTCGCCGGTGATGAATTCGGTCAAGAAATTCGCGGAGAGCGGGCGGTTTGTGCTCGGCATCTGCAACGGCTTTCAGATCCTCTGTGAAGCCGGACTGCTGCCGGGTGCGTTGATTCGCAATCGCGACCTCCACTTCATTTGCGAACACATTCACGTACGTGTTGAAACGTCTGATACTCCTTTTACTAATGAGCTAAAGTCAGGAACTGTGCTGCGCATCCCGATCGCGCATGCCGAAGGTAATTACATCTGCGACGACAACACTCTCGCCGAGCTTCAGCGAGAAAACCGCATCGTCTTTCGTTACTGCGAGAAAGACGGAACGGTCACCGGCGCAGCGAACCCAAACGGGTCGCGTGATAACATCGCCGGTATTTGTAACCGCGAGCGCAACGTGCTTGGTTTGATGCCGCACCCGGAACGTGCTTGCGAAGACTTGCTCGGATCGAGCGACGGTCGTGATATTTTCCGGTCATTGGCGGCCACGCTTGCCGCCGCAGTTTGACCATTCTTCCGAAACGATATGAAACGAATTCTGCCATTCCTACTTATTCTCGCGGTCCTCGGCGCCGCACTGGGCAGCGCGTGGTACTTGACGCGCCCAATACCGGCTCTCACGCCTGCTGTCAATTCGGCTTCGTCGGGTTTGCAGGGAGCAACCACTCAGCCCGTTGCCAACAAAGGCGTGCCTGGAGCAGAACCGGCTCATACGCTTGGACCAGCAACTGCTCCGGCGCATCTCGAAGAGTTTGGTGATTTTCAGTGTCCGCCTTGCGGGATCTTCCATCCCATACTCGAACAGATGGAAGAGGAGTTTGGTGATAAGTTGCGCGTCACATTTCGCCAGTTCCCGTTGGTGCCAGCACATCGCCACGCGCTAATTGCTGCGTCTGCGGCTGAAGCGGCTGGATTACAAGGCAAGTTCTGGCAGATGCACAAACTGATTTTCGACCACCAGAAAGATTGGAAAGACTCGTTTGATTCACGACCGATCTTTGAAGGCTACGCAAAAGAGATCGGTCTTGATATTGAGAAGTACAAACGCGACATCGAAAGCGACGCCGTCACCCAACGAGTATTCCTCGACGGCAAGCGTGGATACTCACTTGGCGTAAAGGGCACGCCGACAGTTTTTCTGAACGACCGCGAGGTGCCATTCGAAACTCTCATCCAGGCCGACAAGCTGCGCGTCGTGATTCAGAAGGAGATTGAGAGTGCACGTAAGTAATCGCCAATGAAAAAGTTCTACGCGATTGCGGCGCTCCTCTCACTGCTGGGTCTGGCTGACGCGATTTACCTCACCGTCGAACACGTCACCGGTCAATCTGTAAAGTGCACGATAATTTCGGGCTGCTCGGAAGTGCTGAGCAGTCCTTACGCTGTTGTCGCGGGCATTCCGCTGGCGATGATTGGCGCGGCTGCGTATTTCGGTGTCTTCAGTCTCGCAACGCTCGCGGCGTTTGGATATCGAATCGCGGAGACGTTACTGACAGCCCTTGTCATCGCAATGTTTCTCGTGAGTCTGTGGCTGATCTATTTGCAGGCGTTCGTAATCGGTCAGTATTGCCAGTACTGTTTGTTCTCTGCGGCAGTGACGACTGGCCTGCTCGTAGTTGTGCTTATTGCTCGCAGGCGTGTAAGGTATTTGCTTCCATGAGTCAACCACAGTCTACAGTCGCGGACATTTTTCGACGCGCCCAGACCGTGCGTCACGAGCATTCGGATTGGTCGTTGAAACAGCTCAAGGAGGCGCTGGTAAAAGAGTTTTCCGGCGCTCCGTTTCCGCCACTGCACAATTTGACGATCCCCGAGCAGGACCATCGCGCACCGGAAGAAGACTGGACGGCGGGACTGCCGATCGTCCGGCGTGGAATTCAGTTTCAGGATTGGAAAGAAGTGATCGACGGAATTCTGCTGAGCCTGGAACAAACCGAGAACTACGAACGCGCGCGCGGCCCGGAAGGCGATCGTGACGAATGGCACGATCGAAGCGTCGGCATCAATGAGGCTGAGGCTAAAGGTGTTGGCAAATGGATGCCCGAGGAGTTGATCGCGCTCGCGGAGAGACGCGGGAAAAAGTAGAACTTTGTACTTAGTGCTTTGTACTTGGACTTTGGTCTTCGGTTTTAGGTCTTGGAAAGCTTTACAAAGACCGAACACCAAAGACCAAGTACAAAGTACCAAGCACAAAACACAAAGCACAAAAAATGAGTTTTTTAGACAATCTGTTCCACGATCCGAAATACCAAACTGAGAACCCGCGCAAACCGGAAGAGCTCGACGATCCCGACGTCATCATCAGCCCTGATACGCGGCGAGAGAATCGAATGCCGCCGGGCCAGTCACGCACGAAAAAGTGGCCCGTGCTCGACGCACACGGCACACCGGAAGTCGATCTCGCAACATGGTCGTTCGAAGTCGATGGTTTAGTCGAACACCCGCAGAAGTGGTCACTCGATGAATTCATGCAGCTCGGCGCCGTGCGCGTCTATGCTGACTTTCATTGCGTCACGCGCTGGTCGCGACTCGACAACGTTTGGAGCGGTGTTCCAACAAAAGAGATCGCGCGACTCGCCGGCGTCAAACCCGAAGCGAAGTTTGTTTTGGCACTTGCCTACGACTACGGTTGGACCACCAACGTCCCGATTGAATATTTCCTCAACGACGATTCACTCTTCGCCTGGTCGCACGACGGGCAGCCGATCCCACCCGAACACGGCGGTCCGGTGCGCCTGATCATTCCGCAACTCTACGCGTGGAAGTCTGCGAAGTGGGTGAAAGGCGTGCGTTTCCTCGAGCAAGATCAAGCTGGTTACTGGGAAGAGGGTGGCTACCACATGCGTGGTGTTCCCTGGGGTGCGGGCGACGGTGAAAGATTCCGCTGGTCTTAAGCAATGTCCGATAGCAACGTCCGCCCGGCAACTCCCAAAGACGCCGCGGCAATAATTCTTCTACGGCAGAATACCGATCCCGCAAACCCGGAGGTCTTTTGGGTTAAGCGTAGCGATAAGCTCGCGTTTCTGGGCGGTTTTCACGCCTTTCCGGGGGGACAGATCGATGCGGACGACGCTGAAGTCGCCGTACGCAACGCTCCAAACCCCGAGACTGCAGCAATGATCAGCGGCGCCGCGCGCGAGTTATTTGAAGAGCTGGGCGTGTTGATCGTTCGTGGCGGCGAGACGTTAACAAAAGGTCAAAGAGTTTCACTGCTCGACGATCTCGAAGCCGGACGAATGACATGGTCCGCGCTGCTGAAACATTACGAGCTGTATCTGGATGCCAGGGACTTTACATTTGTTGGCCGCTGGGTCACGCCACCGTTCAACGTCAGGCGTTTTGACACCTGGTTCTTTCTCGTCACTTGTCCACCGAAGCAGGAACCAAACGTCATCGCCGGCGAGCTCGCGAGTGGTGAGTGGTTAACTGCGCGCGACGCTTACGATCGCTGGCTCCAGGATCAAGTCGTCGCAGTGCCGCCAACATTACACGCCTTGAGAACATTAGCTGACGGGATCAGTCCGGATCTCGTCGAGCGCTTTCTAGCGATTCCTGAAGCTCATGGGCGGCCAGAACGTCGCATTACCTTTCGCCCGAATTACATCTGTTTTCCGGTACGCACTCCGACGCGACCGCCGGCAACTCATACGTGCTGCTACCTTGTCTACAACTCAAAAGAGATCTTGATCTTCGATCCCGGATCACCGTACGAGGAAGAACAGGAAGCGCTCGCGGCGTGTGTCGACGAGATGATCGCCGAAGGCTGCACGGTGCGCGAAATCATCCTGACTCATCTACATCCGGATCACGTCGGCGGAGTCAACGCTTTGAAGTCTCACTTAGGCGGCAATGTTCCGGTTGCAGCGCACGCGCAGACTGCTGAAGCATTAACCGACGTGCACGTCGATCGCTTTTTTAAGGACAACGACGTCATAACGATCGAGGGCGAACCGCGAATCCAGTTGCGTGTGTTGCACACACCCGGTCACGCATTGGGCCATCTTTGTTTTCACGACGCAGATCGCGGTGTGCTGATGACGGGCGACAACATCGTGGGGCTAGGATCGGTGCTCATCGATCCTCCACAGGGCAACATGCGCGACTATCTCGACTCGCTGGAGCGCATGCGTTCGTTACCCAACCTGACTGTACTCCTCGGCGGTCACGGTCCAGCGATCGCAACTCCGTATCAAAAGATCGACGAGTACATTTCACATCGCCTCGAGCGCGAAACAAACATCCTGAACGCCGTTCGCGACGGAATAACCGATCCGAAGGAGATCGTTGCACGGGTTTACACAGACGTGTCGCCAAAAGCGTACGGGATGGCGGAACGAGCCGTCATCGCGCACCTGGAAAAGCTCCGCGACGATGGTGCGGTTTAGACATTCTTGGGTCCCGTTTGTGACTCTTTGTGGCTCCCTGTAGAATCTCCCTCACCCAATATGGATTATCCAAGAACTCTTCGCGAACTCAGGGCGGCCAGGTATCAAACACTCTCGGTCAAAGACGAACTACGCCGGAATCTAATTCAAAAACTTCGTAACCGCGAAAAGCTGTTTCCCGGCATAGTCGGCTATGACGACAGCGTGGTTCCGCAACTCATAAACGCCATTTTGTCGCGGCACAACATCATCCTGCTCGGCCTGCGCGGGCAAGCAAAAAGCCGCATAATTCGGCTGCTCACCGAACTGCTCGACCGCGAAATCCCGATCATTGCCGGGTCGGAAGTCAACGACGATCCGTTTCGACCAATATCCGCGTACGGGCGGCACCTGTTGCAGCAGCATGGCGACAACATGCCAATCGCCTGGATCGGCCGCGATGCGCGGTTTGTCGAGAAACTCGCCACGCCGGACGTTACCGTCGCCGACATCATCGGCGACGTAGATCCGATCAAGGCTGCGAAAGGCGGACACCTGCTGAGCGATGAGTTGACGATTCACTACGGTCTCTTGCCGCGTGCGAATCGCGGAATCTTTGCGATCAATGAGTTGCCGGACCTGGCGGGAAAGATTCAGGTTGGACTTTTCAACATCATGCAGGAAGGCGATGTGCAGATTAAGGGTTATCCCGTGCGGCTGCCGCTCGACGTGATGCTGATGTTCTCGGCGAATCCCGAAGACTACACGGCGCGCGGAAAGATCATCACCCCGCTGAAGGATCGCATCGGCGCCGAGATTACGACGCACTATCCAAAAGAGTTGCCCATCGCCCTGGAGATTACGCGCCAGGAAGCGTGGACGGATCGCTTCGACATTCAGGATCGACTGATCGTGCCAGAGTTCATTCGTGAAGTGGTCGAGCAGATCGCTTTCGAAGCACGCGAAGACAGTCACGTCGACAAACATTCCGGCGTGTCACAGCGAATGCCGATCACAGTGATGGAGTCGGTCGTTTCAAACGCCGAACGACGCTCGCTGGTAACAGGCGAGGAGTTGATCGTGCCTCGTATCGCCGACATATATGCAGCAATCCCTTCGATGACGGGCAAGATGGAGTTGGAGTACGAAGGCGAGCAGCTCGGTGCGACTCGCATCGCTCGCGATCTGATCAAACGTGCGGCGGGCGAGGTCTTTGAAGGTTATTTCGTCGGCATCGACTTCTCGCGCACCGTGCAATGGTTTGATGAAGGAAACAAACTGCTGCTGGCTGACACCGCGGCGGCGGCGGAATGCATTAACTTGATCGAGGCCGTTCCCGAACTGGCAGAAACAGCTTTGATTCCATTCGACTTCCAGCGCTCAGATACGGAGCGGCTCGTGTCGGCGTGTGAGTTAGCTCTTGAAGGTCTGTATGCGGAAAACAAGATCACGCGCAACGAGGAAGGCACCTACGCCGCAGTAACCAAGGCACGAAAAGATCGTCGCGGGATGATTTACGACGATCTAACTGAGACAGGCAAATACAGTTGAATATCAGCCGCAGATTTTCGCAGATGAACGCAGATCAGATCGGCGTTCATCTGCGAAAATCTGCGGCTTAAATCAGAAATGAAATACCGTTATTCGAAGTTCCAGGGGTTTGACGTCTCTTCCATCAATCTGGGTGAGTTGATGGATAGTATGTCTGATGCTTTGCTCGATTCCGGCTACGACGACGACTATTACTGGACTCGCCAGCAACGACACAACGACACCTCACTCGACGCTCTGCGCCGCGCACTGTTGCAGGCACTCATGGATCAGGGCCTCGTCAACGAGCAACAGATTCGCGAAATGCTCGCCCAGAACGAAGGCAAGTTCAAAGGTTCTCTGCTTGAAGAACTGTTGAACCAACTGATCGAGCGTCTCGTCGAAGAAGGATACCTGACCCTACACGAACAACAGCCGCAACAGAACGCACGTCAAAATCGGCAAAATAGGCGGCCGGGACCAGGCGAGGTTTCCGAGCCACTGCCGCGTGACGTGCGCTTCGAAGTGACTGAAAAGGGCCTCGATTTTTTAGGTTACAAGACGCTCCGAAACCTGCTCGGAAGCTTTGGCAAGAGCGCGGCCGGACGACACGACACTGTTTATCTCTCGACCGGCGTTGAAGCCGCTGCCGCGAGTAAACGTTACGAGTTTGGCGACACGATCAACCTGGACGTCAACACCACGTTGCTCTCCGCAATTCAGCGCGAAGGGTTGAAGGTACCGCTCAATCTCGAATACAAGGACCTGCACGTTCACCAGTGCGATTACCAGTCGTCATGCGCGACCGTCGTCATGCTCGATTGTTCGCACTCAATGATTCTTTACGGCGAGGATCGATTTACACCGGCGAAGAAAGTGGCGCTCGCGATGTCGCACCTGATCCGCACGCAGTATCCCGGTGATTCGCTCAAGGTCGTTTTGTTTCACGACGAAGCAGAAGAACTGCCGCTCGCTAAACTCGCTACCACGCAGGTTGGACCATATCACACCAACACCGCCGAAGGTCTGCGGCTCTCGCGTCGTTTGCTTCAAGCCCAGCGCAAAGAGATGAAGCAGATCGTAATGGTGACTGATGGCAAACCAACGGCATGTTTCGTACAGACCGGGCAGCGCCCGGGAGATTCCACTCGTCGCCTGTACAAGAACTCGATGGGCGGCGATCCATTCGTAATGGCTGAGACCTTCAAGGAAGTACAGGCTTGTCGCAAAGCCGGTATAATGATCAACACATTCATGTTGGCCAGCGACTATTACCTTGTCGACTTTGTAAAGCAGATGTCTGCGATGACAAATGGCAAGGCTTATTTCGCCAACCCTGGAAATCTGTCGCAGTTTGTCCTGATAGATTTTCTTCGCCGACGAACCCGACGAGTTAGATAAAACTCCGCGTTCTCTGCGTATCTCTGCGCTCTCTGCGCTAATGCTGTTTTTGACGCAGAGAACGCAGAAATACGCAGAGAGCGCAGAGAAAACGATCATGCGCGAGTTGATTCGACCCAAGGCCACTTCACCGTCACGCGGAACGCGCGTCGTCCTGCCCTACCTGATCCTCATGCTGGGCTTCTGTTTTACGCTGCTTGTTTACCACTACTTTTCCAAGCTCACTCGCGAACAGGACTCGATCCGGTTCCAAAGCTCTGTTCAGGAGATCCAGAACCAGATCAGACTCAGAATCGAGACTTCCATCACGCTGTTGCGCGCCGGCACCGGTCTCTTCGCGGCGAGTCATTCCGTTGACGGCGGTGAGTTTGAGCGATTTGTCGAGCGAATCGAACTTGGAAAGAACTATCCCGGAGTTCAGGGTATCGGTTTCTCACGTCGATTTACCCGCGCTGAAATGCCGAAGGTCATTGCCGACGCGCGACGCGAGCGGGGCGACGACTTCAAGCTCTGGCCTGACCAGCCCGCGCGCGACGAATACACTTCAATCATCTACCTTCAGCCCGCAGACAGTCTGAATTCAGACGCGTTCGGTTACGACATGTTTACGGACCCGGTCCGCCGGAAAGCGATGGAGACAGCCCGCGACACTGGAAGGCCGAGTGCTTCAGGACGCGTAACGCTGGTCCAGGAGCGCAATGTCCAAAACAAACAGGCGGGTTTTTTGATCTATGTACCGGTCTATCAAAATAAATTACCGCTCGCGACTGTCTCCGAACGGCGTGCGGCCCTTCTCGGATATATTTATAGCCCATACCGAATCGACGATTTTCTTAAACCTGTCTTAGAAGAAAACTCTCGCGACATCGCTTTTCAGGCTTATGACGGTACGGACGTCAACCCTGCGAACTCATTGACCGCAGCTCCCAATGAAGCGCCCAAGGAGCCGTTGTTCCAGGATAAAAAGACCTTGGACGTTGCCGGTCACGCATGGACATTGACGTATGCGACTAAGCCTTCTTTCGAGCAGGGCTCGGGCCAACCGCTTCTCAAATACACCGTCATCATTGGCATTCTCCTCAGCCTGCTGTTTGCTGCCGTAACTCGCGCTGAAATACGCGCTCGCGCTCGCGCTGAACGTGCCGCTGAAGAAGTCAAAGGTTCAGAAGCCACCATCAGGCAGACACTCACCGAACGCGAACACGCGGAAGAAGCTTTACGCGAAGCTTCACATGCGTTGAATGAAGCGAATCAGCGTGCGCTTCTGGAATACGAACGCATGCTCGAACGAATCAAAGGATTGGCCCAGACGCTCGGGACTGCGAGAGAGCTGACAGCGGTGTTTCGCGGCTTGAGGGAGTTCACGAACCTCTCTGTTCCATGCAATGGCTTTTTCGTTTCACTTTATGACTCTGTTCGTGATGTTCGCACTGCATGTTACGGATGGGCTGATGGCGACGAGTTGGATGTTTCTGCATTGCCGCCGATGTCGGTAACGACGCTTGGTCCAAACAGTCGTGCGGTGCGCACCGGTGAAGTGATTATCACAAACGATTACATGCAGTCGCAGCGCGGGCGCCCACACGTAATCGTTGGTCCCGACAATGGGTTGCGACCTGAGTCGTCGATGGCAGTGCCGATGGCGGTGATGGGACGAATCATCGGCACGATCGAGGTCCAAAGTTATCAGGCTAATGTTTATCGCCCCGAACATGCGACGGCGATGAGCATGGCGGCAAATCTCACGGCCGTCGCGATCGAGAATGTTCGTCTGCTGAAACTCGAACGCACGGCGAGGGAAGCCGCTGAAGAATCGAACCGTTTGAAGGATGAGTTTCTCGCGACTGTCTCGCACGAGTTGCGCACACCGCTAACCGCCATCCTCGGTTGGTCCAGGATGCTGGAAGGTGGAGACCTCGACGACTCGATTGTGCAACAAGCAGTCGAAACGATCGGGCGGAATGCGCGAGCGCAGGCGCAGATCGTCGACGATATCCTCGACGTCTCGCGCATCATCACGGGAAATCTTTATCTCGAGCTACAGCCGATGGAAGTGGTTCCAGTGATCGAGAACGCGATCAACGTGATCCGTCCGACTGCTGACGCGAAGGGAATCAGGATCGAGACTTATTTCAACGCGAAGCCGGCGATGATTTCAGGCGACGCAAATAGGTTGCAACAGGTGGTCTGGAACTTGTTGTCTAATGCGGTGAAGTTTACCGAAAGTGGCGGACGTGTGTGCGTCAAAGTTTTGCCAGTCGGATCCGCTGTTGAGATCAGCGTTTCTGACACTGGTCAGGGAATCAGTCCGGAGTTTCTGCCGTACGTTTTTGAACGCTTCACGCAGGCCGACAGCACGACGACGCGACAGCATGGGGGCTTGGGTCTCGGCCTGGCGATCGCACGACACCTTGTCGAAATACATGGCGGATCGATCAAGGCTGAGAGTTTGGGCCAGGGTCGCGGTGCGACGTTCAGGATTCGATTGCCGCTGGTTGATGCAGCCGCCGGAGCCGCAGATTTCGGTGCTGACGATCAATTCAAAATGGCGAAATCACCCCAGCTTTTGTCGGGCCTCAACGTTCTGCTTGTCGACGACGATTCTGATACGCTTACGTTGATGGCAACCGCGCTCACTAAAAGGCAGGCGAACGTTACGGCAGTGTCTTCCGCGGGCGAAGCGATTCAGGCGATCACGCGAAAGCGGCCGGACGTACTCGTGTCAGACATTGCGATGCCGGACGAAGATGGTTACGGTTTAATCGAAAGGATCCGGCGGCTCGAAAATGGCGAGACGCAAAACATCCCCGCGGTTGCGATCACGGCGTACGCGAAAGAGGAGGATCGCGAGCGAGCGCTGTCTTCCGGTTTCCAGATCTACCTGGCTAAGCCGGTGGAGTTGACTGAGTTGATTTCAGTGGTCGCACGTGCGGCGCGTCGAGATTTTTAGCACAGGATTTATAGGATTTTTCAGGATTATCATGTAAATCCTGTCTAATCCTGTAATCCTGTCAAAAATGACTTTCGTACAAAGTAGTAATGACTGTAATCCGGCTCGACGACATTCAGATGGCTTATACAGACGCTGGCGTGGGCCGTCCTGTCGTGCTCATTCACGGCTATCCTTTCAATCGTTCACTGTGGAATGAACAAGTCGCAGTATTGAGTAGCAGTTATCGTGTGATCACGCCTGACTTGCGCGGATTTGGTGAAACCGATCCTTCGCCGGGACCTGCAACCATGAACCGCCTGGCCGACGACGTCGCGCGGTTGATGGACCACCTGGGAATCTCGCAAGCCGTGATTGGTGGATTGTCGATGGGCGGCTATGTCGCACTCGCATTCTACAAACAGTTCCCGTCTCGCGTGCGCGCTCTTGTTCTGGCTGACACGCGCGCGCAGGCTGACACGGAAGAAGCAAAACAAACACGCGCGCAGCAGGCAGAAAAAGCACTATCCGAAGGCATGGCTGGCATCGCCGATGCGATGTTGCCAAAACTACTGACGCCCGAGACTGTGAGTAAGCGGCCGGAGGTGGTGAAGCGCGTTCGCGACATGATGTTGAAAACAAAACCGGAAGGTGCAGCGTCGGCGTTGTTGGGAATGGCTGAGCGAGAGGATCAGACTTCGCTGCTCCCGACGATCACGTCGCCAACGCTGATTCTGGTTGGCACGGAAGACGCGATTACGCCAGTCGCCGATAGTGAGAAAATGCATGAGGCGATTGCAGGTTCGCGGTTGGTCGTGATCGAAAATGCTGGTCATGTTTCGAACCTCGAACGGAGCGACGAGTTTAATCAGAATTTGATTGATTTTTTGAGAAATGCCGGCGCATAAAAAATTCACGATCGAGGAGCGCGTGCGCTGGGGCGACGTCGATGCGGCGCGCATCATTTTTTACGGCGCGTACATTCACTTCTTCGAGTTTGCGGAAACAGAACTCTTTCGCGAAGTTGGACTCGATTATGGCACGATGTTCGACGAGCTTAAGATCTGGTTGCCGCGCGTGCATCTCGAGTGTGACTTTCATCGCGCAGCCAGGTTGGATGATGTTTTGGAAGTGAGTGTTTGGGTCGGACGGTTTGGAACGAAATCCATGAAGTTGAATTTCGAAGTGCGTCGCAAGGGATCGGCAGAGCTCGTAGCAACGGCGCACTTTGTTCTGTCGGCAGTCAATCAGGAGACGTTTGAAACTGTTCCGATTCCATCGGAGCTGCGCGAGAAGTTGGCTCCGTACAATGCCGAAGAAGAAAAATGAGTGGCCTCGACGAAAAGGAGATCGATCGCGATCCCGTCAGACAGTTTCAAATCTGGCTTGATGACGCAATCGCGGCAAACATTCCGTTGGCTGAAGCGATGACACTCGCAACGGCGACGCCTGACGGCAGACCTGCGGCGCGCATGGTGTTGCTCAAACAGGTGGACCAAAGCGGTTTTGTTTTCTTCACCAATTACCGAAGCGCGAAGGCGCGGCAACTGGATGCGAATCCCTACGCGGCCCTGGTTTTTTACTGGAACCTGCTCGAGCGACAGGTGCGCGTCGAGGGGAGCGTCGTCAGGACCTCGGCGGAAGAGTCACGCGAATACTTTCAGACTCGCCCGCGTGAGAGTCAGATCGGCGCCTGGGCTTCCGAGCAAAGCGAAGTGATCGGAAGTCGAGACGTTCTCGAACAACGCGCGCAGGAGTTAGAGACTCTGTATTGCGACAGAGACATCGACTGCCCGGAGCATTGGGGTGGTTATCGCTTGAAGCCGGAGCGAATCGAGTTCTGGAAGGGCCGCATCGGCCGCCTGCACGATCGAATCCTCTACGAACGAGATTCCAGCGGCCTCTGGACCATCAGCCGCCTCGCTCCCTGATCCACTCCTGGACAGGATTTACAAGATTTTCAAGATTAACAGACGTTCTGTAAATCCTGTTTAATCTTGCCAATCCTATCTAAAAGAGGCGTGTGAAGAAACGAATCCCGATAATCCTCATCTCATTCCCTTCACGAACAACTGCATACTCGCCAATCTGATAATACGGCTCATCAAGACCTAGAACTCTTCCCCTGCTGTACGCAGTCAATGGCTTAACAATGTCGGCCGGCGGTTCCAACTTCGTTGAAAGCGCTTCTTGCTTGAACTTGCGGATCCGTTCGGCTACCTCGGGACGATCTTTCGCTAGTCTTTCGAGATGCGCTCGCAGGTATGCGACGTCACGCTTCAACTGACGCGAG
>Ga0157372_10005042_pt1 | contig 14025 bp, 13 predicted proteins | sample C55metaG_FD_115307 | JGI IMG/M metagenome (GOLD analysis project Ga0157372, IMG submission 115307) | Corn rhizosphere microbial communities from Kellogg Biological Station, Michigan, USA - C5-5 metaG | ecosystem: Host-associated > Plants > Roots > Rhizosphere > Soil | place: USA: Michigan... | reverse complement strand
GGCTGAAGCGCCAGAGATGAAAGCGGTATTCGAGATCGACAAGCTTTTCCGCAAGCTCATACAGATCCCAGTGCCGCTCTGCGTCGCGGTAAACCTCGCGCCACGCAGCGGTGACCTGCGGATCAGGCACGTAGGCTTGCGAGAAATCACGTGCGAGCTTGTCCACGGGAATATCGAATCCGCGTCGCGCCAATAGTGCAAGGGACTCATCGTAAATGCTCGGCTCAATCAGCGCGCGCTGCACGTCCGCGAAGATGTCGGGCTTTGATTCGAACACCCGGGCCATGTCGGCGTGCTTGTTGCCCATTCGAAACTCGAGCATGCGGTATTGAAAGGATTGAAACCCGGACGAGCGCCCCAACGCCGAGCGGAAACTCGAATAGTCTGCAGGCGTAAGCGTCGAAAGGATCTCCCAGGATTGAATCAAATTCACCTGGATCCGCGCGATGCGCGCCATCATCTTGAAGGCGGGCCCAAGATCATCTGCGCGAATCTGTCGGATGGCAGCGGTGACTTCGTGCAGGCACAATTTCATCCAAAGTTCGGAAGCCTGATGGATGATGACGAAAAGCAACTCATCGTGCCTGTCCGTCTGCGGCCGCTGGCAGGCGAGAAGGTCCCCCAGCCGCAGATAATCCGTATAGGACATGGATTCCCGCAGGTCCCAATGGACGGTTTCGTCGCTGAGATCGACTGCGTTAGCGGATTTATCGGAAGTTAATTCGGGCATGGCAGTTTATAGCCGAAATTGTCGCGAACGGCAGCAGGGCATTAGCGCGGCAGGGCGATCCGCACTATGCTTAAAGCTGCAGCAGAAAACGGTGGTATTCCATGCGTTTGGCAAAATTGGCGGGCGCTGTTGGGTTGACAGGATCGATGCTCGTCTGCGGTGCACAAGCCAAAGGGCCCGCATGTGCGAAGCCGGAAGAGGTTTCCGCCATCCAGACGGCGGCCATCCAGCAGGAGCTTATGGTGGCTGCGCTTACGTGCAATGAGATCAGCCGGTTCAATGCGTTCCAGACAGGTTTCGGGCCGGAACTGCGGCGATCCGATTCCACGCTGGCGCGCATGTTCAAGCGTCTTTACGGCCCGCGCGGCGGTGAGGCTGCTTACCATACCTTCAAGACAAAGCTCGCCAACGATGCTTCCATGCGAAGCATCCACGATAATCCGTCCTACTGCCAGGAGGCTGGCTCCTGGTTGGCGGGTGCTCTTGTGTCAGCGAAACCGGCGCTCTTCACATTTGTGAACAGTGTTCAGGTGACGATCACTACGAGACCTGCAGAAGCTTGCAGCGGTGGTTCAGAGGCGGCGCAGACGATCACGATTCGCCGCAAGCGGCATCGGGCCGGCTGACAGTTCAACGCGAACCAACCGAATAAAAAAGGCGGGCCGGAGCCCGCCTTTTTGTTATCCGAGAAGGTGGCCTACTGACCGCTTCCCGCACCGAGATCGATCACAGCGCGCCGATTCTGCGGCTCGCGAACCCCTGGGCCTGTCGGCACCAACGGATCATCGAAGCTCTTGCCGACTGTGGTGATGTCGTCGGCATTCATGCCCTGATGCATCATTTCCTCCTTTACGGAGGAGGCGCGGCGTTCCGAGAGACCCTGGTTGTAGCTGTGTGAGCCCACCGTGTCGGTGTGGCCCGTCACCAGGATGCGTAGGGCGCCCTGCTGATTGGCCGTCTTCACCGCTACGGGGACCACAGCCTGTGCTTCTGCCGTGAGATTCGACTGATTGAAGTCGAAAAAGACGATGAACGTCTTTACCGGCGGCGGAGGTGGCGGAGGCGGTGGTGGCGGAGGCGGTGGCGGCGGGGGTGCCGGCGGCGGAGGTGGCGGCGGAGCCGACACGAAATACCACCGCAGGCCAAGCATCACCGCCTGCTCATTGTCGTTCGCAAGATGGACAGTGAACGGCGTGCTTGTTACGGCGTCGCTGAATGCAGTTCCGTAGTTCTTGTTGATCGAAATGGACCGGTAACGCCAATCCAGAGTCAAATCGAGATTGTCGGTGACGGAGTAGCCGAAGCCCACCATTGCCTGCCAGCCAAAGCCGCTGTGGGTGTCGTTGGCGAAGTTGAATCCATCGGCCGTTCGCGCCGAAAGATCGGCGCTGCCAACGCCTGCACCCGCACCCAGCGTGAAGTCCCAGCGTGGGGTCAGGTGCCAGTCGTACGCCGCATTTAGAAAACCGGTGAGATTGCTGATGTTGCCCCCGACATCGGTTCCCGTGAACACGTTGTTGGCGCCGTGAATGTCGTGCTTGGACCATCCGAATTCGGCCTCTAACCGAAGGCCAAGTGGCATGCGGTAGCCGAAGGAACCGGTCAGCAGCACGCTGTTGTCGGTCCCTATTGTTTCTGTCGGACCCCCTTGCTGGAATTTGGTCTGGAAATTGCCAAGCCGATCCCAACCAGCCCCAAGACCAAGGTACCAGCCGGTCGCATCGCTCGCGACGGCGGGGCCACACAGGGCCAGCGCAACGACGCCTCCCAGAGCAATCGCCCGAATGTTCATGTCACCCTCTCTTCAAAATTGCGCATGTGGAACCCCGCCCCTACACCTGACCACATCCGATATAGGCGAACCTGGCTCCAAAGTAGAGAAAAAGGGCCGCGCCATGCCGATAACCGCTGCGCCTGTGACCTCATAGCAACATAAAGTTAATCGCGCGCCGATCCGGAAAATCCGCATAAAAGTCGATCCTGCCTTGCCGTCTCAGGATTGTCCGCTCGCGCGTCTCGCCGGCAGTTGCGGATTGCCGGCAGCCTCACGTAAGTCCAGGAGTATGCCTGCCGGTGTCTCACAACCTTCTCCCATGGCCGCGCTGTTGAAACTGCTGGACCTGGAAGCGATCGAGGTGAACGTTTTCCGTGGGACTAGTCCCACGGACCGTTCTCAGCGGGTCTTCGGCGGGCAGGTTTTGGCTCAGGCACTGGTCGCCGCGAACCGAACTGTCGAACGACGAGTTTGCCATTCGTTACATGCGTATTTCCTGCTGCCCGGGGATCCGAAAATTCCAATTCTGTATGAAGTAGACAGGAGCCGGGACGGCAAAAGCTTCAGTTCGCGTCGCGTGGTCGCTATTCAGCACGGCAGACCTATTTTTCACTTGGCGGCTTCCTTTCAGATCGAGGAAGTGGGGCTCGAACACGAGGCTCCTCCTCCGCCCAATGTCCCGGCACCGGAGGAACTTCCGAGCGAAGACGCCTTTCGCCGGGACATGGTGGATCGCGTTCCGGAAGCATTTCGCGATCATTTCTTGCGCAAGCGACCCATTGAAATCAGGCCAGTCGATCAGGGAGACATTTTTCGTCCCGAGATGCGACCTGCGCGGCAGTCCGTTTGGGTGCGCGCAACCGGCGCGTTGTCCGATGATCTGGCGCTGCATCAATGCGTGCTGGCCTATGCGTCCGACATGACCTTGCTGGAGACGGCGCTTCTGCCGCACGGCATCGGCTGGTTCTCTAGTGATATTCAGCTCGCGAGCATCGATCACGCCATGTGGTTTCACCGCCGCTTTCGTATCGACGAATGGCTGCTATATGTGCAGGACAGTCCCAGCGCTTCAGGCGCTCGAGGGTTCAGCCGCGGCCTGATCTACACCCGCGATGGAAAGCTGGTCGCCTCAGTCGCTCAGGAAGGATTGATAAGGCTTCGCGCGAATCGGGCCGATCAGGGCGTGTAGACTACGAACGCGCTCTTTCGGGGCCGCGAATAGAACGTACTCGACATCGTGATTGGCGCATGAATGACCGCATTGGATGGGGGTGTGTAGGTGTAGGAGACTTCGGCCATCACCACGCTGCCGTTCGCCGTAACAATTCCCAGCGGTATCGTTATGCTCGCGTTCGGCGTATGAGCCGTCGTGTTCGACGTCGCCTTGCTCCAGTCGACAATGTATTGATTCGTATGGTTCGGATCCGCCTTCACGCTGGTGATAATGATCTTCGTTCCGGAGGCGGGATACGGATACATGACGGTGTTGGTAGCGGCGAAGACATCATTCAACTGAGCAAGGGTAATTGTTGTATCCTGCGTGACAAGGTCCGCAGCTGTTGATGCCACCGTCGTCGCCTTCTCGCGGCAGATCAAGGCATTGCAGAGCTCGATCGTGCCAAGGAAGAGCAGGATCAGAATGGGCGCAATAAAGGCGAATTCTATCGCGACCGTGCCGCTTTGCGACCGCAGAAAGGTTTTTTTTGCTGCTCGAGTCATGCTCCCTCAAAACGGCTCGTTGCGGAAGGCCGAACTCGAGCTCAGCAGGCGCTGGCCGTTCGATAAGTTTGCGAAGAACGGCTTGAGGAGCGGGGTAATGATATCCCAGGTGTAGAATGTCCGTACCAGGACTATATTTCCCGCGACGCCCATTTGATAATTATTCAGATTCTGGTTGAGTTTTCCGTCGGGGCCAATGGGATCGGGGATCTGAACGTCTCCGAAATCTGAATAGGCTTCTACATCGACCTGCAGATTGGCACCGCACGACAGCAGCAATGACACTTGAGTGCATATGTAGTCATGAAATTGCTGCTGGGTCATTTTCTGCTCTTGCGCCTGCCCGGTACGGATCAGGCGGCCAGCATCCGCCGTAGCCTTCCCGAGCATGGAACTACCAAAAAAGATGATGCCCACTTCGAGCACGCCGAACAGCAACATAAAGAACGGGATCGCAATCAGCGAAAACTCGATCGCCACCGAACCGCGCCGGTCGCGCGATATCGCTCTGGCCGCCCGCAGCCCTCGAATGCGAAACAATCTGGAGAGCACGCCGAACCTCAATGCACCCTGCGTTTCAGCATTAAAATGATGTGATCCAAAAGCGAAGCAGAAGCTCGGCTTTGGGTAAACGATGCGTAAACCATGGGGATGCGGTACATCCGATTAACTGCGCTTACTGTTCACCTCTGAGCGATGTAACCGTTTCGCAACCACGTTCTGCGGTACAAGAGGAATTCCATCGCGTTTTCGCGCATAACCCAGAGTGCAGGGATTGCGGGCTTATCCGTCATGTCGGGAATTCGCGTGGCTTTTTCTTATCTCAGGGCGTTTTGCGCGTCGAAGCGAGCAAACGTCGCTATCATTTTTGGCCTCTCCCTTCTCCCGATCACGATCGCCGCCGGCGCCGGTCTCGATCTCGCGCGCGGGATGATCGTGCGTGAACAGATGTTGGAGGCGCTCGATGCAGCGGGCCTGGCGGCGGGCAGTGCAAGCGGTCAGGGAATGGGCGCCCAGCAAATCGCGGTCCTCTCGCAGACATATTTCAACGCAAACTATAAACTCGATTCCAGTTACGGCACGCCTAAACCCATCACGCTGGTGATGGGCGACAAAGTTGCGACGGCCAGCACCAGCGTCGTCATGCCGACTGTTCTGGTGCGTCTCGCGGACCTCATCGGATGCACGCATTGCGATACGATGACCATTACCGGGTCTACGCAGGTCGTCTGGGGACAGACCAAACTTTGGGTATCACTGGTCCTCGACAATACCGGGTCGATGACACAAACGGACAATAAGGGCGTCAGCAAGATCAGCGCGCTGAAAACCGGGACCACGCAGCTTCTCGGCATCCTTCAGAGTGCGGCGGCCACTCCCGGCGACGTCCAGGTTGCCATCCTTCCGTTCAGCAAGGACGTGAACGTAGGCACGGCCAACGTCAATGCCGGCTGGATCGACTGGACCGACTGGAATTCTGCGCCGCCGATAACGGTGCCTAGTTCAAGCGTGGGGCCAGGCTCGTCTTGTCCCTGGACGTGGTCGAGCAACAAAGTCGCTTGCACGAAAAGCTCTGCCAATGATCCGAACTGCACCAACAGCGGCGGAAATGACTGCGTCACCACGATACCCAGTACCGGCCTGATCTGCCCGAGCCAGCATGATACCGATGCCAGCACCGGCCTGGGCGGCCACTACTACAACGGCTGCTATAACAGCACGAAAAAGATCAGCGGCTGCAAATCGAACTGCCAATACGATCACACCTGGGTTCCGAACAGCCACTCCACCTGGACCGGATGCATCATGGACCGGAGCCAGAACTACGACGTGCAGAACACGGCGCCAGGAACCGGTACAAACTTCCCGGCTGAAAATGCTTTCTCCTGCCCGCCACAGACCGTAATGGCGCTGAATTACAACTGGTCGAACCTCACTAACGAGGTCAACAACATGCAGGCGCAAGGCTCTACCAATCAGACGATTGGCCTTGCCTGGGGATGGCAGGCACAGACTTCGGGAAACCCGCTCAGCCCGCCGACGCTGCCTCCGAACACGCTCCAGGTCGTGGTGCTGCTCAGCGATGGTCTTAATACGCAGGACCGCTTTTACGGCGATGGATCGAACCACAGTACCAACGTCGACAACCGGATGAGCAAGGTGTGCACCAACGTGAAGGCGGCCGGCTACATCGTCTACACGATCTTCGTCGATCTGAACGGCACGCAAGGGAATTCCACGGTTCTGCAGAACTGCGCGTCAGATTCCAGCAAGTATTTTGATCTCACCCAGTCGGGCCAGATCATCACCACGCTAAATGTCATCGCACAGGACATCGTCAACCTGCGACTTTCGAAATAGTGTACGGCGCGCTGACCCATCCGGAAGGAGCAATTCCTTAACCGCGATCGGGCAACATAGGGCATGACCCAGCCCATTTCCGCCCCCGCAAGCTCCGTGTCACCTGCCCTTTGGCGGCTCCCTCGTAGGGGCAGCAAGGTCTACGATCTGCTGGCGGCAGCGCCTTTGATTGTCTGGTTCGCAATCGTACTGCGAGGATCGCTCCAAGGGCTACGTGACGTTACGGGTAACCTGATTCTGCATCCGACCATCCCGCTCTGCTTGCTGCTGTTGGCGAAGGTTGGACTTCTCCTGTTTGCTTCGACTGCAATCTGTATGCTCCTACGGCGCCGTCCGGCTCAAAGTGGCGCGAGCGGGCTGCTGCCGCGCGTTGCCGGAATATTGGGTACGTATTTGAGCGTTGGAATTTTGCTGCTCCCCCCTGCCCACCTGTCGCCGCTCTGGCTCGGCATTTCGGCATCCCTGATATTCGGAGGCGTCGCCTTTTCGTGCTTTTCGATCCTGTGGCTCGGACGCTCCTTCAGCCTCATGGCGGAAGCTCGGCAGCTGGTGACCGGCGGTCCCTATTCGATCATCCGGCACCCACTCTATTTTGGAGAGGAAATCGCGATCTTCGGTACGGCTATACAGTTCTTCTCTCCGCTTGTGGTTTGGGTGTTGGCCATGCAGATCGCCTGCCAGTTTTACCGGATGCATTGCGAGGAGGAGATCCTTGCAAGCAGCTTTCCGGAGTATCTCCCGTACAAATCCCGCACGGCTCGCCTTATTCCCGGCTTGTATTGATGCCGGTCTGAGCGTTCCAGATCCGGCCTTATCGTAATGCCGCTCGCGGTGTGGGCGCCAGCATGGCGCCCGGCTGTTCAAAAGACGTCGTCTCGTCTGGGCAGCAGGACCGACACTGGCAGGGGAAGAATCAATGTGGCGGATGTCTCACGGAGACAGATTTCCGCCACGCTTTCGCGCAAAGCCCCTGCGCGTCTTGAATTCGGTCCGTTCGGAAGATTGGTCGCTGTATGAGCGCGACGAAAACACGAATCGATTATTCGAGGACGGCCGCGCCAAGCAGCGGGGCTGTGCGTGCGGGGCCGGCGCGGTAAGCGGCCCATGCGGCGGTAATCCTGCCAGCGACAAACCAGAACCCGATGGCGAGCGCAACGCCGGCAATTCCATCTACCGAATAGTGCCACCCAAGCATAATGGAGCCCAAGAAGATCGTGGTCGCAAAGGCCGTGAAACCGATCCCCATATAGCGGTTCGTGCGCCAGCCCAGGAGCGCGAGAAGGGCGGCGATCGTCAAATGCATGCTGGGCATTGCGGAAATGCCTTGGATGTCGCCCTTTCCCGTAACGTAGGATTTCCAGAGCATATCCTGCGCATCTAGCGTCCAGATCGGCCAGTGTGCACTGGTATGCCGCAGGTATTGCAGCAGCGGCGCATAAGGATCAGGACCGGGTGCAATATGGCTATAGAAGCACGGTCCAGCCGACGAGAATACGGTTGCGATCACGAATCCGCTGAGAAACCACGCGAAGGCAAAGGCAAGCAGGAACTGTGAACGCAGTGGATCCGTGCGCGGCCGGCTGAGCTGCCAGAAGAGACAGCCAAACATGGCGCAGAACCATGCTGCGTAGGCGAATCCAAAAATCGCGGTGAGCAAGGGATAACCGAGTACCGGCTGCAAACGCTGCCAGTAAGGCGTGCCAAAACCAATAATCTGGTCAGCACGCATGAAAGTCGCGTCCCAGGCAAACGGATGAATTTTGACGATGTCGATCTTCAAAGCCGCGAAAATCATCATCAGTGGCATGAACGTTACAAAGCCGTGCACCAAGTTTCCGGGGCGGTCGCCGTATATCGCCGAACGGATCATTCGCCGGCACAGCATCGTCAATGGATTTTCTGGCCGCGCCTGCCAGTACATCAGTACGAGGTGTTTGAAAGCGACGATTGCGCCGACCAGCAAACTCGCCTGGCCAATCATATTGAGGAAGAACAGGGCAGATATAAGCGGAAATGAAAGATGGTACCGGACCAGAACGACAGCGGTGATGCATGCAAAGAGTGTGGCGCATGCGTAAAGCGGCACGTGGTCGGCGAATGTTCGCCGAATGCTGATTGCGCAAGCGGCGGCGATCTGCCGAGAGTCCAGATCCGACATTCGCAGTATTCTCACTTCAAAAAGAGATTGAATTATCGTCCAGCGGCGGCGGCTTTCATGCCGGCGTCTTGATGGCTGGTCAGCTGGTCCATGCGGCTGGAATAGGAGTCTTTATCGTCGCCAGGCATCGGTGAAATTTCGCAGCGTGAGCCAGCGCAGGCATACGTCGCCTGGGCAGCGCCGCGGTGCAGAACCACCAGGTTTCCGGTATGCCCGAAGACACTCACGGAATCGTTGACCACCTGTTTCCCATCGGAATTCAACGCGATGATATTCGTCGCGCCGAACGCCTTTCCGAGAAGGAAAGCATGCTTGGCATCGATCATCGTCACATCTGCAATCAGTGGATTGCCGACATATACCGTTTGCACGGGCTGCGAGAACGCGACCAGGCGTACTTCATCCATCGGAATGGAAATCGCTGTGCCGGGCCGGCGCATGGCAAAGTGCTTCGGCTGAACGCGATGTGCCTTGGCTGCGAGCTTGTGGGCAACAGGCTTCTTCTGCCCGAGCGGCGCTACTGGCTTGATCAGCGGAATCTTTGCATGCGGAGCTGGTTTTGAATTTCTTGCGACCGCCTGTTTCGCGGCCATGGCAGCGGGAACCGTGGGTTTTTTGATAGAGGCGGCCATGCCGACGCCGGTCGTCGTGCGCAGCACCGGCTGGGCGGGTTTCTGCTGCGGAGTGGATACGGGTCCAGCAGACGCTGTGGCGACGATTGTCCCTGCAAGAATCAGAGCTGGTGTCAGTACGCGGCGCATCGTGTTTTGCCTCTGCAATTCCGCAGTGGTTTTAACCGCAGTGTTCTAAAGGAAGCTTTAACTCAGGCGCATTCGGAGCGAGAGGAGCCGATAACCGCCTCGAAGTGGAATGTACCGGTCGCGGGGAGGCGGCTTGGCTCCGTGCTCGGGCCGGACGATGGTGTTCGCTAAGATCATGGACGATACCGCCGTGTCCCCAACAACCATGCAGCCCGGAAACTCCAGCCTAAAGCGACGACAATTCAGTAGATATGCGTGGCACGGCGCTCGCCGCCCGCACAAAGCCCTGGTGCGGAAAAAGATTTTGACGATTCAAGGCCATTTGTCTGCGAAAGCGCATGTGGACGATGCAGCTACACGTTCTGGTACAGAACTTAATGAAGCGCGTCCACTTGCCGTGCCCCCAACACAGAGCCCTGGAATAGAAGCAACGTAATCGTAACAGACGCAGGTTAATCCTTCCAACTGCACTTTGGAGACAGATATGGATGCACGGCCCGCTTCTGCGCCCGCGATCCCGCGCGGGATTACCGTAGCCTCCATCAGCGAATTCCCGTTGGAATGGGCCGTCGTCGCGCTTGTCGCGCTGATAGACATTATTTGGGCGAGGGGAGTCGGGTTCTCGTTCGCCATGTCCCCGCGTGATCTGGCAGGATTGGCGGCGATTTTTGCCGTGGGTCTTCTGTTTCGTACCCTGTATCGTGACCGCCGCGGATCTTTGATCGCGGAATTTTGTGCCTTGACGATCGCGGCGGTCTGCGTTCTCGGAGTGCTTTCATATCTATGCTGCGCAACTTCATTGCCGCTGGTTGATTCCAAGCTGGCGCACCTCGACCGCATGATCGGCTTCGACTGGTTATACTGGTTCCGAGTTGTGCAATCCCATCCGGTTGTGCTGCCGGGTCTTCGCGCGCTTTACGGGAGTATCGCCCTACAGGATATATACTTTATCGCCCTGTTCGGCGTGGTTTGCGATCAGGCGCGTCTGCGAGAGATGTTCTGGGTTTTCTTGGTCGCCTGTCTTTTGACGTTCGCCATTTCAGTTTTCGTGCCGGCTCTCGGCACCTTTGAGACATTCAGGCTCGGCGACCTTGGCGGCTATCTCGCCGAAATGAAGCGGCTTCGCCACGGGGGCGAGCTTCACTTCGATGTTGGCCGGTTGGCGGGCGTGATCAGCTTCCCATCCTTTCACACCAGCTTGGCGATAATTTACGCTTACATGTTCCGCCGAACCGGACCGATCGGCGTCCTTATTGCGGGAGTTAACCTCCTGATGCTTCCAACGATTCCGTTTATCGGCGGCCATTATCTTGTGGACATGTTCGCGGGCGCCGCTGTTGCCGGCGTCGCGATCGTGACGGTCCGATACTGGCTGCGATTGCAAAACGCTAACCGACGATCGATCGGCGGAGATCGCGACGTTCTCGGCCGCGCCGCACCTACGTCGGATCACCGCGGGACCGCGGTTGCCATGCGAATGACGCCCGACAGGATTGCGCTGCTCTGAACTGGATAGTGGCGGCCAAGAGCGCATCGCGCGGGAGTTCTTCGCCCGATATGGTAACCAGACGATAAACTCTGTGGCATAGATGTGGCGCAATAGGGGCGGTTTCGTGCCGTTGCGAAACACTGGCGTTCAAAATCAGCTTCCGCGCGCTAACGTCGCCTTAAAGTTTCCCGAGTAGGTTGATTTCCGACGCCATGGTTGAGGCCGCAAATGCCGGTCGCTCTTGTGGATGTCCTAGGGTGTCTAACAAGGAGGCTTTTATGAAGAACCTGGTAACCCGTTTCGTCCGCGACGAGTCCGGCGCGACGGCCATTGAATACGGTCTGATCGCGGCGCTCATTTCGGTCGTGATCATCACTGTCCTGACGAGCATCGGCAGCAACTTGAAAACCAAGTTCAGCGCAGTGGCGACCGGTATCGGCGGCTCGTAATCGCCGAAAGTAGTATATATGCTTATGCAGCGGCCGCGGGGAAACCGGCGGCCGTTCGCATTTCCATAGAGTGAGAGATGATTTCGTCCGCGCTCATATTGGCACCGTTCGTCATCCTGCTGCTTCTCGCAGCGGGCTGGGATCTCGCGAGCTACACGATTCCAAATTTCATTCCCGTCGCACTTCTTCTGGGTTTCGTTCTGTACACGATGTCGGCGGGTTATGGTCTTGGAGCGTATGAAAATCATGCCATGGCAGCTCTTCTCGCGCTGGTTGCCGGATTTCTCCTCTTTGCGCTCGGCTATATCGGCGGCGGAGATGCAAAATTATTTGCCGCTTCCGCTGCCTGGTTCGGTATGCATGATCTGCTGCCTTATATCACCATCGCATCGCTATTCGGTGGTGGATTGACACTCGGGCTTCTTGCCGCAAGGCGCTGGCCTCTGCCGCAAGTGCTGGCCGCGCATGCCTGGATCAATCGCTTGCATGAGCCGCGAGGTGACATTCCGTATGGCGTAGCGCTCGCAGCCGGCGCCATTGCGATTCTTCCGCACACGGAACTGTTCCGCGCGCTCGCTGCGTAATCGCAAAACTTCGTGCCGTTAAGCCTTTTCTAAAAGGTTGTGTGTTCGTATCGGGACACGAAGGGAGCACACCTGCCATGAATCGATCGCGCATCATCATTCTCGCATTTGCGGCCATGGCCGCCGGAGCTGCAGCGCTGCTCGCGCGCGGATTTCTCGGCGGCGGCACGGAAATGGGCAAAGCACAACCGGGCGCAAGCGTTGCGACAGTGGGTGTCCTTGTCGCTTCCTCAAATATCGAGCCAGGCAGGCCGGTGACGCCCGACCTGGTACGCTGGCAGGCCTGGCCGAAGGCCACGGTCGATTCCACGTTCCTTACGGAAGATGTCAATCCGAATCCCGAGCAGGTCGTGAAAGGCACAGTGGCGCGGACGCCGATCATCGCAGGCGAGCCGCTGACCAACACCAAGATCGTGCATTCGGATGCTGCTGGATTCATGAGCGCCACGGTTTCTCCCGGAATGCGTGCGGTCTCCATTCCGATCACGACGGAATCAGGCGCCGGCGGATTCATCCTGCCAAACGACCGGGTCGATGTGATTTTGACGGTGCAGGTGTCGGAGCAGCCCAAAGCGTTCGGAGCCAAGGCAATCCTGCACAATGTGCGCGTGCTCGCCGTCGATCAAACCTACACGCAAGACAAAGACCAGAAGTCGGTGCTCGCAAAAACGGCGACCCTGGAATTGTCGCCGCAGCAGGTCGAATCCGTCGATGCTGCCGCAGCAACCGGTACAGTTTCGCTAGCTTTGCGTCCGCTTGGCGATATCGGAACGGCCGATGTCCAGAAAAATGCCAATCATAACGAAAACCAGATGGTGGCTGTCATCCGCTACGGGCTTGTTCGCGGTTCGAGCAGCACGTCGTCGGCTGCCAGGTAGAGGGGGCACGGGTATGCGTTGCAAATTGATCGCTCTTTGTGTTGCCGCTGTCTCCGCGTTTGCCTTTCCGGCTTTCGCCAAAACGGCCATGCGGCATGAGCCGACGCCGCAAAAGGTGCTGAACATTTCGACTCACGGCAACGGCGCCGCGCACCAGCGCATCACACTCTCGCTCGACAAGGCGGCACTTGTGCAGCTGGATGCCGATGCGCGTGACGTGCTGGTCTCAAATCCCGAGATCGTAGACGCCGTGGTGCGTACGCCGCGGCGGATTTTCCTGCTCGCGATGAAGACGGGGCAGACCAACGCCTTCTTCTTCGATGCCGCAGGCCACCAGATCCTCTCGATCGATATTCGAGTCGAGCGCGACGTCACAGATCTTGGGGGAATGATCCACGAGAACTTCCCGGGGTCCAGCATTCACGTCTCAGCCATGAACGACAACGTGGTGTTGAGTGGGACAGTTTCGAGCGCCACAGTTTCGACGCGGGCGCAGGAACTGGCGGCCAGTTTTGCCGGCGACCCGAAGAAGGTCGTGAACATGATCAAGATCGCGGCCAACGAGCAGGTGATGCTCAAGGTGCGGGTTGCCGAAATGCAGCGGCAAATTGCGAAGCAGTTTGGCGTCAATCTCTCGGAAGCCGCAGTGGCGGCTGGCGTGCCGATCATCGCCTCTACGGGCAATCAGTTCGGGCTTGTTGGCCGTGCGCTGTCTGACGCTTCGGGCGCGCAGTTCGGTCAGGTGTGCCCGCAGCAGTTCTTGAGTCCGACGCCCACGCCGGGTGCGCCCCACTGCGCCAACAACTTGCAAGGCGTGGTGCAGGCGCTGGATCAGGTCGGACTGATGCACACGCTGGCGGAGCCGAATCTGACGGCGGTATCGGGCGAAACTGCCCGCTTCCTGGCCGGCGGTGAATTCCCCGTCCCCTCGGGCCGCGACCAGCAGGGCAACGTCTCGATCACCTTCAAGCAGTTCGGTGTGGGTTTGTCCTTTACGCCAGTGGTCCTGAGCGAGAACCGCATATCGCTGCAAGTGTCGACGGAAGTCAGCGAGCTTACCAACACCGGCGCATTCACCCTCAATGGCAGCACGACCGTCGATCCGACGACGGGGCAGACGGT
>Ga0157372_10005040_pt1 | contig 14027 bp, 14 predicted proteins | sample C55metaG_FD_115307 | JGI IMG/M metagenome (GOLD analysis project Ga0157372, IMG submission 115307) | Corn rhizosphere microbial communities from Kellogg Biological Station, Michigan, USA - C5-5 metaG | ecosystem: Host-associated > Plants > Roots > Rhizosphere > Soil | place: USA: Michigan... | reverse complement strand
ACCCAGATCGGCAGCATCGTATCACTCTGGACGTCTTTTAAAATAATAATTGGAGTTCCGCTGTTCGGATCCATCATTAATGCTCGGATCTTAACCTCGATTTCCATACGCACCTCTTACACTACACCATTCACCAAAGTTCCGTAGAGGCTGTTTGTTTTTGCTGCCGTCACCAGCACATCAACTATCTCACCTTCAAGACCGCGATCGCCCGAGAAGTTTACTACCTTGTGACACGTCGAGTGTCCTGTCAGATCGTTTTCCGATCGAGAGCTTTGTCTCTCAGCAAGAACGCTAAGCGTGCGTCCGACATAGGAGCGGTAGATCTTCTCCTGCCCTTCTCGCTGCACCTTTTCGAGTTCAAGGAACCTGGCAGTCTTCTCTTTCTCCGACACGTTATCATGAAACTCCGCCGCCGGAGTGCCTGCACGTCTCGAATATTTGAAAATGTAAAGACTGTCGTACTCACACGCTTTAACCAAATCGATCGTTTGTTGAAAGTCGTCGTCCGTTTCCCCCGGAAAACCGACGATGATGTCGCTGGTTAGAGCGAGGCGCCTCTTCGAATTCTTTATACGTTGAATTCGTTCGAGATAGTCACTTTGGTTGTGACCTCGCCGCATGAGCTTGAGTATGCGGTCGCTTCCCGACTGAACCGGCAAGTGGATCCAATCGCAGAGGTTTGAGTTTTCTTCGATAGCTGAAACAATGTCAGGGTGGAAATCACGTGGGAAAGAGGTCGTAAACTTGATGCGCGGCAATCCGGTGGCAGCAACGGCTCGCAATAGACGGCAGAAAGGCGTCGCTCCCGGAAATCCTTCGAGTCCATCTTCAACACGCGGCCGGTAACTATTCACGTTTTGGCCGATGAGATGAATTTCCTTGTAACCAAGGGTTTGGAGGCGTTTTGCTTCGGCGACGATTTCAGTCGCCGGCCGGCTTCGCTCGCGTCCACGCGAGTAAGGCACGATGCAAAACGAGCAGAACTTATTGCAACCTTCGATAATCGGAATGAAAGCCACGTGAGGCGAATGTCGCTCGACTGGAGAAACATCCCAGGAATCGTGCTCACCGCGCTCGCCGAGATCGAGAACTCTTCTCTCGCCGTCGCGCGCTCTTTCGATCAACGTCGAAATGCGGTCGGTCGCACGCGTTCCGATCACCATATTGACCGATGATGCATGATCGAAAACTGAGTCGCCTTCGAGTTGGGCCACACACCCCATCACGCCAACCAGGAGATCGCGCTTGTCGGGTCGAGCAGCACGCAATTCACCGATGCGCGTGTAGACTTTTCGTTCTGCTTTTTCACGAACCGAACACGTGTTGAGCAAAACCACGTCGGCATCGTCAATCGACTGGCAGAGGTCGTAACCGGAGGCTCGCAAACCGGTTGCGGCGCGCTCCGAATCAGCAACATTCATCTGGCAGCCAAAAGTCTCGATGTATACTCGCGGCTTCATACTTCCAATCAGGTTGACAGTGCCGACAGTCTACCAGAAATCATTTCCAGAACGCGATCTTCTCTGTGCAACCTCTGTGTACTCTGTGTCTCGGTGGTTATAGTAACGAGAGATATAGTAACCACAGAGACACAGAGGACACAGAGGTTGCACAGAGAAGATTTATCGCTTTAAAAATTTGGTTTGCTTGATTCTTCAGATTTTCGCTAGTAGTATCGCCGCGGTCAGTTAAACCCAGTAGAAAGAAAGGCTCCTCATGTCCTTTAACAGAATAATTATCGTGGGAAATCTCGGTCGCGATCCCGAGTTGCGCTATACCGCCCAGGGTACTCCTGTTTGTAGTTTCAGCGTCGCCACGAATGAGCGCCGCAAAGATCGAAATGGCGAAATGCAGGACCATACTACGTGGTTCCGCATCACTCTTTGGAACCGTTTGGCGGAAACTGCCTCACAGTATCTGCAAAAGGGAAAACAGGTTTACATCGAGGGACGTTTGCGCGTGGACGAGTACATCGATCGCGACGGCAAACCGCGCCACTCGCTCGAAGTGTTTGGTACCGACATGCAGTTTATTGGCGCGAGAGGTGGTGACGACGCTCCATACGAGCAGCGTGCTGCATCTGCGAGTGCCAGCGCCAGCCCGGCGGAGTCGCAATCAGATTTGTCTGACGACGATATTCCGTTCTAGTTTCGAGACGCGAGATTAACTAATAAGTGGTGTTGGGTTCGTGTCCTTACCCTCTGTGCCCCAACGACCGAAGCCTCGGAGTTTGCTGTAACGACGCGTGAGTCTGTCTTCCTGTGAGCAACTGACTGCTTCTGCGAGACGCTCGCTCAAAGCTGAATCGAGGTAACGAGCGGTTTGATCGTAGTCGTTGTGTGCGCCGCCTGCGGGTTCGGGGATGATTTTGTCGACGATTCCCTCCTCGTAGAGATGCTGCGCGGTGAGACGCAGGCCTTCTGCGGCGCGATTTGCCTGAGATGAATCCTTCCAAAGAATTGCCGCACAACCTTCCGGACTGATCACTGAGTAGGTCGCGTTCTCGAGCATCAGAACCTGGTCACCGATCCCGATCGCCAGTGCGCCGCCCGAACCACCTTCACCAATCACAGTCACGATGATCGGTACCTTGATCTTCGCCATCTCGCGAAGGTTGTAAGCAATCGCTTCGGCTTGTCCACGTTCTTCAGCGTCGATGCCTGGATATGCGCCGGGAGTGTCGATGAACGTAAAGATTGGTCGTCCGAACTTTTCTCCGAGTTTCATCACGCGCAGCGCTTTGCGGTAGCCCTCCGGTTTGGGCATACCGAAGTTTCGATAGCTGCGCTGCTTGGTGTCGCGTCCTTTTTGATGGCCAACGACGATGACGGGCAAGCCGTGGAACCGAGCGAGACCGCACACGATCGCAGGGTCTTCCGCGAATCTTTTGTCGCCGTGGAGTTCGACAAAGTCTTCGAACAGACGTTCGATGAGATCGAGCGTGTAGGGCCTGTCGGCATGGCGCGCGAGCTGCACGCGCTCAAACGCCGTTCGCTCCGCAACTGGCGCCGCCGGCTCCGGCTGATTTTTATCTTTTTTGTCCTTCGCCATCGTTTTGTGCTGCCTTTTGCGAGCTTTGCCTCAAAAATCCTGGTTCTGAGATTTCTCTGTGCAACCTCTGTGTTCTCTGTGTCTCTGTGGTGTATTTTTGCTCGGAATTCATCAACCACAGAGACACAGAGAACACAGAGGTTGCACAGAGAAGAGTAATATTCGGACTTTTAGGGCAAAGCCCTTTTTGCGGCCACGTTCATTATCAGACGCGGGCCTGACCGTTTGTCTTCTCAAAGCTAACCGCGCAACCCAATTCTTTCAGAGACTGCTCCAACTCGCCACTGCGTCGTACCCTTAGCCTATTGTCCGGCTTAATCCTCACAACTGTGCTCTCGTCGATCAAGCATTCGAGCGCGACTTCACAGTCACCTGGATTTGCGCTTAACAGAGTCAAAATCGAATCACACAGCGTCGGAAAGTCATCGTGCTGAGGTGCGCGCAACACGAGGAACCCGTTGTTTCTCGCTGCACCGTCAATACTCTGCAACTGATCCACGATTATCGTGGGCGGATTGTCCTCGCTGAGTTCCAGCCGGCCCATCACGATTGCCGGCAGATCATTTTGCACCAAGGCCGAATGTTTGCGGTAGACCTCAGGCCACAGAACGCACTTCGTGCTTCCCGCTTCATCCTCCAAACGGAACAGCGCGAACTTGTCGCCTTTCTTCGTAGTTCGGATTTGAACGTCGCCGATTATTCCACCCGACGTGACGCGAATGCCGCTGTTCAACTCAGCCAACTCCGAGGATCTGACTGCCTTGAGATTCTGGAGGATATCGAGATAGCGCTCGAGCGGGTGACCGGTAATGTAAAACCCAAGGGCTGCTTTTTCAGCACCTAACATTTCACTTGAAGTCCAGCCTTTTGCCGTAGGCGAGAGTTCGTTTGCAAAGTCGTTCTCTTCCGGCATGCTTCCGAACAATCCGCTCTGTCCCTGGATCCGATCGCGCTTCGCGCGTTGCGCTCGAGAAAGCGCTGCATCGATCATACCGTGCAGACCGCCGCGCCAGTCAGCGATCGATCGTCCATCCTTGAGCGAGTCGAAAGCGCCGGCGCTCACCAGGCTTTCGAAGACGCGCTTGTTTAAGGTCGAAGATTCAACCCGCTCTGCAAACTCGAAAAACGAACGGAACGGACCACTCTCGCGCGCCTCGCAAATCGCATTAACGATTGCTTGTCCTAAACCCTTAATCGCGGTCAGACCATATCTGATCGCTCCGCTTAAAGGGGTAAAACCAGAATTGCTTTCATTAACATCCGGGGGAAGCAGTGCGATCTTCTGTGCGCGGAGTTCCTTCGAGTACTTAAACACCTTAGCGGCATCCTGAGCTTCACTCGAAAGAACCGCGGCGTAGAAGTGTTCGGGATAGTGCGCCTTGAGGTATGCAGTTTGGAAAGCCAGGTACGCGTACGCGACGCTGTGGCTGCGGTTGAACCCGTAGTCTGAAAACTGGGCCATCAGCGAGAAAATCTTCTCGGCCTTTTCCTGCTTGATGCCGCGCTCCACCGCCCCGTTGATGAACTTCTGTTCATGCACGGCCATCTCTTCACGCTTCTTTTTGCCCATTGCGCGCCGCATTAAGTCGGCTTCGCTAAGTGTGTACCCAGCAAGCTTCTGCGCGAGCTGCATTATCTGTTCCTGGTAGACGATGATGCCGTAAGTGTTGTTGAGAATCTCCTTCATCTCGGGCACGAGATAACGCACGCTCTTCTTCCCGTGATGCCTCTGGATAAACTCATCGACCATCCCACCATCCAACGGTCCGGGACGATAGAGAGCATTCAGCGCCGCGAGATCTTCGAGGCCTTTGGGTTTCAACTTCCGGCAGATCTCCTGCATGCCTGAAGACTCGAACTGGAAGACCGCCTCAGTTCTCCCTTCAGCAAAAACGGCAAGCGCTTTAGCATCGTTAAGCGCTATATCCGGCCACTTAATCTCTTGTCCAAGCATCTGTTTAATGCTGATTAAGCAGTCATTTATAACGGTTAGAGCGGTAAGCGCTAAAAAATCCATCTTAAGCATGCCGGTTTTTTCTAAGTCCGACATGGGGTACTGAGACGTGAGTTCTTCCTTTCCTGAGACGGCGACCGGAATCAACTCCTGCAGCGGCAGCGGCGAGATAATTACGCCAGCGGCATGAACCGACGAGTGCCGCGCACAGCCCTCGAGCCTCATCGCGATTTCAAGTATCTCTTTAACTTGAGGGTTCGTTTCCATCTCGCGCTTGAGTTCAGGTACTTGTTCAAGTGCCTGGTTGAGACTGACGTTGCGTCCACGAACCGGCGGCGGGATGAGCTTGGCGATTCTCTCGACCTCGGCGTAGGGCACCTCGAGCGCACGACCGACGTCCTTGATCGCAGCCTTCGAAGCGAGGGTTCCAAAGGTGATGATCTGGCAGACCGAGTCGCGACCGTACAAGCCGGCGACGTGGTTGATGACGTCGCCTCGACCGCGGACACAGAAGTCGATATCGATGTCGGGGAGCGACACGCGGCCGGGATTCAGGAAGCGCTCGAAGAGCAGGTCGTACTGGAGCGGATCGATATCGGTGATGTTGAGACAGTATGCGACGAGTGAGCCGGCCGCAGAGCCTCTTCCCGGCCCGACGGGAATCGAGTGGTCCTTGGCGTAGCGAACGAAGTCCCAAACGATGAGGAAGTAACCCGCAAACCCCATCTGCTTGATCATCTGGATCTCGCTCGACAGCCGCGCCTGATAATCAGACATCGGTTGCTTTAACTCACCCCGGGCGGCGAGCGCGTCCCACACCTGCTGTCGCCGGCGCTCGAAGCCTTCTCGGACAACCTTCTCAAAGTATTCGTCAGCGGTCAGACCCTGCTCCGACTGCGGGATGGGGTACTGAGGCAGGTAGTTGACGTTCTCGGGAAGCTTCAGATCACAGCGTTCGGCGATCTCGACTGTGCGCGTGAGCACCTCCGGGAGTTCGTCACCGAAGATGCGCCACATCTCGTCCTGCGATCGGACGTAGAAGTTTGGACTCGCGTAGCGAAGACGGTTTGAGTCGTTGACGGTCTTGCCGGAACCGATACAGAGCAAAACGTCGTGAGCCCTCGAATCGTCAGGCATCAGGTAGTGCGCGTCGTTGGTAGCGATGAGAGGCACACCTGTACGTTTGGAGAGGTCGACGAGATTTTTTCTGATACGCCGTTGGGCGTCGAGGCCGTGTTCCTGAATCTCCAGGAAGTAGTTCCCTTTCCCGAGAATCTCCTCGAACTCGAGTGCCGCCTTCGCCGCTTCGTCACACTTCTCCTGCGCGAGCATCGCCGAAGGCACACCTGACATGCACGCAGACAAAGCGATCAAGCCTTTACTGTGCTCGGCGAGTAGTTCCTTGTCGATGCGCGGCTTGTAGTAGAAGCCTTCGGTGTAGGCTTTCGACGTCAGGCGGACGAGGTTCTGATAACCCTCGTAGTTTTGCGCGAGCAGTATCAAGTGAAAGTTTGCTTTCTCTCCAGGCGCACCCGAGGCTTTCTCTTTGCGACTACCGCGCGTGATGTAAGTCTCGCAGCCGATGATCGGCTTCACGCCTTGATACTTCATCGCGTTGTAGAAAGAGATCGCGCCGTAAATGTTTCCATGATCGGTCATGGCACACGCGGGCATTTTCAATTCTTCAACACGTTTCGAGAGAGGTTTGATTTGAATGGCGCCGTCGAGAAGACTGTAATCAGTATGAAGATGAAGGTGTACGAATTGGCGGTCAGGCATGATTCTCTTTTTGAGCTTTGAACTTTGTACTTTGTGCTTTGTAGCTTGCTCAGGAACCAAATACAAAAAACCAAGCACAAAGCTCTAAATCATTCCCACTCGATGGTTGATGGTGGCTTAGAACTAATATCGTAAACGACCCTGTTGACTCCGCGTATCTCGGAAACAATCCGCGCTGAAACTCGTGCGAGAAGATCGTGAGGCAGCCGTGCCCAGTCTGCGGTCATTCCGTCGACACTCGTCACTGCGCGAATCGCGATGACGCGCTCATACGTTCGCTCGTCACCCATGACGCCGACCGTTGACACCGGCAAAAGCACTGGAAAAGCTTGCCACACTGAGTTGTATAACTCCGCGCGACGTAATTCTTCGTCGAGTATGCGATCGGCAGCCTGCGTCAGAGTGATCTTGTCCTCGGTTATGTCTCCCAAAATGCGCACCGCCAAACCTGGACCAGGAAATGGGTGTCGCCCAAGGATCTCTTCCGGCACGCCGAGTTCCCTTCCAATCAAACGCACCTCGTCTTTGAACAACTCTCGCAACGGTTCGATCAGTTTAAGGTTCATCTTCTCCGGCAGGCCGCCGACGTTGTGATGACTCTTAATCACTGCTGACGGTCCACGCACCGAGACAGATTCGATCACGTCCGGATAAAGCGTTCCCTGGACCAGGTAATCGACGTCGCCCAGCTTTCGCGCTTCTTGCTCAAAGACCTCGATAAAAACTTTCCCGATTCGTTTCCGTTTCTCCTCGGGATCAATCACGCCTTTCAAAGCAGAAAGAAACAGATGGCCGGCCCGCACTCCCGCGATGTTCAACTTCATGCTCTGCCGCAGCAGCGCAAGCGTCGACTCAAACTCACCTTCTCGCAACAAACCGTTGTCGACAAAGATACAAGTTTGTCGATCGCCGATGGCTCTGTGGACGAGCGCAGCGGCAACAGTCGAATCGACTCCACCTGATAATCCCGAAACGACTCGTCCCTGATCGCCAAGCTGCGCACGGATGCGTTGCACTTGTTCTTCGATAACAGCTTCCGGCGACCAGTCACCGCGACAACCACAAACAGAGAAAAGAAAGTTTCGCAGCACCTGTGCGCCCAGAGGCGTGTGTGCAACTTCAGGATGAAACTGGACGCCGTAAATCCCGCGCGACTGATCTTCCATGGCGTTCAGAGCGTCGTCGGTTAGTGCAGTAACACGAAATCCGGGCGGCACTTCGGTGACGTGATCGCCATGACTCATCCAAACGTCAAGCTCCTGAGGCAAACCCTGAAACAGCAGACTTGTGACATCCAGGATCTTTAAGCGCGCGTAGCCAAACTCACGATTTGGAGAAGCAACTACGTCACCGCCGAGATCACGTGCGAAAACTTGAAACCCATAGCAGATTCCGAGTGTGGGACAGTCGACTGATTCGAGTAGTTGCGGATGTGGCTTTGGCGCCGCCGGATCGTAAACGGATGAAGGACCGCCCGAGAAGATCAGGCCCTTTGGCAACCGCGCATTTATCGCTTCGACTGGCGCGTTGAAAGGAAGGATTTCGCAGTACACGCCCGCTTCTCTTACGCGACGAGCGATGAGTTGTGTGTACTGCGATCCGAAGTCAAGTATTATTACAGTCTCATGATTTGTGCTGGTCATGGATAGGAAAGAAAGCTGATTATACTTTCGTGATGGAAGAACGCAAAGCAACCTCGCAATGGATACACGCTTTGGTTTTACCTCTGCGTATCTCTGCGTTCCTCTGCGCCTCTGCGGTTACTATTTCTACCAGTACACTTACCGCAGAGGCGCAGAGGAACGCAGAGATACGCAGAGGAGTCGCCAACAGTTCGAAAACCGACGTTCTCCTATCGCAACCGCTTACGGTGCGTTGGCGATATGAATCGGCGGTAACGTTAAATCTCACACCCGCGTACGACAACGAACGCATCTATCTACCGCTTTCTGGCGGCGCGATCGTGGCGCTGAAAGCGAAAGACGGTCAGCTCTACTGGCGTTCAGAGATGGGTGGCGAACTCTCAGCCTCGCCAGTTGCCGATGATGTTTCGATCTACGTTGCGTCAGAGACCGTCGGTCAACCGAATGCACCGGCGGGAGCTCTGCGCGCGCTCGGTCGCGAAGGCGGAGTGACGCAATGGATGACGCCTTTAGTCCGTCCGCTTCGAGGCGCGCTCACGCTCAGCGGTGGAAAGTTGTTTGCCGGCGGCAGTGACGGCCGGGCGTACGCATTCGACAAACACACGGGCGGCGCGTTGTGGTCCATACCGTTTGCTTTGGTGTTTGCCGGTCAACCGGTAGTGAAGGATGGCAAGGTATATCTCGGCAGTGAAGACGGGACGTTGCTGGCGCTGGACGAAGCGACCGGCCGTCTTTTGTGGCGTTACCGAACTCAAGGCGCGATCCATGGACCAGTGGCTGTCACTAAAGACAGGGTCTTCTTCGGCTCGGGCGATGGATATGTCTACGCGTTGAGCACAGACAGAGGGCGCATGAAATGGCGGAAACGAACGGGCGCCGGAGTGGAGTCCGTAGTGCTCACTAACGACGCATTGCTTGCTGCGTCTCTTGATAATTTCGCTTACCTCTTAAATATGAAAGGTAAGATGCTCTGGAAGAAACTATTACCCGGCCGCATCTCCGCGCAGCCGCTGACAGTTGCAGAAACGGCTCTCTTCACGCCTCTTTCGAGTTCTGAAGGTGTTGTGCTCGGATTGAAGGATGGAAAGCAGGTTAACTCTCTTCCAACAGGCGAGGAGCTGACGAGTTCCGCATCACCGATCATCGTGGGCGACGCGGTTATACTTACGATCGAACACGGTCTGCTGGCTTTTGCACGTCCTACCGACTCAATTTCAAAGCCAAATTAAGATTAGAAAATGGTTCGCAAAGTGCTAGCTCTCGCACTTGGCGAGATTCTTGCGGGCGCGTCCGAGGTCTGGCGAGCCAAGGCGGATAAAGATCTCTACCGCGCGTCGGGCATGCGGAAGAGCTTCGGCCTTTTTTCTTTGGCGCATCAAGGCGTGGCCAAGTTGTGAGAGTTCAGCCCGATCAACTCGAGTCGGCCAAGTTTCTCGGACAGGAGCAAGGCTTCAAGGCTAAGCGTTTCCGCACCAACCCAGTCCTTACGGCTCAACGCGAACACGGCGAGATACCCGTACAAGTGGCTATCCCTTCCTGGCTATCTATAATCCGAAGGATTTGGAGGGCCTTGTTGTAGTCGCTCTTCGCCGTGTCAAAATCCCTGGATACAACCTCTACATTGGCCAGGAGGTTCAGGCCACTGGCAAGTTCCTCGCTTTCTTCATTTAACTGGTGCAAAAGCCCAACGGCTTCACGATGGGCCTTAATAGCGTCTACATAATCTCCTGCCAACTCATGGCCTATGCCGCGCAACTGGATGGCGACAGCTTGCTCGCGGACGCCCACTCGCGCCTTACGCCAGTTAGCCTCGGCCCGGTTGGCGCAGATGAGCACTTCCGCCGATTGCCCGCGCAGAGAGTGGACCCAGCCAGACTGGTGAGCCCGCGTGCCAGCATTCCAGAAATCTCCGACTGAGACCGCTGAGTTCTCTGCATTCTTGTTAAGCGCAAGCGACTCGTCGTAGCGCCCCGTGTAATTACAAGGTTGGAAGAGTGCATTACAGACAATTTGGAGCCTTTATTGGGTCCCGCGACGAAGCGCGGAAGCGTGGCTGCGATCGTTGGCCAGTAGGCATCGAGTATGGGAAAGCGATCGTGCTTCTCGTAGCCGTTCTCCACTACCAGCGCATAGGCATGCTTTTCCAACCGATCCCCCGTGTCAGCCACGACGTCAGCTTTTTCTTCCGCAAGGAACGACACGAATGTTTGGGATTATGCCGCCAGCTTCGTAGATCCGAGTGCGGAGATCGTCAGCCTCGCATGCGGCCCCGAGTCCGGTACCCGGCCGTTGCTTCTTCTCGAAACACTGAAACCACGCGTGAGTGCCAATGATCAGGACATACTCGGTCTCAAGCGCACGATCACTACTCCATTTGGGCCAACCATCATTTGGACCACCGGCGTTGCTCTTTTGGAAGAATTGATCGAGGACGACGTCAATGCCGCAGTCGCGAAGGCGTTCGCCAAACGCGCGCACACGTTGCTCATGTTCGTCATCGGTCTGTCGATAGCTGAGGAAGACTTCCGACATAAGACCTATAGGTGTGAAAAAATTTTAACTCCCGGATGATCGACTCACGGGTTCAATCTTTGCTTCAGCAGCATCACTTCGCCGCCACACAATCCCGATCATCCGCGAGAGCAATCCATAGAGAATGTAACTAACCACGATCGCCAGCAACACGTAGCGCGAGTACAGAAAGATCAGCACGCCAACACACAGCACAAGCATGATCGTACGCATGCTTCCCCTCCGCGTGCCCACCGTCTTAAAGCTCGAGAAGCGCCAGGTGCTGACCATCATCAAACTCAAAAACCCCACGAGCAGCATCATTAGAACGGCGTAAATCTGCGCTCGTTCCGGTCCGAAGTAAATAATCGGCACCGGCGAAAAGTGGACGAGCGCTGCGATCAACCCGCCCGCAACAGGAATGGGTAGTCCAACAAAGGATTTCTTGTCGACCTTAACCGTCCCTTCCGAGAGAACTCGCGGGCGTGAAGCTTGCACATTGAAACGCGCCAACCGAAACGCTCCACAAATCAGGTACATGAACGAAAGAAACCACGCGAGACGATGAGCATCTGTCCCTTCCGTAAGCGCCGCTCCGTACCCCCAAACATACGCCAGCACCGCGGGCGCGAGTCCAAACGTAACCACATCCGCGATCGAGTCGAGTTGAATTCCAATCTCAGTCGTCGTCTTTGTGAGACGCGCAATACGACCGTCAAGCATGTCGAACAGCAGCGCGAAACCGATCGCGACTGCTGCCTGGTCGAAGTGGGCTGTTGCCCTCGCAATATCCGGATTCACACTCCCAAGCAACTGAAACCCGCGCAGCGATTCCATCACGGAAAGAAACCCCATCCCGATATTGCCGGCGGTAAACGCCGACGGTATGAGATACAACCCCTTCCGCAAACCTCTCCGTGGCGGATTCGGGCGTTCTTCAACTTCATGTGTCATGAGATTCTCCCAATGACCGTAATCCCGCCCCGCACGTGTTCGCCTTTTTTCACTGTCACTTTCACATTTGCCGGCAGCAAGACATCCGTGCGCGAGCTGAATTTAATCATGCCGAAGGGCTCTCCCAAGCCGAGACTATCGCCTGCCCTCTTCCAGACAACTATTCGCCTGGCGAGAATTCCTGCTATCTGCTTGCAGACAACCGTAATCTTCTCACCTTGAATCGTCAACGCATTCTGCTCGTTTACCAGACTCGCCTGCTCGTTCGTGGCAATCAGAAACTTGCCGCGCGAGTAAAGCATGTCGACGATCTTGCCGGGAATTGGCGAGCGATTGATGTGAACATCCAGCGGTGACAAAAAAATACTGATGCACGTTCCCTCGTTTTGCGGTTCGATCCGCGTGACACGTCCATCGGCGGGCGAGACAACTACGTCGCTGTCCGTCGGCGGCACGCGTGTCGGGTGGCGAAAGAAAAACGCCATAAAAAGCGCAACAACGATGAGAAACGCCGACACATACCAGAAGCCGAGCGCTCCCGCTCCAATCGCGAGCAGAGTCGGAATCAAAATATAGGGGATGCTTTCTTTTACTATCCTCAACGAGCGTGTCTCAATCGATCACCCGCGCTCCCGCGCTCGGTTCTGTTAACGCTAAAGGGGACGCGCAACTTTGGTTCCACGTCCCCTTCAATAGCTCTAAACTCGGAGAAACTGTTCAGTGACTCAAGCTCTGGCTTTTCTGGTATTGCAACATCATTGAATACATCTGATCTTTAAGGGCCAACTTCTTCTTCTTGAGCGTAATTTCCTCCAATTGTTCTTCGCTGCTCGGATAGGAAAGAGCTGATAATTCACTAAGGCGTTCTTCGTACTTATGATGTTCCCTGGCTAATTCCCTGAACTCGGGATCTCGGTTTATCAACTCTTCTTTCAAACTATCCGTGGTTGCGATGTCCATGTTCGTGCATGTCTCCTTTCAGACGAATGGGAGTTGGCAGGATGGTCTCGGAGGTGAATGTCCTCCAGCGGATTGTGTCGCACGGGAAAAATGGTAGCCCAACAGGTGAGGCAAATCAAGCGGGTAATTCACCCCAAAACAAGACTCATAACCACTGCGTCTTCCCGGGGTTCTGAGTAGTAATCGGCGCGGCGCGCAATGGCCCGAAAACCGTGCTTTTGATATAGCGTCTGCGCGGCCAGATTAGCGCTCCTAACCTCTAAAAACGCAGCATTTGCCTTACGCCGGCGAGCTTCGTCGAGTACACGGCCCAGCAGCGCGCCACCAATTCCCCGCCGCCTGTACTCAGCCCTGACGGCAACGTTGTTGATGTGGAGTTCGCCTGCGGTTTCCCTGGCGACGATATAACCGACGATTGGACCAGCTTCGATAATCGCCACGTGCGAAGGTTTCGCGATCAGCATTAGATCGCGATTTCCTCCCTGCAATTCCGCGTAATAAGCCGCCCAACCCCACCTGCTCAAACCAGACTGCTCCTCAATCTCGACAACCTCGAGCAGATCATGCTCGGACATACGGATGATCGTGATCTCTTCGATACGAGGGGCAACCCTTTGTTCGGCCATACGAATAGACAGGATTACCAGAATTTTATAAGCATTTACATGATAATCCTGAAATCATGTAAATCCTGTCAGACCTTTAACTCTGCATCCGAGGGGCGAACATATATCGCTTGCAATGCGTCCGGATGCACCAGTTGCTGCTCGCGAAACTTCATGAACGCCAGTTTAGCAACGTAGATCGCCAGATTAGTAACAGCGGGGGCAAGCCTCCCTTCCTGACTTGCGCTATTCTGAAGCAATGCTTTGTTTGCGATAGCACCTTCGCCACACCATAAAACACTTTCAAGCGAGCTGTACTTCTCCAGCAAGTTTGACGGAGAAATGTGTGTCGCTTTATCCAATTCTGTTACGAGACCTTCTTTCGTTACCGAAAAAAGTTGTGCAAACACCTCGCCGCGACCGGCCGGCAACAACGCAACTGATCGAGGTGACGGCCCGCCTGCGAGTGCAACCGCATGAAGTGTCGGCACACCCGCAGTCTGACGATCCAATGTCACGGCCAGACCTTTCACCGTGGCAATTCCGATCCGCAGACCCGTAAAGCTT
>Ga0157372_10005036_pt1 | contig 14037 bp, 10 predicted proteins | sample C55metaG_FD_115307 | JGI IMG/M metagenome (GOLD analysis project Ga0157372, IMG submission 115307) | Corn rhizosphere microbial communities from Kellogg Biological Station, Michigan, USA - C5-5 metaG | ecosystem: Host-associated > Plants > Roots > Rhizosphere > Soil | place: USA: Michigan... | reverse complement strand
GGGGTCTCCGACACGTGCTTGAGCAGCAGCGCCATCGAGTTGCCGGCAGCGAACGGTACGCGGCCGGTGAGCATCTGGTAGCCGAGGACGCCGAGGGAATAGATGTCGCTGCGACCGTCGATCTCGCGCTCCCCCATCGCCTGCTCCGGCGACATGTACGTGGGCGTCCCGACAGCGTTGCCGGTGATGGTGAGTCGCGTGCCCGATTCGATCGCGCGTGCAATGCCGAAATCGGTGACCATGCAGCGGCCGCTCTCCCCGTCGAGCAGCACGTTGTCCGGCTTCACGTCGCGATGGATCACGCCGCGCAGGTGCGCGAAGGCGAGGGCGTCCGCCAGCTCGGCAAGCAGGGTGCGTACTCGAGCGATGGGCAGGCGTGGCTCGCGCGCGAGCAGGTCGGCCAGGCTGCCCCCGTGCACGAGTGCCATCACGAGGTACGCGATCCCGTCGCGTTCGCCGACGTCGTAGATCGGGACGATGTGTGGATGCGCGAGCTGTGCTGACGTCTGTGCTTCGCGCTTGAAGCGCGTCCGGATGGCCGGATCGTACGCGAGCTCCGGCGGCAGCGCTTTCACGGCGACAAGCCGATCGAGCCGCCGGTCGCGCGCGCGGTACACGACGGACATGCCGCCGCGGCCAATCTCGCATTCGATGTCGTACTGATCGCCGAGGGCGGCGACGATCCGTTCCTGGAGGGAATCGCTCATGGCCTGATTGGGCGTCTGCTGCTGCGGGTGAGTCACACCGGCCGTACGGAATAGTATCCGGGTTGTGTCGAGGCGGCGAACCCGGCAGCGTAGACCCGGGCATGCCCGTCCGCTATTCTCATTGAATGATCAGAATCAGTATCGCGCGGCAGCTCGGCGCCGCGCTGCTTCTTGCGGCCTGCTCCACGTCGTCCTCCCCACCCGCTCCGCCACCGCCGGAAGTCACCGTCGTCACGGTCACTTCGCAGCCGATCGTCAACGTGATCGAGCTGCCGGGACGACTTCAGGCCGTGCGCACGTCGGAAGTTCGAGCGCGGGTTGATGGCATCGTCCAGCGTCGACTCTATACCGAAGGCACGGATGTCCGCGCCGGCCAGCCCCTGTTCGAGATCGACCCGCGTGAGCTGCGCGCGAAGCTGAGCGCCGCCGAGGCCGCACTCGCGCGTGCCGAGGCGACGGAGGCGAATGCGCAGCAGGACGTCACCCGATACAAGGGACTGGTCGCGCAGCAGGCACTCAGCCAGCAGGAGTACGACGCCGCGGTGGCGCGGCTGCGGACGGCGCAGGCCGACGTCGCGCAGGCGCGCGCCCAGATTTCCGCCGCGCGGCTCAGTCTCGGCTACACGACCGTCACGGCGCCGATTTCCGGTCGCGCTGGTCGCGCCGTGGTGACGGAAGGCGCCCTCGTGAGCGGCGCCGGCGCGACGCTGCTCACGACAATCGAGCAGATCGACCCCATCTACGCCAACTTCTCGCAGTCCAGCTCGGACCTGATGTCGCTGCGGAACCGGATTGCGTCCGGCGCGATCCAGGTGCCGGCGCCGAACAACGTCCCCGTGCACCTCGTATTGGAGGACGGCAGCGTGTACCGGCTGCCCGGCCGACTGGACTTCGTTGACATGAGCCTCGACGAGGCGACGGGCACCGCGGCGCTGCGCGCCGAGTTCCCCAATCCGCAGCGCACGCTGCTGCCCGGCCAGTTCGTCCGCGGCCGGATCGACGCGGGGGTGCAGGCGAAGGGCCTGCTCCTGCCGCAGCGCGCGGTGACCGTGACGCCGCAGGGTGCGACGGTCATGGTGGTAAACGCGAAGAGTGTGGTTGAAGCGCGCCCCGTCACCGTCGGTGCGCTCGAGGGCGGATCGTGGGTGATCCAGAGTGGGCTCGATCCGGGCGAGCGTGTCATCGTGGACGGCCTGCAGAAGGCGGCGCCGGGCAAGCCGGTGAAGCCAGTGACGGCGACTCCGACGCCGCCTGCGGCGCCGCAGCCCGCCGACACCGCGCACTGATCGCCCGCCGATGAGCTCACGCTTCTTCATCGATCGCCCCGTCTTCTCGTGGGTGATCGCCCTCGCCATCGTGTTCGCCGGCGGAATCGCGCTCCGCTCGCTCCCGATCGAGCAATACCCGACAATTACGCCGCCCTCACTCACGATCAGCGCCGCGTACCCGGGCGCCGATGCATCGGTGCTGGCGACGAACGTCACCCAGGTCATCGAGCAGGAACTGAACGGCGTCGAAGGCTTCCTGTACATGTCGTCGAACAGCCAGTCGAACGGCACGGCGTCCATCGCCGTGACCTTCCGCTCCGGCACCGACATCAACGTCGCCTTGATGGAAGTGCAGAACCGGCTGCGGCGCGTCGAGGCACGGTTGCCGGAGGAAGTGCGCCGCCAGGGCGTGCAGGTGGTGAAGGCGAATACCGGCTTCCTGATGATCGTCGCGCTCACCTCGAAGAGCGGGGCGATGAAGACGCTGGAGCTGGGCAATTTTGCCGTCACCCGCGTGGTGGACGAGTTGCGCCGCGTGCCGGGTGTTGGCGACGTGCGCTCCTTCTCCTCCGAGTACGCGATGCGCATCTGGCTCGACCCGGCGCGCCTCGCCGCGCTCAAGCTCTCGCCGTCGGACGCACTCGCCGCCGTGCAGGAGCAGAACAGCCAGTCGGCTGGCGGCGCGCTCGGCGATCGTCCGCTTGCCGGCGGCACGGAGCTGAACGCGGCCATCCTCACCCAGAGCCGGTTCACCACCCCCGAGCAGTTCGCCAACATCATCCTGCGCGCCAACCCGGACGGCTCCGTGGTGCGACTCGGTGACGTGGCGCGCGTGGAGCTCGGCGCGGCGAATTACGGCTCCGACCTCGAGCTCAATGGCCAGCCCGCGGCGGGCATGGCGATCCAGCTCACGCCGGGCGCGAACGCGCTCGAGGTGGCGAACGCGGTGAAGGCGCGCATGGGCGAGCTCGCGCAGAGCTTCCCGAGCGACATCGGCTGGAGCGTGCCGTTCGACTCCACGCCGTTCGTCAGCGCCTCCGTCAGCTCCGTCGTCGAGACGCTGATCGAGGCGATGATCCTCGTCTTCCTCGTCATGTTCCTCTTTCTCCAGAACTGGCGGGCGACGCTCATCCCGACGATCGTCGTGCCGATCGCACTCGCTGGCGCGTGCCTCGGCCTCTGGCTGCTCGGGTTCTCCATCAACGTGCTGACGCTGTTCGGCATGGTGATGGCCATCGGCATCCTCGTCGACGACGCGATTGTCGTCATCGAGAACGTCGAGCGCATCATGACGGAGGAAGGTCTCTCGCCGTACGACGCGACCGTGAAGGCGATGCACCAGATCACGTCGGCGATCGTCGGCATCACGCTGGTGCTCGTCGCCGTGTTCGTGCCGATGGCATTCTTCCCAGGCACGACGGGCGGCATCTATCGCCAGTTCTCCGTCACGCTCGCCATCTCGATCGCCTTCTCCGCGCTGATGGCGCTGACTCTCACGCCGGCGCTCTGCGCGACGATGCTGAAGCCGGTGCAGGACCATGGCGCTCCGAGCACCAACCCGGTCAGTCGGTACGCCGATCGCTTCTTCAGTGGCTTCAACGACTGGTTCGCCCGCACTACCGGGCGCTATCAGGGCGTGGTCGGACGCATCCTGATCCGGCCGCTTCGCTTCCTCGCCATCTTTGGCGCGCTGATCGTCGTTACCCTGCTCTTCTTCCAGCGACTGCCCGGCAGCTTCCTGCCGACGGAAGATCAGGGCAGCATTCTCGTCGCCGTGCAGGCGCCGCCGGGTGCGACGACGGAGCGCACCAACGTCGCCATCGCGCAGGTGAAGCAGTTCCTGCACGCCCAGCCGCAGGTGCGCTCGGTGATCTTCGTGCGTGGGTTCAGCTTCTTCGGCCAGGGCCAGGCGAATGCGATGGCGTTCGTGAGCCTCAAGCCGTGGGACGAACGGCCCGGAGAACAGAACAGCGCGCTCACGCTCGTGAACAAGGCACTCGGCGCGCTCTCGCAGATCAAGGAAGCAATGGTATTCGCGCTCAACCCGCCGGCCATCCAGGGACTCGGCGTGGCGAGCGGATTCAGCTTCGTGCTCGAGGATCGTGGCGGCCATACACTCGACGAGCTGCGGGCAGCGCGCAATCAGTTGCTCGGCGCGGCAAGCCAGAGCCCGTTGCTCGTCGGCGTGCGTCCGGAATCGCAGGAGGATGCGCCGCAGCTCCGCGTGCAGGTGGACCGCATCAAGGCGCGCGCGCTCGGGCTGTCCATCGCGAGCATCAACTCCACGCTCGCCATTTCGTTCGGCAGCGCGTACGCCAATGACTTCAGCCGGAATGGGCGCATCCTGCGCGTGCTCATCGCGGCGGATGCACCGTTTCGCATGACGCCGCAGGACGTGCTCGACCTCAAGGTGCGCAACGCGCAGGGCGAGATGGTGCCCTTCGGCGCCTTCACCACGGTGAACTGGACCGCGGGTCCGCCGTCCATCCAGCGCTACAACGGCTACCCGGCGATGACCATCTCCGGCATGGCCGCGCCGGGCCGTTCGACGGGCGAGGCGATGTCCGAGATGGAGCGCCTCGCGAAGAGCCTGCCGCCCGGCTTCGGCTACGACTGGACCGGGCTCTCCTTCGAGGAGAAGCAATCGGCCGGGCAGATCGTGGTGCTGATGGCCGTGTCCCTGATCGTGGTGTTCCTGCTTCTTGCCGCGTTGTATGAGAGCTGGGCGGTTCCCATCGCCGTGCTGCTCGTCGTTCCGCTCGGCGTGCTCGGCTCCGTGCTCCTCACCCTGCTCCGCGGCTTGTCGGCCGACGTGTACTTCAACGTCGGGCTCGTGACGATCATCGGCCTCGCGGCCAAGAACGCGATCCTCATCGTGGAATTCGCAATCGAGGAAGAAGCGCACGGCAGGAGTACGTTCGACGCGACGATGGCCGCCGTGCGGCTGCGCCTGCGACCGATCATCATGACATCGCTCGCCTTCATCCTTGGCATGGTCCCGCTGCTCGTTGCACGCGGCGCCGGCGCAGCGAGTCGCATCGCCGTGGGGACGGGTGTGGCGGGCGGAATGCTCACCGCGACCGGCTTGGGCATTTTCTTCATTCCGCTCTTCTACCTGGCGGTGCGTCGCTGGGTGAGCAAGCGGCGACCGCCGTCGCCTGAGGAGATTGCGCATCATCACACGGACACCGCGCATGCGTAACGCCGTTGCGTCGCTTGCGCTGGCGTTCGCGAGCGCCTGTCACTTCGCGCCGCGGCACGAGCCGGTACCCCTCCCCACGCCGCCCGTCTATCTCTCGGCCACCGACAGCGACGTGGCGGCTGGCGTGCGGGCGACCGACGTCGCGTGGCGGGAGTTCTTCCGTGATCCGCGCCTTGATACCCTCATCGCCACCGCGCTGCGCACCAATCGCGACCTGGTGATCGCCGTCCAGCAGATCGAGGTCGCCCGCGGGCAGTATCGCATCCAGCGCTCGGATCGCCTTCCCTCGCCGGTGGCGAGCGGCACCGCGACGCGTAGCCACGCCGGTGCAGGCGCGACCGGAGTACCCGGTGCGGGGGACGTGACGTCAGATCGCCTTTCGATCGGCGTCAGCGTACCCGCCTACGAGATCGACTTCTGGGGACGCGTACGCGACCTCTCCGAGGCGGCGCGTGCGCGGTACCTCGCGACCGTGCAGGCGCAGCGTGCATTCCGTCTTTCGCTCATCCAGGATCTCGCATCCGCCTACCTCGCATGGGTGGAGACGAACGAGCAGATCCGCCTCGCCGAGCAGACGGTGCAGAGCCGGCGCGAAGGCGTGCGCATCGCGCAGGTGCGCCTCAAGGCCGGCCTCACTTCAGCGCTCGACTTCCACCAGGCGGAGTCACTGCTCACGCAGGCCGAGGCATCGCTGGCCGGCCTGCAGCTGCAGCGCGCGCAGCTCGACAACCTGCTGTTCGTCCTCGTTGGCGGACCGGTACCGGGTCCACTCCCGCCTCCTTTGCCCCTCACCGATCAGGTGAGCCAGGCGATGCTCGCGGCGGGGCTGCCTTCCCAGCTGCTGCTCTCGCGCCCCGACGTGCTGGCCGCCGAGGAGCGCCTACGCGCCGCCGAAGCCAACGTCGGCGCCGCGCGAGCCGCGTTCTTCCCGAATATCTCGCTCACCGGTGCGCTCGGCTTCGCGTCCGATGCCCTCAACAGCCTCGTCGGCAGCGACGGGCTGACGTGGAGCTACGGCTCCTCGATCACGGCGCCGATCTTCAATCGCGGGCGGCTGCACGGCAACGTGGACGTGGCACGCGCGCAGGATCGCATCGCCGTCGCTGATTACGAGCGCACCATCCAGGGTGCCTTCCAGGAGGTATCGAATGGTCTCGCCGGCCGCCGCTACCTTGCCGAGCAGGTGGCGGCGCAGGAGCGCGGCACGCAGGCGCAACGCCAGATCGCCGCGCTCGCGCACACGCGATACCTCGAAGGTGTGGTCAGTTACATCGAGGTGTTGGACGCGGAGCGAAACCTGTTCGCCGCCGAGCAGTCGCTGCTGCAACTGCGGCGGGTGCAGGCGGACAATCTCGTGGCGTTGTACGTGGCGCTCGGCGGCGGCCTGGCTGACGCGCCGTAAACGGCGGCAATCGCGCCGCGCCTCGTCAACATTCGTCGTGCGGGCGTCGTATGATGAGCAGGGTTCTTCGACTCCCTTCCTTTCCCCACCGCAACCCATCCGCATGCGTCTTCGCCTCGCTGCAGCATCCCTCGCCTTCGTCGCACTGCCCGTCAGGGCGCAGACCGCACCGTGTACCCGCGCCACCACCGTCTGTCAGGAGTGGATCACCTATTCCGGCGGTCCCGCGCGTTCACTGGTCTATACGACGTACCGTCTCGACAAGCCGAACCCGAAGATCACCCGCGCACTGATCATGGTGCACGGCGCCGGCCGCAATCCGGACCACTACTTCGAGACCGCCACCGCCGCCGGCTTCCTCGCCAACGCGCTCGGGAACACCGTCATCATTGCGCCGCGGTTTGCAGCGGGCCGCGACTCGATGGCGCGCAACGAGGTGGAATGGCCGGAACGCCGCGACAGTTGGCGGTCGGGCGGCATGTCGCCCTCCAACCCGACGATCTCGGCGTTCGATTTCGCCGACGAGCTGCTTCGTGAGCTCGCCGACAAGAAGCGCTTTCCCAACCTGAAGAAGATCGTCGTCGCCGGTCACTCTGCGGGCGGGCAGTTCGCCAATCGTTACGCGATGGCGAACAAGGTGCACGGCACGCTCGGCAACGTGGAAGTGAGCTACGTCGTGGCCAATCCGTCGAGCTACGCGTGGCCCGCCGCCGTTCGCCCGCTCCCGACAGGCGACGCGAATCCAGTGGACGCGTACAAGGCGTCGCTCGAGCCGCACGCCGAGGAAGTGCACTCGGCCTTTACCTACGGACCGTTCGACGTGAGCAAGGCCGCCACGTACAACAAGTGGCCTGCCGGGCTCGAGGACCGCACCGGGTACACGGCGGGAATGTCCGACGACCAGCTGACGAAGAACCTCGTGCAGCGTCCGACGACCTACCTCCTTGGTCAGGTGGACGTGCTTCCGCTCGGCGGCTTCGATTCGTCGCCGTCGGCGATGGCCCAGGGTCCAACGCGGCGCGCGCGCGGCGAAGCGTTCTTCAAGTACGTGAACGGGACGCTTGGCGCGAAGCACAAGGCCGTCATCGTTCCGGAGTGCGGGCACAACGATCGGTGCATCTATACCACGGATATCGTCTTCCCGATCATCTTCCCGTGATGTGAATCGGCGCGGCGTCGGCGGTCAGCCGCCGACGCGCGCCAGCATCCACGCCAGGCCGGCCGGCGAGCGGTCGTGCCAGTAGCGCCAGGAGTGGGCGCCCGGCCACTCGCCGAACTCGTGCGGAACGCCGAGCCGCTGCAGTTCCCAGTGCAATGCGCGGTTCTCGGCGAGTAGCGCGTCCTCGGTGCCACAGTCGAATCGGAGCGCCGGAATCATTCCGCCGCTTCGCTGGAGTGCTGCGGCGAGTTCCGCTGGCTGGTACTGCCGCCACCGCTCTACCGACGGCCCGAGCGCCAGGAGCAGCCGATTCTTCCACGAAGTCGCCGGCGCGCGCACGGAGTCCAGGCTGGTTGCATAGCGCGCCGGCGGCGCAAATGGATTGCTCTCGTCGAGGAGCACGGACACCACGCCGGAGTGGCTCATCGCCGCCGTGAAGAGATCAGGATGCTTCAGCGCCAGCGTGAGAGCGCCCACGCCACCCATGCTCAGGCCCGCGATGCCCCGGTGCGCGCGATCCGCATACGTGCGGTAGTGGGAGTCCGCGAACGCCACGAGATCGTGCGCCACCCAACCCTCGTAGCGATGGCTGCGCACGCAATACCGCGCCGGATCCTCGGTGTGCAGCGTATCGGCGCACGACGCGTACGAACTTTCCACCGCCCAGTCCGTCCACCAGCCATCGTCGCCGTCGGGCATGAGGATGATGGCTTCGCCCCTGCCGGCACGAGCGAGTGAATCGGCCACTGCGTCCAGGCCGCCCTTCGACAACCAGTCCGTCTCGCTGCCGAACAGGCCGTGCAGGTAGATGATCACCGGATAGCGCCGCGTCAGGTCACGACCGTATGACGGAGGCAGGTAGACGGCGACGCGCTTGTCAGCGCCGAGGGCGTCGGAGTGAACGACATCGAGATGGACCGCGCCGCCCGCCGGCAGGGCCGTTGGAGACGTGACGCTTGCAGCCGGCACGGCGCGAGGCGTCGAGACGCAGGAGATGGAAGCCAGTCCGCCAAGCAGGAGCAGGACTTTCGTGCGCTGGCAACGCTGCATTATGGATGTGAGCGTAGCGGGGTTCGTCATGTCCGTCCGTTGGGCACCGCACCAGGACCAGAGCACCAGCGTGCCTGTCAGCGTCCTGGAGGAGAATAAGCATGGTTTCGGCATCCGTCGGCGGCAACGCCTTGCATTCATGCGACGGCCCCGATTCCGCGAAACTCTCCGTTCCGACCCGCCGTACGACCACCAACCCTGCCTCTCCCACCTTCGCTCCCACCCCACTGGAGCTGATGCGAACCCCTGGCACTCCCGACGAGCGTCCGCGCTCGTCGACGGCGAGTTTCACCCTGCTCATCGTGGCCGGCCTGCTCTTCACCGGGTGCCGTCCGGGCAACGCCGAGGCGCGACGGTTGCGCGACTCCTGCGATGCAGGTTCCGTCAGTGACTGCAATCAGCTCGCGGTCAAGCTGCAGAAGGGCGAGTACGTGCTCCGCGACGAAGCACGAGCCGCCACGCTGTTCGACCAGGCCTGTGCGGCCGGCGTCGGTGATGGCTGCTCCAGCCTCGCGGTGATGTCGCAGCAGGGCAGCGGGGTCAAGAGAGACTCCGCCCGCGCCTTCGCGCTGTTCACGCGAGGGTGCGAGCTGGGCGCAATGGACGGCTGCAGCCGGCTCGGTGTGCTCTATCGCCGCGGCACGGGCGTCGCACAGGATCCGTCGCGGGCCTCCACGCTCTTCCAGCGCGCCTGCACCGGCGGCAGCACCACGGGCTGTGCGCGGCTTGGGGAGCTCTACGCGGCGGGTGAAGGCATCGGCCAGGACTACAACCGCGCCGCGCAGCTCTTCCAGAGGTCGTGCAACGAGAAGGTCGTGGACGGGTGCGTCGGACTCGGGCGCCTGCATGCCACGGGCAAGGGCGTCGTCCGCAACGATTCCACCGCCGTTGCGCTCTTCACGCGGGCGTGCAAGGGGCGCGAGACGGCTGGCTGCTTCGACCTCGCCATGGCGAACGAGAAGGGCGCCGGCACCCCGCAGAACTATCAACGCGCCGCGGAGCTGTACCGCGAATCGTGCGAGGATCGCAACGCCGACGCCTGCGTTCGACTGGCGGACCTGTATGAGCGCGGCGCCGGCGTGCGTCGCAGCGCCGATCGCGCAAAGGAGTTCCGCAAGCGTGCCTGTCAGTTCGGGCGACTCGATGCGTGCGCAAAGCCGGAGAAGTCCGCATGAGGCCCGTCACCACGGGTCCGCTGCTCGAGGTCGATCACCTGAGCAAGCGATACGGAAGTGTCGTCGCCCTCGACGACGTGAGCTTCGCGATCACGGACGGGATCACCGGCATCCTCGGTGAGAACGGGGCTGGCAAGAGCACGGCGATCAAGATCCTGCTTGGGCTCCTGCAGCCCACCTCCGGCTCGGCGCGGATCCTGGGCGAGATCGCCACCGAAAGCGTTGCCGTTCGCGCCCGCGTCGGCTACATGCCGGAGCATGACTGCCTGCCCGGCCAGGTGAGTGCAGCCGAGTTCCTGACCCACATGGCCGAGGTGAGTGGCATTCCGCCGGCGGCCGCACGGACGCGCGCCGCCGACACCCTGCGTCACGTTGGATTGTTCGAGGAACGGTATCGCGCCATCGGCGGCTACTCCACGGGCATGAAGCAGCGGGTCAAGCTCTGCCAGGCGCTCGTGCACGATCCGGCCTTCGTGTTCCTCGATGAGCCCACCGCGGGCCTCGATCCGGCCGGTCGTGAGGAGATGCTCGCGCTGATCCGGAAGACCCATCGCGACTTCGGCATCAGCGTGCTCTTCTCGTCACACCTGATGTCCGACGTCGAGCGTACCTGCGACCGCATCATCGTCCTGCGCGGCGGCCACCTCGTGCATTCCGGAGAAGTCGCGCAGTTCACGAGCGACACCGAGACCGTGTTCATCGAGGCGGACACCAATCGCGACGAGCTCGTGCTCGCCCTGCGCCGGCGCGGCGTCCTCGTGACTGCCACCGGTGGCGGGCTGACGATCGTCGGTCCTGACGCCTCCGTCTACGACCATGTGCGCGACGCGCTCGTCGAGGCACAGGCACCGCTACGTCGCATGGCGCCGCGCCGCCGCGAGCTTGCCGAACTGTTCGAGGGAGAACCCACGTGACCGGCACCGTCTTCGACATCGGCTACCAGGGCTATACCGGCCAGCGTGAAGGTCGAGGCCGCGGCCGCGCGGCCGTGTACAAGGACGGCGTGCGCGCCGCACTTGGTCTCGGCCGCGGCGGACGCGCCAAGGTGCTTCCGTGGTTCTTCATCTCCGTGCTCACGGCCATCGCGCTCGTCATGGCCATCGTCGCCGGCGCCGCGAACCTGCTCGGCGGACCGGGCACCGCGGCGAAGGCCAATCTCCCCTCGCACTCCGATTACTACGGCATCGCCTCGGTAATCATGTTCGTGTTCGCCGCGCTGGTCGCGCCCGAACTGCTCTGCCGCGATCGGCGCGATGGCGTGATCAACCTCTACCTCGTGCGCCCGCTCACCGGCACCGACTACGTCGCGGCACGGTGGCTCGCCTTTCTCACGATCATGCTGGGGGCGGCGTGGCTGCCGCAGTTCATCCTGTTTCTCGGGCTCTCGATGGGAGACCCGGCCCCGATGAGCTACCTGGCGACCCACTGGCTGGATATTCCGAGGTTCCTCCTCGCCGGCCTGGCGATGGCGGCGTACGCGACGACGCTTGCCATGCTCACGGCGTCGTTCACGACGCGCCGGGCGTACGCTTCGGTGTTTCTCGTCGGCCTTTTCGTGATCACGGTGCCATTCACCGTTGGCGTCGCCGACGAGATCGGCGGCAAGGCGGGCCAGTGGATCTCGATGTTCAACCTCACCAACATCCCCGTCCACGTGAATGATCTCATCTTCGGCCAGGTCAGCGACGTCACCGAGGACGCGCCGGCACGGCTGCTTCCGGCGTGGATTCGCGTCGCGTGGCTCATCGCCTGGACCATCATTCCCGGCACCGTCCTGTGGGGACGCTACCGGAGGCTGACGCCATGAGCGCCGTGACCAGTTCGATGGCTGGAGAGAGAGCCAGCGCGGCTGGCGCAGCACCCCACCGCGATCCGGCGCCAGTCATCCGTGTCAGCAACGTCTCACGGTGGTTCGGCAGCGTGGTCGCGGTGAGCGATGTCTCGTTCGACGTGATGCCCGGCATCACCGGTCTCCTCGGCCCGAATGGCGCTGGCAAGACCACCCTGCTCCGCATGATGACCGGATTGGCGTCGACGTCGAGCGGCAGCGTGACCGTGTTCGGCCAACCGGTGCGCGACAACCCGCCGCTCTATCGCCGGATGGGCGTGATGTCGGAGCATGAGACCGTGTATGGCTTCATGACGGGCCGCGAGTTCGTGACGATGATGGCGCGACTTCGCAGCGTGCCGGATGTCGAGGCGGCGACTGACCGCGCCATTGCGCGGGTCGAGCTCGCCGACGCGCAGCACCGCTCGATGTCGACCTACTCGCGCGGCATGCGCCAGCGGATGCGGCTGGCCGCCACGCTCGTCCATGACCCCGACATCCTCATCCTCGACGAGCCGCTCAACGGCGCCGATCCGCGCCAGCGCCTGCACTTCAAGCAGTTGCTCCTCTCGCTGGCCGCGGAGGGACGGACCATCGTGATCTCGTCGCACATCCTCGAGGAAGTGGAGCAGCTCGCCAACACCGTGCTGCTCATCGTGAATGGCAAGCTCGCCGCGTCCGGCGGGTTTCGCGCCATTCGCGCCGCGCTCAACCAGCGGCCGTATCACGTGCGTGTGCTGTGCGACGATCCCCGCCGTCTCGCCGCTGCCGTGGTCACGCTCGGATCGGTGGACGCGGTGCACCTCGATCCCGACGGCGCCATCGTCGTGCTCAGCCGGAATGTGCTGGACCTGCAGGTCGAATTACCGCGTCTCGCGCAGAGGGAAGCGATCAGCCTGCGTCGCGTCGAGCCGCTGGATGATTCGCTGGAGAGCGTGTTCGGCTACCTCGTGGAGGCCTGATCGATGAGTGCCGTCTTTTCGCTGACTCTCCGCCAACTCTCTGGCCGTTGGCGCCTTGGGATCATGACCGTGCTCGCCGCCATGCCGGTGATCATCGCCACGCTGATGGTGTCCGACAGCAGCGCTCCATCCGTGCGGGAGTTCGAGACCGCGGTGCTGGGCGCCATGCTCGCCGGTTCCATCGCGCCGCTGGTGGTGCTCGCCATTGCCGCCGCGGCGTTCGGGAACGAGCTCGAGGACCGCACCCTGGCGAACCTCACCCTGACGCCGATTCCCCGCTGGCGGATCGCGCTCCCCAAGCTGCTCGCCACGATCACCATCGCCGCGCCGTTCGTCGCGCTCAGCGCGGGGCTCACGGCGCACATCGCCTTCCTCGGCGATGCCACGGCGACGATCGCAGTCGCGGTGTCGGCGATCGCGGGCGTGGCGATGTACGCGGCCCTGTTCGTCTGGCTGGGTCTCGTCAGCACCCAGGCCATCGGCATCGGCCTTCTCTACATCGTCCTCTGGGAAGGCTTCATCTCCGGCTTCGTCTCCGGCGCGCGGCTGCTGAGCATCCGGTACTACGCGATCGCGCTCATGCACGCATTGGATCCGCGCCGCTTCGCTTCGAGCGTCCAGCCGGGCAGTGTCGCCGCCGTTGCCATGTCAGTGGTGGTGATCGGCGGGTTCTTCCTTCTCTGCGTGCGGCGTCTGCACCGGATGGACGTACCGTAGCCGCGTGGCGCGTCGGGCCCGGTCAGAAGGTGAACTCGGGGCCCGACGACTGCGTCGTGCGCTTCATCAGGGCAACGAGCTGGTCGAGCGCCAGACCCCAGCCGCTGTGGAAGCCCATCTGGTCATGCTTCTCGCGCGCTTCGGCGTCGGGATGAATGGCAAGCGCACGGTAGCGTGTGCCCTGACCTTCCGGCTCCATCGTGATCAAAGCCGAGAAGGTGAAGGGAAAGTTCTGCAGCTCCTGCATCGTGTACGGCCGGAAGCCCGGCTTGAGCGCGCCCGTCCAGGCGAGGCGCCGATTCGGCACCACCTCGAGGATGCATCCCGAGTTGGCGAAATCCTGCCCATCGGGTGAGCGCATGACCGTGTGGAAGGCGCCACCGGGATGGAGGTCGACCGCCGCGTGCACCGTCTCCCAGGGCGCAGGGGTGAACCACTGCGTGATCAGCGACGGCGTCGTCCATGCCGCGTAGACGGCCTCGGGCGGAATATCCACGACACGCTCGAGGACTAGGTCGCGCTCAGGATCGGGTTGGATGCCGTTCATGGCTGCGCGGCCGGTGAGAG
>Ga0157372_10005035_pt1 | contig 14037 bp, 11 predicted proteins | sample C55metaG_FD_115307 | JGI IMG/M metagenome (GOLD analysis project Ga0157372, IMG submission 115307) | Corn rhizosphere microbial communities from Kellogg Biological Station, Michigan, USA - C5-5 metaG | ecosystem: Host-associated > Plants > Roots > Rhizosphere > Soil | place: USA: Michigan... | reverse complement strand
GTCGTACTGCGGCAAGGATTGGTTGCCCTCGATCAGAAGAAAACCGAATTGGCCGGTGTAGGTGCCCATGGCGAGATTGCCGTACGCACCTGCATGGGTGTGATACCAGCGCGTTCCCGCGGGCTTCGGCGTGAAGGTGTACCGATGCGTCTGGCCGGCTCCGATCATCGGCGAGCCTTCTTCCATTGCGCCATCATTCAGTGAATCGATCGCCAGCCCGTGCCAGTGAACAATGTCGGCCTCGGAGGCGGCGTTCGTCACATCGATGTTGACGGGAACTCCCTCGCGCAGCCGAAGCAGCGGACCCGGGACCTTCCCGTTGTAAGCGAGGGTTTTTACCGTGACGCCCGGGCCGATCTCGAGTTTGCATGGCTCGATGCGAAGTGTGTGGTCGGCCTTGTTCGCAGTTTTCCCTTGTGCGGAAAGCTTACGGCCAATCGAGTAACTCGCAACGAGCATTCCGGCCGAAGCGAGAAAATCTCTGCGGCTAATTTGAAATGGGGAAGATTCCAATGTGTTTTCCGGTTGTCGTTAGCCCCGCCACCATGCGGCAGCCGTGCGAAGTGGGACGTCATTCATTCTCTTAGGACGAAGCCACAGATGTAAACGGCCGCGTCCCAAAAAAGAATGACCCATTGGGTTTTCGAGTGGAGTCAAAGAGCGCTCATCAATGGGTTGCCGCTGGTCGCGGATGGCTGGCGGTGCTGCCATCTGTCATCCAGAGCGCCCATTTGATGGCTTCGAAATACATTTTACGAACGTCAGGATCCTCCCACGATTCTTCGGTGTGTCCCAGGGTGGAATAGAAGACGCGACCCTTCCCGTACATTTTGCTCCATGCGACGGCAAAATCGTGATCGCTGCGATGCACGCGGGGGTTGTTCGCATAATTCAGCTTGGTGGGATCAAGGCTGAGCAGCACATTTACCTTGTCACGGGACCAGTCTTTGGGCTGGTAGATTTCGTCGTACTTCACAAATGATTTTGGAAAGTGTCGGACGGCCGGAAAATCCGGATCCTCGTTGATGATTGGGGCATTGAAGGTCATCCACGGATGCTGATCGAACCAGCCGCCGATCATCTCGCCGTATTCAGGCCATTGATAGTTCGTGTCGAGAGCGGCATGGATGCCGACGAAGCCCTTCCCGTCGTCGTGTACAAACGAGAGGAAATCCTGCTTCTGGCTGGCATCGAGGTCGAGTTCACCTGTCGTGCTGGCAAAGACGACCACATCAAAGTAGCTGAGATTCTTCGCGTTCCGGCCGAGGTCCTTCTTGGTCAGTAACTCGGTATCGGTGCGCATGATCGTATCCCATAGGCCGCTTTCCTTGCCCATGTTGTAGACAGCGGCCATCGCATTAGAGATTGAATCGTGCTCGAAGCCTTTGGTCTGCCCGACGACGAGGACGTGCTTGAGGTGAATCTGCTTGGCGTGAGGAGGACGCGGCATCTCCGCCGAAGCCTGTGCTGCAGCCCCCTTGGTTTGGGTGAACGAAAGAGCTGCAAGCAGCCAGCAGGAAAAGATCAGCACAGTCCGTCCAAGGCGCAAGGTGTCTCCTTTTTGAAGCTTCGTTTCTGAATGTTTTCGCACGTGGGGGTTTCCAAATGCCTCTGGAGCATCCGTGTTTTTGAGCTCGAGGGGCTCGAGGGCTGGACGACGAAGGCGCGATGTTCCCTTGAATTCGCCCGAGTTGGAGGATCAGCGGTTTGAAGGCGACCGGGGCGATGATCGATTTCGATCAGATCCATTGAAGCCTGAATCCTCTGCTCCGGAATTCTACATTGCCGGAGCGCGATTACCTCCTTTTTTGGCCCAGACTTCCCACCGGTTCATCTCGGCTCCGAATGCTCCTGTAGCCTGGATCGGAGGTACGCACGTGAAGTCTGCCCGCAATTGGCTGACTACTCTTAACTCGACCTTAGATTCTGCTCCTGATTGAAGCCCAAAGTTATCATGGAGCGCGGACCCGGAAACTGAATGGTCAACGGGACGGCAGCTACTTTGTTCCATTTCGAAACAAAGGATTTAGCATCCACGCATGTTGATCAAGGCAATCAATCGTCAAATGGAGGCATCTGAGATATGAATGAAGCTGTTTGAGCGCGGTCTTCTTTGTTGCCTTGCTCTGGACGGTTCCATTGCAACACGTTATGGCGTACCCTTTCGTGTTCCTGTTGATTGCGGCGGTCGTTGGCAGCGCGTTGTACAGTTCACGACACAACTAAAGAAATTTCCCCGATAGACGATATTACAGATATGCACTTGTTTTTAACATCGCTGCTCAATTACGCACTGCTTGGTGCTGCGCTGTTCCCAGCCTTCATGCTCCTGGATAGACACTCGTTCACTCACGTGCTCGAAACCACAGGGGAAGTAGTCACGCTTCTAGTTTGCTGGATCTTCTTGTGGCCAGCTATCGGCTTCTTTGTTTTGCGCAATCACTTGCTCGCACATTCTGCGAGGGGACACGGTCATGGGAAGCTGAAGGTTCGATAAGCCAGTGAAAGCTGATGATCGTTGAGTGCGAAAGAAAGTATACGATCAGCAAGGGTCAGCAAGTTGTGACGCCAGGAGATAATTACTCAAAAATAGGGAGCGCTAGTTCCTGCTGGGCAAGGCGCGAATAGCTTACTGCTCGCTCAACACCCGTTGGTCGCTGCGATTCACATCTGCGCGTGCTCATTTTCCCGAGGTTCAGCAAGGACCTGGCCTTCTCGGCCAAGAAGCCAGTCAATCCTGACAATGGCCGTAACCTATCGATCACGTCGGTGCTCTTTTCCTATATTCGCGATTCTTCTCGGGTGTTCCTCCTGCAGCTCATGATGCAACTCGTCGATCTTAGCTCTGGCTTTCTCCAGCGCCCTTTTGCCAGCCGCCGTGATCCGGTAGATGCGGCGTCTTCGGCCGGTCAGGTTTTGTAGATCCGATTTCAGCAGACCGCCGCGTTCCATACCGTGAAGGAGCGGGTAGAGCGTACCTGGCCCAATGCGGTAGCCATGGTGTTCAAGCTCGTCCATCATGGCGAGGCCGAAGATGGGCTCATGCGACGCATGAACTAGCACGTGAATGCGAATGAGACCGGTAAAGAGCTCCCGCTGTTGTCTCGGATCAACCAAAGCACCCCTCTACATTCGGACTAAAATCATACTATCGAACTTCGATGATATGATTCGAGGCAATCGGAAAGAACATCTTTCGAGGTCGGAGTTGCTTTTCCCCAATGCGTAAATCAACTTCAATGCTCTTTAGCGCGGTAGGCTCACTCTGCTTCGCGTCAACGATGCTGTCTCCCGTCGTTTTTGCCCAGGCATCAGATTCGAGTGGACCCAAAGTATTGACGCTTGAGCAGGTGATCGAAACAGCAGATGCCAACTATCCGGCAATCAAAGAGGCAAAGGCAAAGCAAAAAGCAGCCCAGGGAGGAATTGCAGTCGCAAGAACGGCATACCTGCCCCGAACAGACGTGCTTTGGCAAACGGACCGGGCGACCGCGAATAACATCCTGGGGCTTCTGCTTCCCCAGTCAACGATTCCAAGCGTGACGGGATCCGTTATTCCTCCCAACCCAACTCGCAGTGCCTGGAACAGTGCGGGAGGGGCCCTGCTTAGCTGGCAGCCCTTCGACTTTGGAGCACGTGGGGCAAAAGTCGAAGTCGCGAAACAAGGCAGCGAAGCAGCGCAGCAAGCCGCCGCCCTGACGAGATTGGAAATTAGTACGAGCGCCGGCAGTGCGTTCTTCGACCTTGCCGGTTCGGAACAGTTGGTAGTCGCGGCGCAGGCTAATGTTCAGCGTTACGAGTCGTTCGACAACGCTGTCCATGTGCTCGTGGACAATACTCTTCGTCCGGGCGCCGACGCCTCGCAGGCAGATGCGCAACTGGCACTCGCTCGAAACCAGCTCATTCAAACACAGACGCAGGTAGCGTTGAAGCGGTCAGCGCTGGCCGAATACCTCCAGTTCCCACAGGCGAATACCGCCATCGACGCATCCGAGATCCTCTCGGCATTGCCTCCGAGCGATCTTCAAACTGCAGTAGCTACCAACCACCCTGCGATCCTCGAAGAGTGTGCCCTTAGCAAGCAGCAGGAAGCGCAAAAGCGGATTCTCGACCGGAGCTATGTTCCCGTGTTCAGCACGTCCGGCATGGTCTTCGGGCGTGGTGCAGGAACAGATGCGAGTGGCACATTTAGTGGCGGCACTGCAGGACTCGCTCCCAACATCTTCAACTGGGGAGCGGGAATACAGGTGTCCTTCGCGGCCTTCGATTACTTCAACATTCGCGACCAGCGCCGAGTGCAGGAGGCGAACGTGCTGGCCGAACATGCTCGTTACGACCAATCGGTCAGCGACATCAATGCGGAACTCGAACGAGCGCAGGCCACGCTCGCCGGAGCGCGCCAGCTGGCCGCAAATACCCCCATCGAACTCTCGGCGGCGCGGGCGAGTGAACAGCAACAGCAGGCACGTTATCGATCGGGTCTCGCCACAGTCGTCGATGTTGCAACCGCGGAGGCCCTACTTGTTCAAGCCGAGGGAGACGACGTGATTGCCCGCCTTGGTGTCTGGCGGGCAGAGCTTGGGGTTGCGGCTGCGCAAGGCGATCTGCAGCCGTTTCTGAAGCTGCTGCAGAGTCAGGCGAAAGGAAACTGACTCACAATGTGGCTCATTCGCATTGCTCTTCGGCGCCCCATCACGGTCATCGTCCTGGTGGTTGCTCTTGCGTTGTCGTCGGTGCTGGCGATCATGCGTACGCGGGTCGATATCTTTCCGAATCTCAATCTACCCGTCATCTACGTTGCGCAGCCTTACGGGGGCATGAGTCCTCAGCAGATGGAAGGGTTCGTTTCGTACTACTACGAGTACCACTTCCTCTACATCAACGGAATCGAGAGCGTCGAGGCAAAGTCGATCCAAGGTACTGCGCTGCTCCGACTCACTTTTCACCCTGAAACGAATATGAGCGATGCTCTCGCGCAAACGATCTCCTATGTGAATCGGGCGCGAGCGTTCATGCCTCCGGGAACGGTGTCTCCGTTCGTCATTCGCTATGACGCGGGAACCTTGCCGGTGGGCTACATGGTTTTCTCCAGCCCTTCACGGACCCTTGCCGAAATCCAGGATCTTGCGCTGAACCGCGTCCGGCCTGTGTTCGCGACACTTCCCGGGGTGTCGTCTCCGCCGCCTTTTGGAGGCAACCAACGGACAATAGTCATCAATGTCGATCCGCAAAAGATGCAGGCTTACGGCCTCTCGCCAGAGAAGGTCGTTCAAGCTTTGACCAACGGCAACAGCATCCAGCCGGCGGGAAATGCAGATATTGGCACCACACACACGCTAGTCACGACTGACTCTACCGTGACACAGATCGGCGACCTTCTCAGCATTCCACTCAAGCTTGGACCGGGAGCTTCGGTTTACATTCGTGACGTCGGCAGTGTTTCGGATTCGTCTGATCTGCTCGCCGGTTATGCGCTGCTCAACGGCACGCGGACGATTTACATTCCAGTGACGAAACGACCGGATGCCTCAACGCTGACGGTGGTCAAGGAAGTTCGACAGAGCCTCGCTCGATTTCAATCGCTCGTACCCGAAGACATCAAGATCACTTATGAGTTCGACCAATCACAATATGTTCGCGATGCGTTGATGTCGGTGTTGCGCGAGGCCATCATTGGAGCGCTTCTGACTGGGCTGACGTTGCTCCTGTTCCTGCGGGATTGGCGATCTTCTCTGATTGTTGTAATCACGATTCCTTTCGCTTTGCTCACTGCCGTGGTGCTGCTCAAGTTAGCTGGACAGACGATCAACATCATGACGCTGGGGGGTCTGGCCCTTGCTGTCGGCGTTCTGGTCGACGAGGGGATGGTCCTCCTGGAAAACATCCATGTTCATCTGGACAGCGGGGAGAACACTTCTCGAGCCGTGCACCTTGCCAGCCGCGAGGTCGCACTCCCTCGATTGTTGGCGATGCTCTCGGTAATGGCAGTTTTTATTCCATCATTCTTTATGACTCGGCCGGCCCAATCGCTTTTCCTTCCGCTCTCGCTGGCTGTGGGTTTCGCCATGGGCGCATCGTACCTGCTGTCGAGTTCACTGGTTCCGGTGTTGGCGAACTGGATGTTGAAGCCTAAACCTGCGATTCACGATGAGCGAGAACAGCGGGAGGGCAGCTTCGACCGGTTCCGGCAGAGATTTGAGCGCGTCCTTGCACGAGCGATGGCAATCCCTGGGATACTCCTCAGCGCATATGGAATTATCGCCGTGCTCTTCCTGGTATTGGTTACGCCCCACATTGCGGAAGAGATTTTCCCGTCTGCCGCATCGACACAATTCCGGCTTCGCATCGACGCACCGGACGGGACCCGTGTAGCAGTCACAGAGGATCTGGTAAAAAAGGTGCTCGCTTCCATTCGCGATGTTGCCGGCGAGAAGAATCTCGACTTGAGTCTGGGGTATGTCGGAACACAAGGCTCATCGTATCCAATTAACGCTGTTTTCCTGTGGACCAGTGGACCGCAGCAGGCGATCATCAATGTCGGCTTGAAGCAGGACAGCTCGATTAAACTCGCCGAACTTGAAGACCAGTTGCGAAGGAAACTGCCGCAGGAATTCCCAGATGCGCGGTTCTCCTTTGACCCCGGCGATCTTATCAGCCAGATTCTCAGCTTCGGCTCTTCTTCGCAGGCGGAAGTCACGATCTCAGGGCCGCAATATGCGGACGTGGCGAGCTATGCGGAGCGTGTACGCCAGAAGCTGGTTGCTGTTCCGGAGTTGCGGGATATTGAGTACGAAGAGCCGCTGCACTACCCAACGGTTGATATTCATGTGAACCGAACGATGGCAGGTCAACTCGGCACGACTGCAGATGCGGTTGGTTCGGCTATCGTGTCCGCGACCGCTTCGAGCCGCTTTGTCGCGCCGAGCTACTGGCGCGATCCCAAGTCTGGAGTCAGCTATCAGGTTCAGGTGCAAGTGCCTCAACCGAAGATGACTTCGATTGGGGACATCGGCAATATCCCCGTGAGCAGCACAACCGGGGCGCAGCCGCTGGTGAACCAGCTTGCTGACCTCCGCTCCAGCACGGTGCCAGGCGAACTCGACCGCCAGAACGGACAATGGATGCTGATGCTATCGGCAAACCTCGGCAGCCGTGACCTGAGGATCGCGCATAAGGCAATCAACAAGGCAATCAAAGATGCCGGCACGCCGCCGCGTGGTGTGATTACACAGGTTCGAGGGCAGGTAAGCGCGATGCAGCAGATTTTTGGCGAACTCTCCATTGGCTTGCTTGCCGCGATTGGCGCTATTCTTCTGCTGCTCACGGCTAATTTTCAATCGCTGAAGCTTGCCCTGGTCGTCCTTTCTACCGCGCCGGCGGTTCTCGTGGGGTCTGTGCTGATGTTGCTGGTGACCAGGACAACGTTGAATCTCGAAAGCTTCATGGGAACGATTATGGCGATCGGTGTAGCCGTGGCGAACGCCATTCTGCTGGTCAGCTTTGCAGAACAAAATCGTCTCAAGGGAGCAGGCGCATCGGATGCTGCACGCGCCGCGGCTGCCGAGCGGCTCCGTCCCGTCCTGATGACCAGCCTTGCCATGATCGCCGGTATGATCCCGATGGCGCTGGCCTTTGGTCAGGGGGCTGAGGAATCTGCGCCTCTTGGTCGCGCGGTGATCGGCGGTCTATTTGTAGCAACCATTGCAACCCTCTTTCTTCTTCCCATGGTCTTCGGACTCGCACAGCGCAATGCTTCAACGAGGTCGCGCTCTCTTGACCCGGAAGATCCGGATAGCCAATGGTTTGAACGGTCCTCGGAGGTGGCGCGATGAACCGCCTGCTGCTGTTTTCTGCAATGGTGATTACTGTATCAGGATGCAACTCGACGTCCTCGAATCAGGGTGGAAGTGCGCCCGCTTCGCCCGCACCAGGTACGCCCACAACAGTGAGCACAGTGCCCGTGATCTCGAAGAAACTTCAGACGACGATCTCTCTTCCCGCGCAGCTCACTCCGTATGAACAGGTGGACATCTACCCAAAGGTCACCGGTTTTGTTGAAACAGTCACGGTTGATCGTGGCTCGCGCGTGCAGCGCGGTCAGGTACTGGTTCGGCTTACGGCGCCTGAACTCGAGAGCCAGCGTTCGCAGGCTGAAGCCGCTCTGAAGTCAGCGGAGTCGCAGCTCGCGACAGCTCAAGCCAAGCTCGCATCCGACAACGGAACCTACCTTCACATGGTTGCCGCGTCGAAGACACCGGGTGTCCTGGCAGAGAATGATGTCGCAGTTGCGGGGCAAACGGTGTCTGCGGATAAGGGCGTGGTCGCCGCGGCGGAACAGAACATTGCAGCCGCCCGAGAAACGCTCAAGAGCATCAGTCAAACAGCCTCGTATCTCACCATCACCGCACCGTTTGAGGGAGTGGTCACGACGCGCAATCTACACCCCGGCGCGCTGATCGGCCCGGGAGCCGGGGGCGCAGGAGCACAACCGATTTTGCAGATCGTGGACGACAGGCGTCTTCGGCTTGTTGTGCCTATCCCGGAGGCTCAGGTCGGGGAAATGAAAACGGGGCAGCTCGTCTCGTTCACCGTCCCCGCTTATCCTGGACAGACCTTCAAAGCGCCTGTGGAGCGGATCTCTCACGATGTCGATGAGAAGTCGCGCACCATGCCGGTTGAGCTTGAGGTGAAGAATCGTGATGGCCGTCTCTCACCCGGCAGTTTCACTACGGTCTCCTGGCCGCTGCAACGCAGCTATCCCACGCTCTTCGTGCCGACATCGGCTGTAACGACCGATCAGCAGCACACCTTTGTGATTCGAGTTCGCAACAACAAAGCGGAATGGGTGACAGTCCAGACTGGACAGACGCTCAACGACGAGCTTGAAGTCTTCGGAGAACTCGCTGCGGGCGATCAAGTGGTAAAGATCGCATCCGATGCTATTCACTCGGGAGATGCGGTTCGGGTGCAGCCATCCGCTTCTTCCTCAGCGAAGTGACGGCAAAAACAGTGCAAGGCTCGGGTGAATGATCAACTTCACATCAACGTTGAGTGAGCCTCGGCGTTCGAAAACCAGGAGTAAGCTGCATGATCTATTTCGTTCGTATCTGTGGAGTTCCCCGGAAAAGCGTTGACTCCTTTATCGGAGTCACGGAAAATGCTCGCCGCTGCGCAGTGGGGTCCCCACAAATCCCGCAGTCACAGTTCGGTTCCGAAACCGGTTTGGTAAGTGGTGGGCGAGGCGGGAATCGAACCCACAACCCCCGGCTTAGAAGGCCGGTGCTCTATCCGATTGAGCTACTCGCCCGTGCATCCATTGTACCGTCGAACTGGCTGGTCATAAATGTGCTCCGGTCTCGAACCGGACACTGAGAGACTCGAAGATCATAAGCAGTGATCATCGAGACCCGACGACAGCTTCGGCGAAGACATCCAAGCACTTTCCAAGCCGGTCTTTCGCCTCGATGAACGTTGCGCCGCAGGCGGTGAGGTAGACGGTCGCCCCCAATTGGTTGTTATCGGCCTCGGCCGCTTTGCGAACGACAATGTCTATCCGGCAACACTCCAGCTGCTTTTGCCGAAGTCCTGCGCAAAGCTCTCTGCATGCCTGTTCTGCTTCTGCCGGATCGTTCCAGGGCCGCCCTGTGCGGTGGAGCATATCGATATAACACGCGATTGCGTATGCCACCTCATCCCCAGACGCATCCATTTCGTCCGGATCGACCTGTTCGGGGATAAATACATCCGTCTTGCTCGTCCATACCGGAGAATTCGCCGCGTTCAATCTGACCAACGCATCTGCCAATCCGGGCAACTCACGGCACTCGCTTAATTTGGCGACTCGCTCGAGGTTTGCGCGCAGATCGACGAAACCGCTCCAGTGTGCCGCGATGACCGGCGCGTCACCTCCGATTTCGAACTCCCAGTCAGCTTCCATCGGTCCCGGCGGTCGGGTTATCCGCGCGCGCAAACTGCATGAGGTAGCGAACGACGCTTGCCTCGGCCCAGTGAATATCCTCGCCTCGGTCGCGTGAAAGATAAGCGCAATGCCCACCATGCGGGGTCTCGACCAGCAGCACATGTGGATTCGCGAGTAGCTTCGCGCGTGTCTCCGGCAGCATCCTGACAAACGGGTCATCGACTGCGCGAAGAATCAATGTGGGTACCGCAATCTGGTCGACCACGCGTGCGCTTGCCGCGCGATAGTAGTAGTCGTCCGCGTCGCGGAATCCACAATGGGGAGCCACAATCTTGTGATCAAACTGCCGCAGTGACCGGATAGGGCCAACGTAGTCTGCTCCGTAGATGTGCGGATATAGCGAAGCTTTGCGCCGATATCGGCGCATCAGTCCGCGCAGAAAGTGCCACTCGTATATGCGGTTCGCGGGTTCGTGCTACGCATCGGCACCCGCGGCGAGGTCAATCGCCGGGCACACTGTTGCCACTGCACAGAGAGGCGGCTCGGTTCCCCACTCCCCCGCGAGTTTCAGCACCAGGTTACCGCCCATCGAGTAACCCACCAAGGCAACACGCTCAAGGCTGAACTGATCGGCATAGTGGCGGATCACCGCACCAACGTCATTTGATAATCCAGAGTGGTACAGCGTCGGCGTGAGCTCGTCGGTATTCCCGCAATTGCGCATGTTCATCCGCACTACGTTGTAACCCGCATCCCATGCGCGAATGGCAATGCCCCGGATGTAGCGCGATTCCGACGAGCCCTCAAGCCCGTGCACAAGAATTACAGTAAGCCTGGCAGCTCGATCCGGCGCAGGCTGCCAATTGCAGTGGCACATCACGCGAGTGCCGTCTGAGGGGTCCACAAGGACCGTCTCGGCGAGCGTTTGTCCAAGGAAGGCGGGCCGGGGAAGGTAGTTGCCGATGATCGTCTGCAGATGGCAATTACGCAAGCCACGGCGAGGCTCAAATGGACGAATACCGGCCTTCAGCAAGACTGCTGCATCATTGAGATTGTCATCTTGGGGAAATTGATGGCTCACTTGGGCTCGAAGGCTTATTTGCCCTGAAGGTGGGCTTGGCAACTCGGGACTTATAAGGCTGGACGGCCCGATGCCGTCCATAACTTACAAAACGAGGTTACCACAGACATCGGGCAGGGTCGTTCCAAAGGAATGCCCGCGTGGGGCATCAACATTCCGAGCACGCTGAGAGGTTATTTACCAGCGACCCCAGGCGCGGGTCCAATAGTCCGAGAGGGTCATGCCAACGAGAATGAGGAAAGTAAACACTCCGGCTCCAACAGTGAGCTTGGTGAGCTTCGTGGAGTATTTGACGTGCATGAAGAAGAGCACGACGAGGATCATTTTGAACGCCGCGATGGCGAGGGCGACTATTGGATTGAAGATGCCCATCTCGACGTAGGACGCGGCGACCGTCAAGCCGGTCATGATGAGGAGCACGCAGACGATGGTGAGATAAATTCGCGGGCTGACGATGTGGTGTTCGTGCTCGTGCTGCTCGATCGATTCAAAGTCTTTGTCGTGAGGTGCACTCATGGCATTGATCCTTATTGGTGCCTGCTGATGAGGTACAGCAGCGGGAAGAGGTAAATCCAGATGATGTCGACGAAGTGCCAGTAAAGGCCGAAGTTCTCGACGAATGTGACATGTCCAGTGGTGTATGCACCGGCTCTTGCTCGGAAGATCATGAATCCGAGGATCGCAATACCGATGATCATGTGGAGCGCGTGCATGCCGGTCATCGCGAAGTACAGGAAGAAGTAGATTTCGGTGTGCCGCGCCATGTCGTACGGCAACGGCTTGTCCTTGTACTCTTTGTAGACTTCAGGGTCGCTCTGTGGATTCAGGAACGACTGCATGCTGTAATGGAAGCCCGGCACATGGTGCTTTTCAATCTTTTCGCTATACTCAATCGTCTTGATGCCAAGAAATACGATCCCCAGGATAAAGGTGATGACGAGGCAGAGGACTAGCGCGCCCTTCTTCTTCATCTCTGCCGACCAGACACCCATCGCCATCGTGAACGAAGAAGTGATGAGGACGGCGGTGTTGGCCGTGCCCCAGAAGATCTGCAACTGGTGCGAGGCCTCGACGAACGCGGGGTAGTACCAGTTGCGATAGATAAGGTAGGCGGTAAAAAGTCCGCCGAAGAACATGATTTCCGTCAGCAGGAAGAGCCACATTGCGAAATTTGTGGCGTCGCTCTGCTGAGCGTAGGTTTCGAAGTGATGGCGCTGATAGGGGAGGTGCTCGTGGTGAGCACCTTCGGCAGCGCCGTGCACTACGACCTGGTTGGAGACGACCTGGCTATCCGACACTGGCTACTTTCTCCTTCTGGCCTTCGAGCCATTCGTAGTCGTACGCTTCGTGATCCATGATGGGGATCGAGGGGAAGTTCTCGGTGAGCGGCGGAGACTGGATCTGCCACTCAAGCCCTGTGGCCTGCCATGGATTGTCGCCGGCGATCTCGCCGTACTTGAGCGACCAGGTGAGATAGAGGATCGGGAGCAGATAGCCTACGCCGAGGATCGTGGCGCCCGCTGTGGAGAATACGTTGAGCACCTGGAACTCCGGCGGGTAGGTCGCATAGCGGCGCGGCATGCCGAGGGTTCCGAGTATGAATTGCGGGAAGAAGGTGAAATTGAAACCGATGAAGGTGATCAGGGCGGCGAGCTGTGAAATCTTTTCTGGGTACATGCGCCCCGTCATCTTGGGCCACCAGAAGTGGACACCCGCCAAGAAGGCCATCAACATGCCGCCGACCATGACGAAGTGGAAGTGGGCGACGATGAAGTAGGTCTCGGTGAGGTGGATGTCCGTACCGGAAGATGCGAGAAAGACTCCGGTCAGGCCGCCAATGGTGAAGAGTCCCATGAAGCCGAACGAGTAGAGCATCGGCGTTTCAAAAGTGATCGAACCCTTGTAGAGCGTAAATGCCCAGTTGAAGATCTTGATCGCGGAGGGCACCGCGACAAGCATGGTCAGGAGCGAGAACACCAGCATGGAGTAGTTGGAGATGCCCATGATGAACATGTGGTGCGCCCAGACGAAGAATCCAAACACCGCTATAGCTACCGAGGAGAATGCGACGGCGGTGTATCCGAAGACGCGTTTGCGGCTGAAGGTCGAGACCGTTTCAGAGATGACTCCCATGCCGGGAAGAATCATGATGTAAACGGCGGGGTGCGAGTAGAACCAGAAGAGATGCTGGAAGAGGAGCGGATCACCGCCCTTAGCGGGATCGAACACGCCAATTCCTGCCACGCGTTCAAGGACGACCAGAACGAGGGTGATGGCCAGAACCGGGGTGCCAAGGACCATCAGGATGCTGGCTGCGTAGTTGGACCAGACGAAGAGTGGCAGACGGAACCACGTCATCCCGGGGCAGCGCATCTTGTGGATAGTGACGATGAAGTTGAGGCCGGTAAAAATGGAGCTGAATCCAGCGATGAAGATCGCCAGCCCGGTGGTAACGACGTTTGTATTTAGATAGTGCGTCGAAAGCGGCGTGGTGAAGGTCCAGCCCGTGTCGACGCCGCCTGTCATCATCGCATAAAGGCCGAGGATGCCTGCCGCAACGTAGAGATACCAGCTGAGCAAATTGACCTTCGGGAGCGCGAGATCCTTGGCGCCGACCATGATCGGAATGACGAAGTTCCCGATGGTGGCGGGCACCGACGGCACCAGGAAGAAGAAGATCATAATGATGCCGTGCATGCTGAACACCTTGTTATAGGTGTCAGTTGCCATGAGATCGGACTGGGGGGTCAGCAACTCAAGGCGGATGAGGCCGGCCAGCGCTCCGCCAATGAAGAAGAAGAACGTGATCGAGATGAGGTAAAGCATCGCGATCCGCTTGTGGTCACCGGTCAGCAGCCAGCTCAGCAGGCCTTTCTCCTTGGACATAAAATTCATCCTTGGAATGCGGGCTAATGACTGATCGGGAAGACTGACGATTGTTGCACTGCTCATTGTTTCACCATCCCCTGCCCAGCGGGCTTTTGTCCGGCGGGCGTTGCCTTACCTTCACTTTCCGGCAGCAGAGTCGTGGTAGTGG
>Ga0157372_10005033_pt1 | contig 14039 bp, 12 predicted proteins | sample C55metaG_FD_115307 | JGI IMG/M metagenome (GOLD analysis project Ga0157372, IMG submission 115307) | Corn rhizosphere microbial communities from Kellogg Biological Station, Michigan, USA - C5-5 metaG | ecosystem: Host-associated > Plants > Roots > Rhizosphere > Soil | place: USA: Michigan... | reverse complement strand
GCGCGCGCCCCTGGTCCTGCCGATCTCGGAATAATTGCCGGCCGGAGTGTCCTTCGTGTACCGGTGATAGAGAAAGGCCACGACCCACATCATAATGGCAGGGACGATCATCGCATAACGCCAGGCCTGGTGCGAGGTATACCCGAATCCGACGATCGCCGAAAAGATCAGCGGCATCACCATATTCGTCACCCCGCCGCCCAGGTTGCCCCAGCCGCCCGTGATGGCATTGGCCGTCCCCTTGATCTTCGGCGCAAACATCGTAGAAGCATGAAACTGCGTCACGACAAAGCTGGCGCCGATGATGCCGATGGCCAGGCGGAACAACAGGAAAGTGGTGTAGTCGCGGGCAAGGCCAACCAGCAGTACCGGGATCGACCCGATCAGCAATAGCCGGACGGCCGTCTTACGCGGGCCGAGCACATCACAAAGTTTCCCGATCAGCAGCCGGGCGATGATGGTCGAAGAGACGGAGGCAATGATCGTATTGCCGACCTGCGCCTTCGTCAGCCCCAGGTCCGCCCGGATGGTCGGCATCAGCGGCGCGAGGCCAAACCAGCCGAAAAAGCAAACAAAGAACATGAGCCAGGTGATGTGGAAGGTGCGCATCTGGATCGTGTCAAGGGAAAAGAGGCGTATCTTGTCCAATGGTTTGTTGATGGATTGCATAACGGCAGGTATTATTTGGTCAAAAAATCAGGTTTGATATTCAATTGTAAATAAGCCCAGGAGGCGTTGAGCCGGGCCGTGTTGGGAGTGATGCCCTTGGCGTATTCCATAGCATGCGTTGCCCAGAGGGCGCAGGCGCCAAGCTCGAGATTGGTGATCTTATTCAATCCATAACTTGCAATGGCGTCGACCTCGCTGCCGAGGTAACGGGACACCTCTTTGCCTTTCACGTCCTTCTGATCGGCGGCCAGTCCGAAATAGTGATAGCAGAGCTCAACCGAAAGCCGGCTGTTGCGCGAGACATACTTCACTTTGGCGAACGGGTTGTTCAGACCGCCCGTTGCCGATCCGGTGCCCGCATAGAAATAGTCCATATACCCCCAGAATTTGTGCGGTGTACCGTAGAGCGGGTCGAAGCGGTGGTTGGTCGTCGAGGTGGAAAAGGCGTTGTTGCCCGAGAGATAGTCCCAGCCGATGGTTCCGGCGACCAGGTGCGGCGCGTAGGTGAGCGCCAGGGTGGTCGTATAGGCGGCCAGGCGCAGCCCGTCCCTGTCCCGGCCGAACTGGTACCAGGCGCCGGCCTGCAGCCGCCAGGCTTTACGGCTGTCAAGGGTGGTATTCAATTGCAGCCCGCCCGTAGCGCGGGTGTTGACCCCGGCCTGGTTGAAATGACGGCCGTAAATCCAACCGGTGTCCTGGCCCGCGACATTCTTCGCCGAGTCCAGCTTATAGCGGCCGAACTCATCGACGAAGAGCAGGGCCGCCAGCCGGGTCTGGTTGAATTGTTTGGCAGCATAAAGGAACTGCATGGACTTGTAGTCCTGGTTGGCGCCGTTGGTGGAGGGCGCGGCGACAAGCGATGGACTGCCGGTTCTCGCGCTTGTTCCTGTTGCGTTTACAAGGGGAATATACCCGGCGGGTACCGGCGCCAGGTTGCCCTTGCTGTCCTTTATATAGGCCGGCACATTGGCCGGCGTGTAGGAGGTGCCGTTATAGTTGAAAGCGTCGGTGTTCTGGTTGAAGGCCGCACCGAGGTCCGCCTGCCAGCCCTTGTCGAGCAGCTTCAGGACGACGGCGTCGTGGCGGCGGGCTTGCTGTAGCCAGTCGAGATTGCCCAGCAGCCGCTGATCGTCGTAGACCAGCTCCTGCCGGCCGGCGCGGATGCCGAAGTATTCGACAGGACTGTGGCCGAGGCTGCTGTCGTGTTTGTTGGCCAGTACCAGTTCGCCCCAGGCCTCGTGTACACTTAGCCTTGTGCCGTCGGCATTGTTGATCGTCGAGGCGTCGGCGCCCCAGACCCGCACATCCTGCACCGATGCCTGGAAGATGATCCTTGAGGACCGGTAGTTAAAATTGAGCCGTGCGCGCTGTGAGGTGAGAAAGGCGGGCTGACTGCCGTGAGTCTCGAGGGTGCCGTAGCCGTTGCGTAGCTCGGTTCTCACCCGCAGCTGTCCGGTCAGCGAGAGCTGGGCTTTGACACCCATGGAAAAAAAGGAAGATAGCCCGATTGTCATTCCGGTGATGATTTTGTACATGAGGAGTCGTTTTGGTTACAAAGATTTTGAGCCGTTATGGACGGCTCAGGCAGCAACCGGAAAACTGAGAAAAATGGATGGCAATCGAAGACGGAGGCGGCTTGCAGATATTAAGATTATTTACATCTAATACAAACCGGTATGTTGAATTAAGAATTTAGATTCAAATATTACTCATGTAATAAAAATAGCGAATAATGGTCAAAAATCAGATCGATTTCTCATAAAATATTATATAAATATTTTAATAATATAATGGATACCGACGGAATCCGCTGTAGAAACCCTTTATTTTGCGTTTTATGAAGAAAAGGACCACCTCCTGCGATCTGAGCAGCTGTTTTCTCTGCCAGCGCTGCCTCCCCGAATGGATCCCTGCAGCGGGCGTGCACCGAAAGAACCTTGTTTACAAAAAAGGCGAGTCCATCTTCAAGGAAGGCGATGTCGTCAACGGCATCTTCTTCGTATACAGTGGTATCGTCAAAGTCCACAAGAAGTGGGGATCGGAGAAAGAACTGATCATCCGTTTCGCCCGGGCCGGCGGCCTTTTCGGTCATCGCGGACTGGGCAAGGACCACCATTACCCCATCTCCGCAACAGCGCTCGAGCCGCTGGAGGTCTGTTATTTCGATCTGGCATTTTTCCAGGCGAGTTTGAAAGTAAATCCCGGGCTCAGCCAGGGCCTCCTGCAGTTCTTCGCCGACGAGTTGCAGGCGGGGGAACGGAAGATGCGCGACATCGCGCACATGCAGGTAAAAGGCCGGGTGGCCCAGGCCCTGCTCCAACTCCGGGAGGATTTCGGGCTGACCCCGGACGGAGCGATCGGGTTGACGCTAAGCCGCCAGGATCTCGCCTCGCTGGTTGGCGCCACCTATGAAACCGTCTTTCGGATCATCAACGAGCTCGCCCAGGAAGGGTTGATCCGCCTCGAAGGAAAACAGATAGCCATCGCCGACGCCGCCGGCCTCATCGATTATACAAAAGAATAGCAGGCCACCACGGCGCCTTCGGCCAGGTCGTCCTCATTTGCAGGATGTAGCGCCAATGCATTGGCCTGTCTGCCCAGCCGGATATCCCCTGATCCATTCAGCGTGACGGGCGTCAGCCGGGCGGGCGACGAACTCACAAAGACAGGGAAGAACTCGTCCAGCGGCGACCGCTTCTTTCTCGCCGTAGCCATCGCCAGGCCAAGAGGCTCGGCAGGCGGAAGACCAAAGCAGGCCCGCAGGTAGGGCGCGATCAGCAGGGTCATGTTCACCAGGCAGGAGAAGGGATTTCCCGGGAGGGCGAAGATGATCTTCCCTTCTTTCGACACCCCGCACCAAACCGGCTTTCCCGGCCGCATCGCTACTTTATGAAAGAGCCGCTCCGCTCCCATCGCTTCCAGAACGCCCGGCACATAATCGGCATCCCCGGCGGAGACACCGCCGCAGCAGATCAATATGTCTTTGTCTTTCAGCCCCTCGATCTTTTGCCGGATCAGGGCCGGGTCGTCCGGCGCGTGGTCCCAGGCTACTACGCCGGCGCCCGCGTTCTTCAGCGCCGATTCGAGCAGCCAGCGGTTGCTGTTGCGGATCTGTACCGGGCTGACGGCATCACCGGCAGGCACAACCTCATCGCCGGTGGTCAGCAGGCCGATGGCCGGAAAGCGTTGGACCCTTACCGTTGTATGACCCAGGGTCGCCAGCAGTCCCATAACCGGGGGCGTGCAGACACAAGCCCGGTCGATGACGACGTCGCCCGAGCGAAGGTCTTCACCCTTGCGGGCGATGTTCTGAAAAGGCCGCCACGGGAACCGCGGATCGACCGGCGCGGGGAGCGTGGCCGCGGGCAGAGCCTCAATGGGCAGTTCAGGCAGCTCGATGACGCCGTTCTTTTCTTCCGCATTTTCCCGGCGAATGATCGTGTCGGCGCTGCCCGGCACGGCCGCCCCGGTCATGATCTTATAACATTCCCCCTCGGCGATCGCCTGTTGCGGCGCATATCCCGCCAGCAGGGTCTCGACGATAGCGAACCGGCGCATTCCCTTTTCCAGGTCACCGAACCGTATGGCAAAGCCATCCATGGAAGCCCGGTCAAAAGGCGGATAGTCGCGATCGGCGTGGACCGTCTCCGCGAGCACCCGGCCGGCGGCCTGCTCCAGCGGCACGGTCTCCGTGCCGAAACTTTTCGCCCGTTGCAGGACAAGCTCCTGCGCCTTGCGGAAATCGATCATAAAATTTAGTTTAAGATGCCATGAGCATCAGTGGCCTCCCCCCTTCATCATTTTTCTCGCATGAAACACCGCCGGCAGGATGGCTTCGAGCGATTCCCGCGCGCCATCGCTGCTCCCCGGCAGGGTAACGACCAGCGTGTGACCGATGGAACCCGCCACACCCCGGCTCATCATCGCCATCGGGGTACGCTGCTGCCCATGGGCCCGCATCGCCTCGGCGATGCCGTCGGCATCCCGCTCGAGCATTTCTTTTATCGCAGAGACAGTATTGTCGCGGGGACCCAGACCCGTTCCCCCGGTAGTAAATATGAATTGGATATCCTTGTTCACCCATTCCCTCACCTGTTGCTGGATGGCGCCTTTCTCGTCGGGCACCACGACGTAGTCCACGACACGGGCATTGACGGATTCCAGCATCTGCTGGATGAGCTTGCCGCTCTTGTCCTCGCGGGTTCCCGCAGCCGTGCTATCGGAGCACACCAGCACCGCGCAGGTCGGCGGCGTGGCGAAGTATCGTTCGCGGTCGCTTTTTCCACCTTTCTTTTCGAGTAGCCGGATCCGCCCGATCTCGAGTTGCTTGTCCACCGGCTTCAGCATATCATAGATCTCCAGGGCCGCGACGGACACCGCGGTCAGAATCTCCATTTCGATCCCGGTGCGGCCGATGGAGCGCGCCTCGCCGGTAATGACGATCCCGCTGCGCCCCGCGTCAGCTGCGCCGAGTAGCTCGAGATGCAGGGAAGGATCGACGAATTCGAATTCCATTTTCATTCCGTCGATGGCAACTGGATGACAGTGCGGCAGCAGCTGCGGGGTAGCCTTGGCGCCCAGGAAACCCGCGGCCCGCGCCACATCGAAGAGATTGCCCTTGGGCAGGCGGTCCTCCCGGATCAACTTAAGGGTCTCGGCGCTGCAAAAAAGAACGCCGATCGCCTTCGCGGTCCTCAGGGTGATCGCCTTGTGTGTGATATCGCGCATATCCTTCTTTTCAAAGCTTTATGGACAACTGCAATTTACCCCCTAATCCTACTTCAACAATCTTTTGCAGGGTGGAAAGCCGCACGTCCTTGATATTATTCTCCACTTTGGAGATATAGGCCTTGTTGGTGCCACATTTCTCCGCCAGTTCCTCCTGCGTGAGCCCCTTCTCCAATCTTGCCTCCTGGATCAGCGCGCCCAGCTTGAACTCCTGGTACTCTCTTTCAAACCGTTCCCTCCTGGCGGAACCCATTTCTCCATATTGCTCGGTGACCAACCGGTCAAGACTCTTGAGCATGTCTTTTTTCTTCATAGTACTCTTTTTTGATTGTGATCGCCAACGTCAATTCCAAATAAGGTGTCTTTTGAGTCTTCTTCTGAAACCCGTTTATAGCTACAACAAGCTTTCCCTCATCGAAGAAGCAGAAGATGCGGAAGATGTCACTGCCTTGTTGCACGCGAATCTCGTAGAGGCCTTCCGTTTCCGAAAGATGCTTCAGCTAGATTTCCGGAACCATCTGAACCTCTTCGATCAGTTTTAGCGTCCAAAGGATCTTCTTTTTTACCTTTTTATTCTGCCGTTCAAAAAACTCTTCAAAATAATGCCTGTAGAAACATACAGACCTAACCTTCGATTCCATACCCAACTCAAATTTACGAAAGTTGTCCGATTGGACAACTTTTTTTAAAAAAATTGTTTATCGCGGAAATGTACTCTGTTTGTTTTTTGGGTGAGTTTGAAGAAAAGGAGGAGTGATTGGGACAAAGGTCCCAATTATTTTGAAAGGCAAAAAAAGATTTTCCTACTGCAGGAGACCGACATACACCCGGCCATTTTTTACCTTGACGGGGTAGGTCCGGATGCGGTAGTCCTCGCCGCTGAGACACTCGCCGCTACGTAGCGAAAACGTCTTTTTGTGAAAGGGGCACGCCACCTTGGGCTCGCAGGCGGCGCCGGCGCTGCCGGTCATCCCGCGGGAAAGGACCATCTGCTGCTTATGGGGGCAACGGTTCTCGGTGGCATACCATTCGTCGCGCCGGGAGAAGTAAAAGATGGCGATCTGCTCGCCGTCGAGGAGGACGCAGGCGCCGCCGTCGCCGGGGACGTCTTCCACCCGGCAGGCCGCCACCCATTTCATGTTTATCGCGGTTGTTTCCATGTTGAGTTAGTTTACCATTCCCGGGCCTTTGTCTGACCCCGGAGATTATCGAATTGCAGCTCCGGATCCTTCTTCCGCGGTGCATTGACAAAATGAGAAAAACGCTTCCGGAGCTCGGGGTTATCGACCACTTCCTTCCACTCGCATTTATAACTATCGACCAACGACTGCATCTCCTCTTCCCACTCGGCGCCCATGCCGAGACTGTCGTTGACGACGACATTCTTCAGATAGCTCATTCCGCCTTCCATCTTGTTGAGCCAGGTCGCGGTGCGGGTGAGGGGATCGGCCGTCCGGATATAGAACATCAGGAAGCGATCGAGGTATTTCACACAGGTGTCTTTGTCGATGTCCGTGGCCAGCAGCTGGGCATGCTGGGGCCGCGAGCCTCCATTGCCGCAGACGAACAGATTCCATCCCTTCTCCGTGGCGATGATGCCGAAATCCTTGCTCTGCGCCTCGGCGCATTCGCGGATACAACCGCTGACGCCGCCCTTTAGCTTGTGCGGCGCCCGGATGCCGCGGTACCGTTCTTCGATCTCGATGGCAAAAGAAACGGAGTCGTGGAGTCCAAACCTGCACCAGGTGCTGCCGACGCAACTCTTGACGGTGCGTAGCGCCTTGCCGTAGGCATGGCCGCTCTCGAAGCCCGCTTCGATCAGCTCTTCCCAGATGGCGGGAAGGTCGCCCACGTGCGCGCCAAAAAGATCGATCCGCTGTCCGCCGGTGATCTTGGTGTAGAGATTATATTTTTTCGCGACCTTACCCAGCACGATCAGCTTTTCCGGGGTGATCTCGCCACCTGGGATCCGCGGCACGACCGAATAGCTGCCGCCCTTCTGGATATTGGCGAGATAACGGTCGTTGCTATCCTGGATGGTCGCCTGTTTGACGATCGTTTCGTTCCAGAGGCTGGCGAGAATGCTCGCAACCGCGGGTTTGCACACTTCGCAGCCGTCTCCCTTCCCCCAATGCGCCAGCGCATCGGCATAGGTGTGGACATCGTGCAGCTTGATCAGATCGAACAACTCCTGCCGGGAATGTTCGAAGTGTTCGCAGATCACGTTACGGACATACAGGCCGCTCGCCTTCATCGTGCCGGCGATCAGGTCTTTGACCAGCGGGATACAGCCCCCGCATCCGGTGCCCGCGCGGGTACACTTCTTCATCGCGTCGATCGTCGTCGCATCCTTGTCCGTCACCGCCGAGCAGATCGCCGCCTTGGTCACCGCCTCGCAGCTGCAGATCAGCGCCTCATCGGGGAGATTCATCACCCCGGCGCCCTCGCCAGCTCCGTCCCGGTTGCCAAGGATCAGCGCGGAAGGATCAGGCGGCAGCACCAGCCGGTTGTTGACCGTCTGGAGCAGCAGGTTATAGGCAGCGGCATCCCCAATGAGGATACCGCCGATGAGATATTTCCCGTCCGCACTGACATTGACGCGTTTGTAAATTCCCTTGTGCCGATCCTCGAACACGATGGTCCCGCAGTCCGGCTCCGCCGCAAACGGATCCCCGAAGCTGGCCACGTCGACGCCGATCAGCTTCAGCTTGGTGCTCATATCAAAACCGCCAAAGGTCTTGTTCCCGCCAAGCAGGTTGGTGGCTACGACATCCGCCATCTCATACCCGGGGGCTACGAGACCGTAGATGATACCCTGGGCCAGCGCGCATTCGCCGATGGCGAAAATATTTTTATCCGAGGTCTGCAGGCGTTCGTTCACGACGATCCCACCGCGGGTTCCCACGGCAAGACCCGCCAAACGGGCCAGCTCATCCCGGGGACGGATACCCGCCGAGATCACCAGCATGTCGATCGGGATCCTGCTTTCATCGGCGAACTGGAGAGCCTCTACCCTTCCATGCCCCTCGATGGACTGCGTCGTCTTATTAAGGTGCAGCTGCAGGCCGAGCTTCTTAAGGCTGCTTTCCAGCGCGTGGCTGCCGGAACTGTCGATCTGCCTCGGCATCAGCCGGGGTGCGAATTCGATGACATGCGGTTGAGAGATGCCCAGGTCAAGCAAGGCCTTCGCCGCTTCCAGTCCAAGAAGCCCGCCGCCCAGCACCGCCCCGCTCTTCGCACGGGAGGCGTAGGCCTTGATCCGGTCGAGGTCTTCGATGGTCCGGTAGACAAAAACGCCTTCCATTTCGACGCCGGGAATATCGGGGACGAAGGGGGACGACCCGGTCGCCAGAACGAGATAGTCGTATCGCTGGATCACACCGCGGTCCGAGTGGACGAGCTTTTGCTGCCGGTCGATCTCGCGGATCTTATGACCCAGGTGAAGAACGATCTCCTCTTCCTCGAACCAGCCGGTCATGGGCAAGGCGAGATCGGAGGCCGATTTCCCATTAAAATATTCGCTAAGATGAACCCGGTCGTAGGCGGGCCGGGGTTCTTCCCCAAAGACCACGATCCGGAACTGGCCGGAGACCCGTAACTTTTCGCAAAACCGGTGTCCAACCATTCCATTCCCGATAACGACCACTACAGGAAGATGCCCATTGCTCATAATCAATCAATTTGATGGGTAAAATGGCAAGCAGTCGTTAAACATTAGCATTAATTATATATAATGCCATACCACAAGTATAGCGAATTTTTTGCCTAATTTCATTAAATCAATCAAATTTTAATAAAATTAATATATGAATCCTGTTCCCCCCATTGACGCCGAATTGATCCTTATCGGCGCCGGTCCCGGCGATCCGGAACTATTGACGGTAAAAGCCTGGAAGGCCCTTCAGCGGGCAGATGTCATCCTTTACGACCATCTGGCGAGCGCAGCCCTGCTCGACCTGGCGCGCCCGGATTGCGAATGCATCTGTGTGGGAAAGCGCCCTTACCGGGCCACCATTACGCAGGAGGAGATCCACGACCTGATCCGTCAGAAAGCGGCGAAAGGGGGTAGCGTTGTCCGGCTGAAGGGGGGTGACCCTTTTATTTTCGGCCGGGGTTTCGAGGAAGTGCTGTTTGCGCGGCAGCTGGGACTTCGGGTGTCGTATATCCCGGGCATTACGAGCATGCAGACGGCCGGGCTCTCGGATATCCCGCTGACCCACCGGGCCGTCAGCGAAAGCATCTGGGTGGTCACCGGGACGAAAAAGGATGGGACCCTGTCGGCCGATCTGCGGCTTGCCCTGCAGAGCAAGGCGACGGTGGTGATCTATATGGGGATGAAAAAGCTGGCCGAGATAGCCGGGTTGTATAGGCAGGAAGGAGTTGCGGCGATGCCGGCAGCCATTATCCAGAATGGGTCGCGGGGGGATCAACAGGTAGTAGTGGGAACGGCCGGCGAACTCGCCGAATTGGCTGCGACGCACGGACTCTCCCACCCTGCACTCATAATTATTGGGGAAGTGGTGGCGCTCAGCGCCACAGAAGAAAGAAAAAGCCACAGGACAATCCCCCTTTACGGAGAATCGCCTGCGGCGATCACTGTTTAAACTTATTTCTTAGGCCCAGGACTTCGCGTCAGCCAGGAACTTGGCCAGGCCGATATCGGTCAGCGGGTGCTTCAGCAAACCCATGATCGACTCCAATGGGGAAGTAACCACATTGGCGCCGGCTTCCGCACACTTCACGATATGCAACGGGCTGCGGATGGACGCTGCGAGGATCTCGGTCTCATAACCCTGGATCGAATAGATCTCGGCGATCTGCTCGATCAGCTCCAGGCCGTCCCAGTTGCTGTCGTCGATACGGCCGATGAACGGGGAGATATAGTTCGCGCCGGCCTTTGCCGCCAGGATGGCCTGACCTGCAGAGAAGCAGAGCGTACAGTTGGTCTTGATACCATTGTCGGAAAACCATTTCAGCGCCTTTACGCCTTCCTTGATCATCGGCACCTTCACCACGATATTCGGGTGAATGGCGTGCAGCTTCTTTCCTTCCTCGATGATCGATTTGAAATCCGTGGACACTACTTCTGCGCTGACATCTCCGTCTACCAGTTCCGCGATGGTTTTATAGTGATTGGTTACGGCTGCCTCACCCTTGATGCCCACTTTTGCCATCAGCGAGGGATTGGTAGTAACACCGTCTAAAATGCCTAAGTCGTTTGCTTCCTTGATTTGCGCCAGATCGGCCGTGTCGATGAAGAATTTCATATATTATGAATTTTTTTGAAGGTATAAAGATACGCAATATCTGCTCAGAGGGGAGTGCGGCGAAGAAGGAAATGTTGCCGCTATATAAATAAAAAATGGCAAAGTTACTTATATCGCACCGCTACGACCACCTACCGTTGCTGCCTTCCGGCCCTGGCGGGGTTCAGCGGGAGCTGGTCGTATAAGACTTTGCCGCTGCAAAGATACTACAAAAGACACTACAATTGCACCAAAAAAAATTATTTATTCAAACTGTTGAAACGGGTGATGCCGATCAATTCATCCGCGCGGGCGCCGAGAGCACGGTAATAGACCAGGATCATATAATCATTTTCGGATTCGACATGATTGCCTTCGGTTTGCGCAAAGGAACCTTTCATCGCGGGGTCATTCCGGTCCACGGCGACATATGAGTAGCTGTAGAATCCCTGCTTCATCCGGAAATTGCGTTCATAGATCCGCTTCTCGTCGTTCCAGACCATTTTGGTGCTGTCGTTGAGGCCGCCGCCCGTGAACCGGCCCAGCAGATAGACGTCCTTATTGTCCAGCGGAATATTGCCGCCCGGCACAAAGATGAAATGCACGGTCGCATAATCGGTCTGGTACTGGGCGCTATAGGCCTCCTGCGTTTGGAGAATATAGCCCCCGTTATAATCCTTATAGAAATAAAATTCCCGCTGACTGCGATCGACATCGGGTTTTAGAAAGATATCCGTCGACGTCTTCCCATAATTGGCCGTCAGGACCCTGTCGCTCTGGAAACGGAAGCTTTGCAGATCGGCCCATCGCCATTCGGAGCCGCCCTCGAAATTGAAATCGTCCGCCCCATTGTATTGCAGGTCGCTGTTGAAATAGACACGGGGCTTCACGCCGTGGATGGCATTGTCCCAGCGGTAATTCTGCATCACGACGACGCGGACCTGGTCCAGGGGATTGGGCGGGTTCACCGCCGAGACGTTCAGGCGGAACTGGATGTTCTGATAGGTATGGGCGAGCTCGAAGTTCTGCGGGGTCAGGAGCTGGCTTTGGATCTTCACCTTGGCATCGGTGACCAGGAACCGGCGGGTAAAGGCCAGCTTGGACGTATCGCCGTCGAGAAACACTTTCAGCAGATAGTTCCCCGAATGTATCGGCACGCAATTGGGATCGGGGATCGTGGCCGTATAATGTACATAATGGGTCAGCGCCACCGAAGAGATGCGATAGTTCTCTATCCGGATCTGGTTGAACCCTTTGATATAGTCGAACTCCGTGACCTCGGCGGGGGTCCAGTCCTCATTGCAGAGCACGATCGCATAATAATAATTCTTCACGCTCTCGTCGATATCGTCGAAATGCAGCTCCAGCTGATCGGGGCTGTTCAGGCGGATGATGGGATAGCCCAGTTGGTTGCCGGCAGTGAAGAGTTGGGCCGCCCCGATGGTTGGGGAATAGGTGAAATCGGGGGTTTGTGCATTCCCGCGGCCGCCGGTGAAAAGGATGATCAACAGTGAAAAAAAGATGTTGCGGTTCATGGCTAAAAGATAGGTAAATTCGCGCACATATAAGATGAATGTACCTGCCTTCATAGCCCGCCGTGTCGCGTTTAACCGGGAACGATCCTTCTCCCGCTTCATCATCCGGCTGGCGATCGCGGCGACGGTGATCAGCGTGGGAGCCATGTTGCTGACCCTGGCCTTCACCAACGGCTTCCAATATGCCATCAGCCAAAAAGTCTTCAATCTCTGGGGGCATCTGCGGGTTCAGCATTATTCGCCCAACCGCGGCCTTATCTCCGAAGAAGCGCCTATCGAAAAGAACGATACGATCCTGCGTATCCTCCGGCGCGATGCCGATATAAAAACCATCCAGGCCTATGCCACCAAGTATGCCGTGGTTCGCAGCAGCGAGAGCATCGACTATGTACAGGTGAAAGGCGTGGAGAAGGATTATGATTTCGGCAACCTCCGCGATTTTCTCAAAGCCGGGCGTTGGCCCCATTTCCCCGACAGCGGCTACAGCAATGAGATCGTCCTGTCGGAATACACCGCCAACCAGCTGAAGATAAAGGTCGGCGACAAGGTGGTCATCTATTTTGTGCGCAGTGATGGCCCGCCCCGGGTCCGGCCCATGATCGTTTCGGGTCTGTTCAAGACCGGCATCGAGGACTATGACAAGCTGATCGCCATCGGCGATCTCCGGCTGATCCAGCGCCTCAATAACTGGAACCCCGGTCAGATCGGCGGTTACGAGATCTTCACCCGCGATTACCGGCAGGCGGACGAGGTGAACAACCGCCTCTACGATCAGCTGCCAAAGGACTGGGGCAGCATCACCACCGAGGAATACTATCCCAACATCTTCGCCTGGCTCAACCTCCAGAATACGACCATCATCATCGTGCTGATCATCATGATCATCGTTGCGACCCTGAACCTGGTCACCTGTCTCATCATCCTGGTGCTCGAACGAACGCGGATGATCGGTATCCTGAAGGCGCTGGGAACGCCCAATATCTCCATCCAGACGATCTTCCTCTACCAGGGCAGCATCATCACGCTCTTCGGTATCCTACTCGGCAATGTCTTCGGACTCGGGGTTTGCTGGCTGCAGATCCGCTACGGATTCATTACTTTACCGGAAGAGGCTTATTTCATCTCCAAGGCGGTAGTGCGCCTCGAATGGTGGCATTTTGCGCTGGTGGATGGCGGCACTTTCCTGATCTGCTTTCTGATCCTGATGATCCCGACCATCATCGTCCGGCGGATGCAGCCCGCAAGGGCGATCCGGTTCCAGTAGCAGAACGGCGCCCAGGGTCAGGCGCATCGCGCGGAGCGGCTCGGCGCCCGCAGGCAGACGCGTTGCCCAATGAACTATCGCCCGACAAGATGCGAGAGGATGATCCCGGTCGCAACCGCCGCATTCAGCGATTCGGCCTGGCCGATCCGGGGAATGGTCACTCGATGGGTGGCCAGCGCCTGTAACTCAGGCCGGACGCCTTTGGACTCATTTCCGATGACGATCCACCCCCGGTCGATACGCCCGATGCCATACAGCCCCTCCCCTTCCAGCATGGCGGCGTAGGCGGGTAGTCCCGAAGCGGAGATCAGCTCGCGGGCGTCAGCATAGCATACGGCTACCCGGGCGATGCTTCCCATTGTGGACTGGATGGCCTTGGGGTTGAAGACGTCGGCGCTGTCGGGGCTGCAAACGACGGTGGCGATGCCAAACCAGTCGGCCAGCCTTATGATGGTCCCCAGGTTGCCCGGGTCCTGGATGCCGTCGAGCGCCAGCAGGACGCCCCTGTCGAAGACGGGTGGCGGAAAGGCAGGTTTTCCAAAAACGGCCACCACCTGGTTGGGGGTCGTGAGGGCCGAGAGCCGTTCCAGCTCAGAT
>Ga0157372_10005031_pt1 | contig 14045 bp, 7 predicted proteins | sample C55metaG_FD_115307 | JGI IMG/M metagenome (GOLD analysis project Ga0157372, IMG submission 115307) | Corn rhizosphere microbial communities from Kellogg Biological Station, Michigan, USA - C5-5 metaG | ecosystem: Host-associated > Plants > Roots > Rhizosphere > Soil | place: USA: Michigan... | reverse complement strand
TTACCATCTGAACTGATACCGCAGCCGGTTGTTTTGTCGAAATGCGCAAATTGTCCGACGAACAAATCGAGGCGCCCATCATTATCGTAGTCGAACCAGACCGCGCTAGAGGCCCAACCCTCGACTCCGACTCCAGCCTCCCGGGTCACGTCTGTAAATGTTCCGTCACCATTATTCCGATACAGAATGCTTCGGCCGTATTGGGTCACATAGAGATCGGGAAACCCGTCATTGTTGTAGTCGCCGGCAGCGACACCCATGCCGAACCCTCCACCGCTGACGCCTGCCTGCCGCGTGACGTCAGTGAACGTACCGTCTCGGTTATTCCGGTACAGGGCATTGCTTAACGGCGTTGTCGGTGTGTAGAAATCACTTTGTCCGCTATTAACCAGGTATATATCCATCCAACCGTCGTTGTCGTAATCCAGGAATGCACAACCGGGGCCAGTGGATTCGGGCAAATATTTCTGGGTAGAATGCGCGGCATTGTGTGTCCAGGTGATTCCGCTAATCGAGGCAGGTATTTCCTCGAAGACGGGACGGTTGCGCTGAGTCTCGGATACTGCTATTCGGCCCAGCGCGCAATAACCGACAGCCCCTCCGATCCCGCGAAGAACGTCTCGCCGGGACAAGAAAGACAATCTGGTGGCTCCCGAAGGCAGCAACATCGATTATGTTTTTAACATATTCCGTGCGGCCAAATGTGCGTAACCGTAGGCTCAGGTGTTATATTCCGCGTCAGAACGCGCAAAGGAGAGTCCTCGTCGGAGTAATGGTTGAACAGTCTTCTTCTACTTGTGTCGCTCGCTTCCACCCTGGAGTTGCGAGGCGCCTTTGGCTGTGCTTTGTACTCCCGAGTTTCATGCTGCTCTTGCCATTCGCGTCGGCGACGGCGGCCCAATCGTCGGACAGTTCCGAAACTTTCGAAACCTTGGGCGCACAAGCGACCGCCGCTCGCGAGGCAGGCAAAACGAGTGAGGCCATCGCCAAATATCGCGAGGGAGTGAAATTGCGGCCGAACTGGGAGGAAGGTTGGTGGTATCTCGGAACCTTGCTGTACGATGCGGACCAGTTTGGCCAGGCCATCCCTGCGCTGCGCCACGTGGTTGAACTCGACCCAAACGTCGGTGCTGGATGGGCCTTTTTGGGACTCTGTGAATTTGAAACTGGAGATTACACAGGGTCATTCACTCATCTTCAGAACGCGCAACGTCTGGGCTTCGCCGACGATCACGAGATCAAGAGAATTGCTCTCTATCATCTCGGACTGTTACTCAATATGCGGGGTGAGTTCGATCGTGCCCCTGTAGTTCTTGGCGATGCCGCTGGATCCAGTGCAGTTCCGGAGCAGATCAAGATCGCGCTCGGCATGTCGCTGCTGCGTGTCCCCCTCCTGCCATCGCAGCTTGATACGTCGAACGATGCCTTGATCCGTGCTGCAGGAGAAACGGCGGTTTTGCTACTGAATCATCAATCGGGTGCTGCACTGCCGAATTTTGAGCAGATGTTGCAGGAGTATCCTCACACACCCTACCTTCGTTATCAGTACGGCATCGCTTTACAGGCAATTGGAAAAGATACAGAAGCACAATTTCAATTTCAGGAAGAAACTCGCGAGCGGCCCACTGACGGACTACTGTGGATTGCATCCGCAGAGCTATATCTAAAGCAGAAAAATTTCACAGAAGCATTGGCTGCTGCTAAACGGGCGACCCAACTTGCCCCGCGATCTGCCGCCGCATACGACATCCTGGCTCAGGTGTGGGAAGCGCAAGGCAGACTTACTGATGCCGCCGAGGCTTCCCGTAATGCAACGGAATTGGCAAAGCTGCCTCCCGATGTGGACCAGAGCCAAGCCAAGAAATATGCAATCAATCAAGTTGCGGACGCGAGTACTAATCCAACAGGTGCCGATATCCCACCTAATTCTGCGAATACGCCGGCGAACTTTCAGGAAACAGCACGTCTGGCTGAATCGGCACAGCGCGACGGACGTCTGGACGAGGCGGCAACGTTATACCAGCAGGCCATAAAAGGTCACTCCGACTGGCAAGAGGGTTGGCGACAACTAGGGACGGTTGAGTACATGCGACAACACTATCCGCAAGCCGTTGCCGCCCTCCGGCGTTCGGTAGCACTCGACGCGAGACAGCCGGACACCTGGACTTTGTTAGGGTTGAGCGAGTTCCAGACCAAGGACTACAAGAATTCCCGAATCCATCTGGAGCGTGGCCGCGCCCTGGGGTTCAGTGGCAACGCAGGTGCAGTAAGGGTTTCACGCTACCACTTGGCGCTATTATCAAATCTGAATAGTGCCTTCGATGAAGCAATCGCTTTGCTGATACCGGAAGCCGGCCCCGGCCCTCTATCCGATGAAATTCAGTTCGCTATGGGTATCGCATTGTTGAGGATCCCTGCCCTGCCTGAACAGATAGATCCTGGCAAACACAACCTTGTACGGTCTACGGGAGAAGCCGCCGTGCTGCTCTCCGGCAGTTATTACGACAAAGCGTTTCAAATTTTCGAAAAACTCCTCACTGAAAATCCAGAAACACCGTTCCTGCATTACGCGTACGGGGATACTTTGCTTTCTGCCTCCAAATATGACGCAGCTCAGGCTCAATTGATCGCTGAAACCAGGCTAAACCCGAGCAGCGAGCTTGCCTACATTCGGCTTGCCTCCCTCGCCCTCGTCTTGCATCAGTCCGAAAACGCCATCCAGTATTCCAGGAAAGCTACAACGCTCGCGCCAGAGTCGACTGAAGCACACTACGAACTGGGCCGCGCGTTCCTGGAACAAGGCGACGTTTCAAGCGCGATTGAAGAACTTGAGTCTGCTCGCCGGCTTGCCCCGAAGAGTTCGAAGGTGCATTTTAATCTCGCCCGAGCCTATGCCCGCGCAAATCGTGCGTCCGAAGCTGAACAGGAGCGGCTGGAGTTCGAAAAATTAAAAGGCGATGCTGCGCAGCCGACCTCTTACGGAGATCGAACAGTCCCCATGGATGCAAGCGGTGAATCTATTCAACAGCGACCGAAGTAGTCGCTGCTGAGTTATCGCTGATTCGACCTGAATTCTGACGCGGCTTATTTGCTTTGATCCGTGTTTCCATGCTCCGCTTCCGAAGGTCGCGCGAACTTTTCCTGGCTGATCGGACCGTTCTGTTTGACTTCGGTGATCTGAATCGTGAACTGGCCACCTGGCCTGGCGACAGTCCAACGATATGGCACCTGCACGCCGTCCACACTGCGGTAATCAGCATAGTCGATGCGCGTCGGATTTAGGCCTAATGGCGACTCCGAATAGCGCAATATGCGGAGCAGCAATCCCGACTGCTCATCGAAGTAAAGACGGAGCCGCGGCTCTCCATTCCTGACCGCAACTAATTGATAAGTTTCGTGGTCCCCGATTTTTTCCGGACGGGCGGCCTGCAAATCACCAAATTCATTCTTGAGATGCAGCGGAAGTTGCAAGTCCGCGTCTATCGTTGCGCCTTCAACCTCGGAAGCAGTCATTTCAAGCACTGGATGCCCGGGAGATGCCGTCCAACCTTGCTTACCATCAGAAGTGGTCACGTTATCGCCATTTGGAAGGTGCATAACTGTGGCCCGTTGGGCTGGAGCTTTGTCGAAAACCTCAACCGGAACTTCGTGCCCGCCAAAATCTGCACTCCCTTTCTCCGCTCGAGTGGAGATTTTTTGGATCGCGCTTGGCCCGCCTGACGCCTGAACATATTTTTCGACAAGCTCGCTGGGCGTCGGCAGATTTGGCGGAAGTTTCTCCTCGGAATCGAGGATCGGAATCGAAGGTGGGTTCGACCCCTCGCTGATCATCGGAATCGAAATCGGCCGCGGCGCGCCCCGATGGCAGGTATTACAAGTTACGTTTCGACGATTGTCGAAATTTTGTTGGTTGATCATAGCCATCATTTGCATCATTTTGCGTGCAATCTGTTTGGGCTTCTTGTCATCCTGATCAAAATGATTTTCGACATGGCAGAAACCGCACTGCACCCCGAGCGAAGCCCTGATAAACTGCATCGCTGGAATCAATTGGTCCGCCGGTATTCCCTTGAGCACTTGGATGTTCTTGAATCTTTGTTCGGTCGTCTGAGCCGGGACGGTCTTTGACCCTGCCGCCGCATTTTGCGCGTTTGCGAACGTGACGAAGATTAAAGCAACCACCAACATGCTCAGCAGCATGCGCATTGATCTCTGCTCCTTGGAAATCTTTTCGAATTTTCGTGTTTTCGGGAGCTCACCCACAACCGAATGTGCGCCGGAAGAATGCCCAGTATGCCCCAATACGTGCAGTTGAGCGTCTGATGTGACCTCATCGGAGTCCACTCAAATACTACATATAAGCAGGTTTAGAGGCGTCGGAACATGATAAAGTAGGTGCGCTCGGAGGTGTAGAGGTGCCACGTATCCTTAGAGTTTTGCTGCTTTCGGCGCTTTCCACCTTCTGCCTTGGAGGCAGCAGTATTGTCTACTTGCGCGTGCATCGGGCGGCCATCGAAGAACGCTTAAAAGCTCCTCCTCAAAGCCCAGCCAACCAGATCCGGAAATTGCGCGCTCAATTCGAGGCTGCCGGATGTTCCGGCGTTAACCTTTATCAGGAAACAGTTCCAAGGCAAGAACTTCCCAACTTAATTTGCACTGTTCCAGGCAAGGAGCCCGGCACAATCGTGGTCGGAGCACCCGCTGACTACATTGCGGATGCAGGCTCCGGGACTCACTGGGCAACACTGGCTCTTCTGCCACTATTAGCTGAATCGGTCAGCTCTGTACAACACAGACACTCGCTCATTTTCGTCGCCTTCAGTGGCCAGCAGCACGGTTTTCGCGGGTCCTCCGAATATCTCAAGGAATTGAAGAGATGGCAGCACCCGGAAATTCGAGCCATGGTCAGCCTCGATGATATTGGCCGAACTCCGCCAGTCTATGCGTTGGCGCAGGACGACCTGCTGCTCGCCAATTGGCTGAGTCTCTCGTCGAGCACTCTTAGGTTGCACTCGGTGCCTATGGAGATCACCGCGCGGGGTGTTGACGATCACCTTGTCAATGGTCAATCGACGTTTAATGTGAATGACTATTTGGTCGACGCCCAAACGTTCCAACACTCTCGTATACCCGCCATTGCGATACGCTCTGCCCCGGCGGCCATGATTCCGGCCCTGCGCCAGGCGGGCGCCTGGCAAGAAACCTCTCCGGGCAGTTCCTTCGATATGGACACTTACGAGGAAACCTATAACCTGCTATCGGTTTACCTCCTTTATCTGGACAGCAACCTCGGAACTCCTCGTGAAACTCTGCCCAAATCCCTGGTTGCGGAAAAGACTGCATCCCCGGTTCCGGAGACAGTGCATAATGTTCAAACTACGGAGATCGTTACCGCCGCCAGTTCAACTGCGGGAAAAACTGAAGTTGCCGCTTCATCCGCTCCAACTCCGACTCCTGCGCCCAGTTCAACTAGCCCCGGGGCCCAATCAAAAGCACCTTCTGATACGCCCATCTTCCGTGCAGAGACCCAGCTTGTGCTTGTGGATGTCTCAGTAACGGACTCACATGGGGCTCCCGTAAGGGGACTACAGGCCGGCGATTTTACTCTGTTGGAAAATGGGAAGCCGCAAGCTATCAGGGTTTTTGAAACACACGGGGCCGAATCACCCCACGAAGCTCCAACCGAGACAGCTTTGCCTCCCGGCACTTTCACCAATCGCATCTCCGCGAGCACTGACACCCCACTAGACATCCTTTTATTCGACATGCTTAACACCCCGCCAGAGGACCAGGCCTACGCTCGAGACCAAATGTTGCAGTATTTGCGAAAGATGCCAAAGGGAAAACTGCTTTCGCTATTTGTTCTTGGCACCCACCTTCAGATGGTGCAGGGATTCACTGATGACGCGGAGAACTTGGTTCGGACAGCGGAAAAACTCACCCGGCAGACTTCGCCGCTGCTGGCCACGGAAGTTCAGCTACAACAAGATCAGGGTTTCACGCAAGAGATAGGCCGGTATGCAATGCCTGCCACCCCCAGTAACCTCCCGGCTTCCGTATCGGCGGGCGTAGCAGCGGCCCAAACCGATGCCCAAGGGACAACAGGGTTCGTCTCGCAGCGTACCGCGACCTCCTCAAGAATGGAGTCTACGCGCTCTGACCAGCGAACCACGATGACACTGGATGCTCTGGACGCCATTTCTCGTGCCGTTTCAGGATTCCCAGGACGGAAAAACCTTGTCTGGCTCTCCGGTTCCTTCAAAATCCGCCTGCGCCCCTCTGAGAGTACGGTATTGGGCGTTGCAGAGAGAACGACTGAAGCAGCGTCAGCGGTCTCCGATCTGACCTCCAATTTTAATTACCAGCAAGCGATTCGCCATTTGACGACCATGATGGCCGAAGCGCGAATCGCAGTTTATCCGGTAGACATTCGGGGCTTGCGAACGGGAGGTGTTGCGATCGGGGTTGGTAGCGAATCAAGTCGTAGCATGGTTGATGTGGGGAATACAGATAGCTTTAACAACACCTTGAACAGCCAATCGAATTCGCGTTTTGGCGAGTATGGCTCAATGCTCGATCTCGCCGATCAGACCGGTGGTCACGTCTTCATCAACAACGACGTTCGCGGCTCCATCGCCCGCAGCATGGAAGACGGCGCCAATTATTACACAATTGCTTATACTCCCGAGAAGAGTACCGATGAAAAGAGTTTCCGTCGGGTAGAAGTAAAAATGAACCACGGGAGCGCAACCCTGGCTTATCGACCTGGATATTACCCAAGCACATCTCAAGACTCGCTCAAACAGAGCGGAGCTCACAAGCTTGCGGCTGCAATGCTGCCCGGACTGCCCCAGTCCACCATGCTTTTAGTGACGCTTCGAGTAGCGCCTCCTGATTCCACCAGCAAAGCCGTGCGAATCGACTACAGCATCGACTTAGGCGGAATTGATTTTAACGACACAGCGAACAGCGGAAAACGAGCGGTCCTGGACTGCATGGCAGTTGCTTTGGATCAACATGGAGACGTCGCTGGACAGGTGGCCAATACCGTGGATGCCACGCTCGGTCCGCACGAATTTATAAGTTTCCAACAGACGGGACTCCCTGCGCATCAGGAGCTTGCGTTGCCGCCAGGAAACTACGATTTACGAGTTGGTGTTCTCGATCGAGCCTCACAAAGGATCGGTACAGTTGATGTTCCGCTAGTGGTTCCTGCAGAAGCCAAGGCAAATTAGAATTGCAGCTATAAAGAAGTAAGTTGGGAAATCAGGAGGCGTGAGGTATGAACCGGTACGTCAAATTTTTGATTGTTTTATGTACCCTGACTTTGGCAGCCTCGGCATTCGCCGACGATCAGCAGAAAGCAGAGAAAGAACTACACAAGATCACCGCTATGGCAACGGACCCAACGGGTCGACGCGTGGTCAGCATCACGGTGGCTGACGCCCTCGAGGCCAAGCGTACAGATCTGGTGCTGGAACGTAGGGCCATGAACATCAATTATGGTGATCTTTTTATTGCCCACATTTTAGAGAAGAGCGGTGCAAAAATGGCTGATATAGCCGCGCAACTAAAAACGGGACAAAATATTCGGCAAATTGCTAGCGCTCAGCACCTTGATTGGAAACAAATGACTCTGGACGCGAAAAAATTGAACACCAAGATGGAAGACAATCTCTACAAGCACTTCATCAATGCAACTGCCGACACTGCCCGAGACGTCGCCGAAGGCTATGATCCAACGATTGACGGGGTAGCCGCCGATAACGATGTCTCGAAGGGGGACATTGAGGAGGCCCAGCGTACCTATCTGCTATGGAGAGAGCGCGCTGATAAGGCAAAGGACTCAAAGCTGGATGCTGCGACCGAGAAGTCTGCGCGGGGTATGCGGGGCGACCCGGTAAGGGCTAAAGCCGGCTCATTGGCCCCTCCCAAGTATTGACTGAAACAATTAATCTTTCCTGATATCTGACTCTTAAGATTCGTCATCGCGGTATTGGTTCGTTGGCGCGAACTACACGGATTTGATGGTCCGTGAATTTCACCGGAATATCTGTGACCGTGTATTTCTGCATGTGACAACTCACGCAAGCTTTTCGAGCAGTCGGGCAGGATGCGCCCGGGTGGTCCGCCGTCGGTTTTGCGCCCGCAGAATTCACGTGGCAACTAAGGCATTTTTCATCGTAGGCAGCACTGTCGCGAGCCAACGGTCGATGAGGATCATGGCACGCTACGCAGGTTAGTCGCGCGTCGCCCTTACCCCAGCAACGGCTGTTCTCCAGGCGGTAGGGTGGGAAGCGGAGGGACTTCACTCCTGTTCCTCCGGCCAAGGTGATATCCCACCAGGTGCGATGACACGCGCCGCAGAAATCGACGGAATCCACCGGACCCAGGCGGCTCGGGTTAAATATCATCGTAGCTCCATCCGCGAACCCCATCCCTGCTGCCGCCACGTGATATGCCCCTGGACCGTGACACGCCTCGCAAGTCACCCCGGGTATCGAGTGCTCGGGATCAAAATGATCGCTGGTCGTTGCAGCCGTATTGTGGCAATTAAAACAGCCGCGCACTTCATCATCCAGAAGATGCCGGCCCGTTCCCTTCTCCAAAGAATCGGGCGTGGCATGCGGCTGATCCACGGTAAAATCCCAAGTCCCGACCTCGGGATAATAGGTCAGAGGGGCCATAAAAATTCCACCGTTCTTTTCAAAAAGATAGGATTGTCCCATGCGAATCCCGAACGCCCACTTCAAGCTGGCGGAGAACGAAGTCGTGCTGTCCGCAACCAAATAGGTCGCGTTCTTTCCGTCACTGCTCGCGTGATATGTGTACCCGCCAAGTGTGTAGTTCAAAGGATGCTTGGCGAGCAGTTCGGAATCTTCGGCCCGAGTCGCGGTTCTCGCCATTGAAGTGGATTTTTGGATAGAAACGATTTCTGAGTGACAAGCTGCGCAAGCCGCATCACCTACAAAGTCGTTGCGACGAAAGCTGCCCTTGGTCGGCCACCATGCGGTTTTTCGAAGCCGATCCTCAGTTGCCTGTTGTTCGGCGATGGTAGCCGGATGAGATTGGGTGGTTTGGCTCCAAAGCCTGCAGGAACCGCTGCACAGTATCAGAGCGAGAGTTAAAAACGCGAACTTGAACGACCGATCCAAAGCGGGTACGAGTGATTCAAGCACAACTTAATCACAGAGTGCAACGGCACAGATCGACACGCCACTGCGAATGCACGTTCAACGCTGTGAACCCAAACGCAGATCCGGGGTTATGTTTCTTTCGCCCTGTTTTGCGACATAAAAATGATCGCAAGCTACATTCTGAAAGACCTGGGTGGACCCCGACGGCCACCTGACTTCCATCCGATCAACCTGTGTCGCGTTTCCCAACCCGAAATGTACACGCAGATCATTTTGTGACAAATAACTGCCGCCACTTCTAACTTCCTCAATTTGCGATACGCCACCGGCGAGGATGCGGACTTTGGCTCCAAGGGCCAGACGATTTGAATCCGTTCCTACAAGTTGAACCGATACCCAGTGATTGTGACTGGCGTCTTCATTTTTCAAAATCATCGGCGAACCGTCGATGTTTTCAACCACAGCGTCGATCCTGCCATCGTTGTACAAGTCTCCAAAAGCCGCGCCGCGACTGGGCTGCGGGACGGTCCCTGCAGCTCCCACAGCATCGCTCACATTGCGGAATGTTCCATTCTTCTGGTTTTGAAATACCAATTTTCTCTGCCTGTACTTGGATCCAGTCTGCAGCGAATCAACCTGCGGATAAACGTGGCCATTGACCACTAACAAGTCCGCCCAGCCGTCATTGTTGAAGTCCGCGCACCCGGTTCCCCAACCCATGTAAGGGACCGTAATTTGTCCAACGCCCGCGACGTCGGCAGCATCAGTAAAGTTCATTGCCCCATCATTGCGAAATAAAGAATTGCTCTGGTCTTCGAAGTTCGTCACGTGAATTGAAAATCGGCCAGTGTGACTAAAATCGCAAACCGCTACGCCCATGCCGGCCATTTCCCCGCCGTCTTTACTGACGGCTGTTCCCGACATATAGCTGATATCTTCGAAGTGGCCCTTGCCCTCGTTGCGGTACAAATAGTTAGGGGTAGAATCGTCGGCGACAAATAGATCTGGCCGGCCATCATCGTCAAAATCACTCCATATAACGCCCAGTCCGTAGTAGCCGTGGGCATCGTCAACCCCTGCTTCCTTTGAAACGTCGGTAAAGGTACCGTCTCCATTGTTGTGATACAGGCTGTCTCCCAATCCCTTCATTCCCCGTGGACCGCACTGCACCGGAATGCCACGAAAGCGGCATGTGGCTCCGGCTCCGAACTGTGGAAGATGGTTAAGATCAAACTCCACATACCGCGAAACCATGAGGTCAACAAAGCCATCCCCGTCGTAATCCCCGAATGCGGCTCCCGCGGCCCAGCGTGGATCAGTCAAATGCGCCTGCTTGGTGACATCCGTAAAGGTGCCATCGCTATTATTGCGGTAAAGAACCAGTCCCTCTTCACAAGTCACCAGGATGTCAGGCCAGCCATCATTGTTGTAATCACCAACTGCGCCTCCCATGGCCCAACAGGGATAACCCACCCCCGCCTTGTCAGTAACATCAGTAAACGTCCCGTCGTGATTATTGCGGTAGAGCGCGCTCTTCGCCTTCTGCCCGTGCAGTGCCATTTCAACCGTAGGCGCGTTGGTGAAATAAATATCGAGCCAGCCGTCGCCGTCGTAGTCCAGCAAGAGGACACCGCCGGCCATAGATTCAATCAGATATTTCTTTTCCGCAGATACCGTATGTTGAAAACTGATCCCGGAAGCGTGCGTGACATCAGCAAATCGCATTGTGGTAGCTTGACCGATATTTTCTGGCTTTTTTACGGGGGTTTGCGACGAGATGAGTATGTGGGCACCAAAAATCAAAATCACACAGCCCGTGAAGCAGCGCGACTTCAACCACATTTTGCTAGAATACATGAATCGCATGGGCGCATTTCGTGGCGTCATTCCCTCGTTTTTCCTCGTTATTGCTTGCGCTGCTCAGACTTCGGTCTCTACGCTGCCCATACCCCACTTTGAGGATGTAAGCCAACAAGCTGGCCTCACCGTCTCTCACGATTCGACCCCCGAAAAGCGTTACATTTTGGAATCCATGAGTGGCGGAGTGGGATTCATCGATTGTGATAATGACGGCAAGCTCGACATTATTACCGTCAACGGATCTTCGGTGGACCACTACAAACAGGGTGGCGATCCCATGATTACCCTTTACCGGCAGGATGCCGATCTCAAATTTCGCGATATTACCAAAGAGGCTGGACTTACCCGCAAGGGGTGGGGCATGGGCGTGGCTGTTGCAGATTTCGACAACGACGGCTGGCAGGACATTTACGTCACCGGGTACGGTGGCAACGTTCTTTACCGTAACATCGGCAACTGCAAATTCGAAGACGTCACTGATAAAGCCGGTCTGCGGGTCGGGGGCTTTAGCACCGGGGCAGCGTGGGGCGACTTTGACCGCGATGGTTACGTGGATCTTTTTGTTCCGCGCTACGTTTATGTTGACGTGAACAAACTGCCGCAATTCGGCAGCGACGAAAAGACGTGCAAATTCCGCGGAATCCCGGTGCAATGCGGGCCGTGGGGACTGCCCGGAGAATCAGATTTCCTTTTTCGCAATCGCGGAGACGGAACATTTGAAGATGTCTCCAAGAAAGCCGGCGTCGACGACCCGTCCCATTATTTCGGAATGCAGGGCGTGTGGGCGGATTACGACAACGATGGCTGGCCGGATCTTTATGTCGCCAATGATGCCGGCCCGAATTACCTCTACCACAACAAGCACGATGGCACCTTCGAAGACGTGGGATTGCTCTCCGGTGCAGCGCTTAGCCGCGACGGGCAGGAAGAAGGATCGATGGGCGTGGATTTCGGAGACATCGATCATGATGGAAACCTCGACATTATTGTCACTGAGTTCACCGAGCAATCGGACCTGCTCTTCTGGAACCAGGGCCCTCGCGGGTTCAGTGAGATTAGCTGGAGCTCTCACATCGCCGAGCCAAGCTATCCTCTAGTCGGCTGGGGAACGAAATTCTTCGATATGGATAATCAGGGCTGGCAGGACATCTTCGTTGCCAATGGACACGTCTATCCGCAAATGGATTTGGTTAAGGGCGGCGTTCCTTACCGGCAACCGGTTTTGTTGTTTCGTAATCTGCACGACAGGACCTTCGAGGACGTCACGGCTCTTTCCGGTCTCGATAAGCTTCCTCCAGAATCAAGACGCGGCGCGGCTTTTGGCGATGTCAATAATGATGGGAAAGTAGACATATTGATTCTCAATGTAGGCCGGCCTCCGACCCTGCTCATCAATCGGACAGCGAACGCTGGTCACGCCGCGCTCTTCAAGCTGATCGGTACAAAAAGCAACAAGGCAGCCATTGGCGCGCGAGTATCGGTCACTACCGCGGGCGTAACCCAGTTCAATGAAATTCGCGCCGGCAGCAGCTATCTTTCCCAGAACGATTTGAGACTGCATTTCGGCTTCGGGCAAAACAGGGTAATCGACACTGTTGAAGTCAGCTGGCCAAGCGGAAACAAAGAAGTAATCAAGAATCTTCCGACTGACTTCATCTATACAGTCGTTGAGGGACAGGGCGTTAAGTTGAAAACGCCGTTCACAGCCAGTTCGCCCAGATAGCGGGATTACAAACACTGCATTAGGCAATTAGCGGTGAGTCCTATTCAGCGATTACAGCGCCTTACGGGTGGCCGGTTGACTCCTGCGGATTTCCGTTAGTGCTGTGTTCTGCACCTTGCATCTTGCGATATCGGTCCAGATGCTCCTTGGCCTCCTGCGAATTTCCCAACTTATTCAATACCAGGGCCAAGTCATATTCAGTTTTCATATTATTAGGATCTATGACCAATGAACGCGCGAACGCATCATGCGCTTTCTCGAGTTCCCCAGCCTCAAGGTACATCGTTCCCAGGCTGAACAGCGCCTGACCATGCCGGGGATTTAATACAATTGCTTTTTCCCAGTGCTGAATTGCGGTTTGCGGATCACCCTGCTGCGCGAACAATACGCCCAACTGGTACTCCGTCTCCGCAAGATCCGGCTTCAGGCGTTGCGAGTGTTCAAGGGCTTGGCGAGCATCGGCGTAACGCAACAAGGCGAGGTAAGCGATCCCCAAGCCGAGCAAGGCCTTGGCATCATCAGGACGCTGAGCGGTGTAATCTTCCAGAATATGCGACGCGGGCAGATACTGCTTCTGCTGGAGCATTACGCTTGCAGCCAGGTATCGATCACTCAGGTCAGAGCTTTTCGTTTGAAGTTCTTGAGCGGCTGACAAGGCATTGTCATTCCTTCCGCACTTCATGGCCTCAACTATCAGGTGTCGTAGTACCTCCAAAGAATCTGGGGCAAGAACTCGCGCCTTCTGGAGCATTTCGAAACTATCTGCATGTTTGTTTTGGGCTGCCAAACTTTCGGCCATCGCCACCAGTATGTCGGAGGATTTGGGATCGTCCGCCGACGCTTGCCGAAAGCTGTTGATCGCGGCCACCATTTCGTTTTTTGCGCGATACGCGCGTCCTTTTAAGTAATGCTCCCGAGCCGCAATGCTCTTGTTAATCGGGGAGACGAAACCAAGTGACTTCAGCGCAGCGTCCGGATCACGTCCCTCTATGAACACCTGCGCCAGATCGAGCGCCGCAGCGGGTGATTCCCTAACCAGTGGAATCAGTGCTTCCGCATCAGACCTGCGGCCCAATCCCAGGAGACACGCGGCTTTGAGAGGAATTACAGATACCGGAAGCCTCGATTTGAAGCTATGGAGAGTCGCCAGCGCCTCCGCAAAATCACTACGCGCCAGATCCAATCTCACAAGTTCGATCTTGAGGCTCGAAGCCTGCGGGTCCAGTTGGATCGCTTCTTTGTATTGCTGGATGGCTTCGTCTTGCTTGCCTTGTCCCATCAGCGAAGCCGCTAGGCCACGGGAAGCTGCAATAGCCTTTGGATTT
>Ga0157372_10005030_pt1 | contig 14046 bp, 10 predicted proteins | sample C55metaG_FD_115307 | JGI IMG/M metagenome (GOLD analysis project Ga0157372, IMG submission 115307) | Corn rhizosphere microbial communities from Kellogg Biological Station, Michigan, USA - C5-5 metaG | ecosystem: Host-associated > Plants > Roots > Rhizosphere > Soil | place: USA: Michigan... | reverse complement strand
GTTGGTTGGGCATTCCGCCAAAACATGGTCAACATCGCCGGCAATGTAAGTCTCTTTCTCGGAGGCATCTCTCTGCGCTTCCTGGATGGCGAAGCGATCCCAATCGATTCCGATGATCCGATCAAATTTGCCTAACAACGCTTTGGCGAAGAATCCCGCTCCACCGTAGGCGTCGATCAGGCAGCGTTGATTGGCCGAAACTAGCTTGACGACCAACTCGCGCAGTGCCTGCGCCACATCGTCGTTAGCCTGGCCGAAAATGCGCGGACCGCTCGGATGCGCGCGCAGTGAATAATGGCCCTCTCGCGGACGTGACTCACGCAGGCTCGCCAGGCTGACGTTGACTGCATCCATCGAAATGGGACAGCGTTCAATGTCGATGAGGCGGTGCGAGTCCCGCCGAAAGAAGCCGATTATTCCGTCCTCGACGTGGACGGTGATCCGGTTGCGATAACCGTAGGGCTGGGCAGAACAAATGATGGGGCGGAGCGGAATGTCGTTGAGTTTTCCAATCCGCTGCAGGACATCGCGCACCTGTCGCCATTTGATGGCGAGCTGATGATCATACGAAATGTGTTGATAGGTGCACCCGCCGCATTTCCCGAAATAAGGACACGGTGGGATGACACGATTCGAGGAGGGCTCCAGGATCTCGACCACTTCAGCTTCGGCGAAGCGTTTCTTTTCCCGGACGACGTCGGCCGCGATCTTTTCGCCATCGATGGTGAAAGGGACGAAGATCGCCTTTCCATTTTCGCGTGCGACGCCTTTGCCGCCGAAAGCGACGTCCTCGATCTTTAAATTAACAACAGGCATTGCGAAAAAAAGGGATCAAACACCGACTGCAACATCGAGAGAAATTGCAATAACCAAACTTCAAATGCGCCTTTGCTCGCGTTTTGGCCTTTGGAGGTTCACTATTTTTTGTCCGCCAAAGGACGAACTCGCCGTGGCGAGAATGTTGGAGGTTGGATTTTGGAGCTTCGGATCGCGCAGCGATCAGTCAGTCCGCCATGACGCGATCGATTGCGGCCTCGAGCTTCTCCAGTTTGACCGGCTTAACGAGGTGTTCGGAAAATCCCGCCTCTAAACTTTTTTCGATGTCGCCATTCATCCCGAAACCGCTGATCGCGATGCCGCGCAGGCCTGAAATGGCGCGGAGACAAGCCATCAACTCCATGCCTGTGCCATCGGGTAAGGCGATATCGCTAATCAGAAGATCGAATTGATTGCGACCGGCCGCTTCCATGGCCGAGCGGACATTGTGGGTGGCAGCGACGAGATGACCGCGCCGGACGAGCAATCTTTCCAGGGCCGCACAGGTGTCTTGATGATCGTCGACCAGCAAAATGCGCAGGGCTCGCGCAGCGGCGGCAGTGGGAGCGGCTTGAGCGATCCGCGGCTGCGGTGGTGAAATCGTGTTCAACGTCAGGGTAAAGGTAGAGCCGTAGCCGCGTCCTTCGCTTTGCGCGATCAATGTGCCTCCATGTGCCTGAGCAAGCGATTTGGAAATGGCGAGACCGAGTCCAAGTCCGCCAAACCGCCGCTGCAAGGACTGCTCTCCCTGCTCGAACGGGTCGAAGATTCGCTCGATGATTTCCGGCTCCATCCCAATCCCGTTATCCCGGATTGCGATGGTTAGGGTGTGCGGTTGCGGGTTGCTGGAGTTGATCGTGATTTCGCCGCCGTCGTTGGTGAACTTGATCGCATTCTTGAGCAGGTTCCAAATGATCTGCTGAAATTTAGCGGTGTCACCGGTGATGAAGTGGGCGCCGGCACGGAGATTGAGATGGACTTGGATATTCCGGGCACGCGCCTCCGGCTTGCAAATTTCCGCCACATTCACGAGGGCCTCGTGCACATCCATTTCGACAAAGTGCAGCTGCAGCTTGTCCTTAGCGATTCGTGTGAGATCGAGCAGGTCGTCGATCAGTTGGCTTTCCAATTCAACGTTTCGCCGAATCATGGCGAGGGATGCTTTGGACTCCTCTGAATTAATGCCGCCCGTCTCGAGCGAATCCAAAGCGGCGAGAACCGGAGTCAAAGGCGTTCGGAGCTCGTGTGAGAGCATGGCCAGGAACGTGTCCTTTGTTTTGTTGGCCACTTCGATCGCCGCCCTCTGCCTTTCGATGGCGGCCTCGGCCCGGCGTCTCTCGGACATTGCGGCAGCCAGGGCCAAAGCAGTAACGGTGAGGACGGCCGTTGATGTGTTCATGATCAGGAGCGACTGATCGGCAGTCCTCATCACGAAAGGACCGGCTCCATGCAGCGTGCCCCAGGCGGCAATCGCAGTGAGGACGAAAATCGCCGTCGCAGTTTCCCGCTGCGAAAGCCGAAAGGCCGCCCAGATAACAACAGGGCCGCACAGAAATGAGATCGGATAATTGGCCGCGCTAATCGGAAGCCATCCGCCAAAAACTAACTGCGCAATGAAGATGAGCGAGAGCAAGAGAAGAGCGACCTCGATATCGCGTCTGGGTTGGAAGGTCCAATGACGCTCCTGGTTCCAAAGAATAATCAGAGGGGTAACGACGAGAGCGCCAATCGCGTCTGCCAGCCACCAGGTGAGAAAGATGGCGCCATAATTGGCCCAGTCGGCAAAGCCGGCAATGGCCAGACAGGTGACGCCGATGGTCGGGCTGATCAAACTGCTAAAGACGGCACTGACCGCGAATTTGAAGACATCCTGCGCGCGATCGAAAGCGCGAACGCCGCCAGCCAGCCGGGTGATGAGCCAGGTCGCGCAAACCGCTTCGAGGGTATTCCCGAAGGCAAGGCAGAGGGAGGTAACAAAATTGCCGGCCGTTAGGATGTTAACGAGAAAGGCGCCGGCGAAAATGGCAGGCCAGACGCGATAGCCGAGAAGGAGGAGGGCGGCCAGCGCGATACCGGTGGCGGGCCAGATGGAAGAGGCGCTCGCGTTGACGAAGGCCAGCCGCAGACTCAGTTTCGCGACGACGAGGTAGAGGAGCGCGATTGCCGCGAGCCGCGGCACCGTTGAAAAACGTCGCAAATTCATCAAGCGACTGCGAATTGCAATTCGCCTATTTCTACCGCAGAGATAACCCGCGTCAACAAACCTATTCCGCAGAAGGCGGAGTCGCTCGAGAGCAACTTACTGGCTTACCTCAAGGTCCGGCTCAGTAATCCCGGACGTAATCGTATTTCGACTCGTTACCTAATTCGGGTGGAAATTCAGAGTAGCCTGCGTGAATCCAGGGGATATCGCTCGGTAGAAGCGGATAGTAGCTCGAATGCCAAACGGGGGCAGCAAAGGTAATGATCTCCAGGAAACCAGCTCCATGCCGAGCCGCCGTGCGGCCAATGGCACGAATGACACCGTAACCAGCGGCAGCAGAGTTTCCTTCCTGCTTATTAATTGTCGCAACGGTGGTCGTGATCTCAGCTGGCGCGAGGAAGAAATTGGAAATACCACGCCCGCGCTTTCGGGTAGGACCGTAATCGTTCGAGGGTGGATCCTGGATATCGGCGTGGAGGTAGCGCGCGAGACCCGCAAGCAGGAAAAGGAAGACGAGCTTTTTCATGGCCACCTTAATTCAATAAGCGTCGGGCCCGGCGAAGGCAATACTCATTTTGCCGCCTTCTCGGCGCGGCGGCCATTGTGGGTGGAGATCAACGAGGCCGTGATCGTAACGCCGAGGACCAGGACAATAACGACGAGTGATATCCAGTTCGGAATAGGGAACCGATCAGCCAGGATCATCTTGATGCCGACGAAGGCCAGGAGAATCGAGAGTCCGGTGCGGAGAAAGATGAATCGGTCGATCAACTTTGCCAGCAGAAAGTAGAGCGACCGTAATCCAAGGATGGCACAAATATTGGAGGTGTAGATGATGAAGGTGTCTCGCGTAATGGCGAAGACGGCGGGGATGGAATCGACGGCGAAAATCAGGTCCATGATGTCGATCACGATGAGGACGAGCGCGAGCGGTGTCAGCATCCAGCGGCCATCCACGCGAGCCGTGAAATCTTCTCCACGAAAATCCGGCGTGACGCGGAAAGTTTTGCGACAAAGCCGCATGACCCAGCCGTTGCCAAAGTCCTGCTCGTCCTGCTTGCCGAAAAACATTCGCCACGCGCTGATGAGAAGGAAGGCCCCAAAAAAGTAGAGGATAAATTCGAATCGTTCGACCAGAGCCACCCCCAGCCAGATCATGACCCCGCGCATGACGAGAGCGCCAAGAATGCCCCAGACCAAGGCACGATGCTGGGCGCGAGGCGGCACCTGAAAATAGGAAAAGATCAGGACAAAGACAAAAATGTTATCAACGCTGAGAGAGTATTCGATGAGGTAGCCGGTCAGAAATTCAATGCCCTTGTCGGGGCCGCGCAATTTCCAGACGAGCATGTTGAACATGAGCGAGAGCACGATCCAGATGGCGCTGCGGCGGGCGGCGGCCCGGATGCTCAGTTCGCGGTCGCGCCGTTTGAACTGGGCCAGGTCAATGATCAGCGCCAGAAAAACGCCGACGTGGAAGAGGATCCAAAACCAAATGTTCGTTCCCACGGCGCGCTACGTTTTCATGGTGCAGGCCTGACCGCAATCGTAAACGCCCACAGACAAGACTTTTCTCTCGCGCACGAGATCGTTCGACGTAGTTTGTTCACTCGCAATGGATGCCGAATTGGAAAAACTTGTCGAATCAGGAAAATTAACCTCCAAAGCCGCAGCGACCCTGGATCAGCTCAAACCTGGCACATATTGTCTTCACAAGAGCTGGGGATTTGGACGCATCGCAGAGTGGAATCTTCTCCTCAATCAGATTGCCATCGATTTCCCGGGGAAGAAAGCACATCCCATGCAGCTGCAGTACGCGGCCGACAACCTGACGGTCATTCCGCCGGAACATTTTCTTGCCCGCAAGGCGACGGATCTTTCCGCTATTAAGAAACTGGTCAAGGAGGACCCGGCCGCTGTGGTCCGCAATATCCTCGAGAGTATGGCCGGTGCGGCCACGGTCCAGCAAATAAGCGAGTGGTTGATTGGCGACATTTTTGAGGAAGCGGCCTGGAAGCGCTGGTGGGAATCAACCAAGAAGATTTTAAAGAAGGAGGGCCACTTCTCCATCCCCGCCAAAAAGAACGAACCTGTCCAACTCCGGACCAGTCCCGTTTCCTATGGAGACGAATTATTGGCTGTTTTTAGTCAGGCTCGGCAGCCGAAGGACCAGGCGGCGGCGCTCGATCAGATCGTTAAGTTTCACGACCAATTCAAAGACCCTGAGAAACAGCTGCAACCTGTGGTGGTGGCGATCGAGCAAACCGCCATGCGCAATCAGAAGCTGCATCCAGCTCTCTCCTTCGAGCTTATTCTCGGCCGGGACGATTTGTTGGAACGGGTGCCGCAGTTGCACACCACGATCGTAGGCCTCACCCTCCCCAAATTGATCCAGGATGAGGAAGCACGGCTGATTACGATCCTTCCGAAATTGCCTTCGGCGAAGGAGCGACGCGTCCTCATGGCGTTGCCGGCTGCGTTGGGTCCACGTTGGACGCAATTAGCGCTGCGACTGATGCAGGGAAATCAGCCCCGCATGGTAGGCCAGGTGGCCAAGGTTTTTGCCGAGGCCGGACAGCAAGCAGAACTGCGCGAAGCGCTCGATCGCAGCATTCGCGAGCATTCCGCCACCAGCGAAATGTTGATCTGGCTCATTCGGAGTCGGGATCGCGAATTAGAGGACCTGATCAATCCCGAGCTCCTTTCGGCCATTCTCTCTGCGGTGGAACGTGATCAGCATCGCGAGACCACGCGCGGAAGTCGCTTGCGGGATCTTTTGATTGAGGACCGCGACCTGATGTCCGACATGTTTGCCAAAGCCGACGTCGGTGTCGCGCGCGATGCCATACGACGTCTCATGCTGACCGGGGTGATTGATGAGCTAACGAAACGATCGCTCCTCGCGCGACTGGTTAAGATCTATCCGGAATTGGAGAGCATGATCAGCGGTGGCCAAGCAGAGCAAACAACGGCGCCGTTTATTGTTTCATGGAGCAGCCTTGAGAGACGGCGCGCTGAATATGAGGAATTGGTGAGCAAAAAAATTCCCGACAACACGAAAGAAATCGGCATCGCCCGTTCTTACGGCGACCTGCGCGAAAATTTCGAATTCAAAGCTGCTAAACAAATGCAGGCCGTCTTGATGCGGCAAAAAACGGAGCTGGAATCGATGCTGCATCGTGCGCGCGGGACGTCCTTCGAAAATCCTGACACCTCACGAGTCTCGATTGGAACAATCGTTAAGCTGAGGGAAGAGCAATCCGGCAAGGAGGAGACTTATACTATTTTGGGTGCATGGGACGGTGATCCGGAGCGAAACGTGATCTCCTACCAGGCCGCGATTGGTCAGGCCTTGCTTGGACACAAGGTAGGGGAAACGGTCTCGATCGGCTCCGAAGGAGCGGGTCAAGCGTTTGTCATCGTTTCGATCGATCCAGCGCCGGTCGATGTGCCGGCGACGACGCCGGACCTCGTCGAAGCAGGCGCGGCTCAGTAGTCCATTTTAGATACGGGTCTGATCCGTATCGTGATTTCGTCTTTGCTAAACGACAACCTTTACCGATGCTGTCGCGATGAACAGTCGCATCCATCATCTCGCTGTCTGGATCCTGGTCGTGGTTCATGAGGCGCTGGCCTTTGCCTGGTACAAGATCTTCGGAAACGTCTGGCTGAATTACCACGCGCGGACGATGACGGACATTGAGAATACGCACGACGCCAAAGCATACATTTTCGCCATCCTCGCTGCCATCGTGGCGAACTACACCCTGGCTTGGTTGATGGTCAGAGTGCAGGCCAACAATGCCGTTGCCGGATTGAAGATTGCCCTGGCCTGCTGGTTTGCTTTTGTTTTTTTCCAACACGCGACCATCGCCGTGTTTTCTTCGTTCGAAACGAATCCATGGCCGCTCGTGCTTATCGATATGGGATGGCTCTTTCTCGCTTTCGCCATCAGCGGACTTGTCCTCGGCGGTTGGCAGCAGCGTGATTGAAGTCGCCCATAGATAACCGTAGTCATACTGTTGCTCGGGCTTAATCGTCTGACTCGGCTCGACATTTTGGCAGGTACGCCGCCATTATTATGACATGAACGATCCGATCTACATCGCTCAGGCCAAAGAACCAATTTATTTGCTGCCGAAGATGGCCAATCGGCACGGTCTCATCGCGGGGGCTACCGGAACTGGTAAGACCGTGACGCTGCAAACCCTCGCGGAAAATTTCAGTATTCGTGGTGTACCAGTGTTCATGGCCGATGTGAAAGGAGACCTCGCGGGTCTCAGTCAGGCTGGAGGAAATAATCCGAAAGTGGCGGCTCGCGCCAAAGAATTGAACATCGCGGATTTCAAACCGGAGGCGTTTCCGGTGGTCTTTTGGGATGTGTTTGGCGAGAACGGCCATCCGGTACGGGCAACGGTTTCGGAAATGGGTCCGCTGCTCCTCGGCCGGTTGCTGGAACTGAACGACACGCAGGCGGGTGTTCTGAACATGGTCTTCAAAATCGCGGACGAGAACGGCCTCTTGCTCCTCGACCTGAAAGATCTGCGCTCGATGCTGCAATACGTAGCCGACAACGCCGATCAGTTTAAGACGCAGTACGGAAACGTCTCGGCCGCGAGCGCGGGAGCCATTCAACGAAATCTGCTCGCCCTCGAATCGCAAGGGGCGGACAAATTCTTCGGCGAACCGGCTCTCGACCTAAATGATTTGATTCAAACTCAGGCGGGGAAAGGCGTGATCAACATCCTGGCAGCGGAAAAGCTCATGCAACAAGCGCCCAAGGTTTACGCCACCTTTCTGCTTTGGCTTCTCTCGGAGCTGTTCGAAAATCTGCCTGAAATTGGCGATCCCGATAAACCAAAACTCGTTTTCTTTTTCGACGAGGCGCATCTTTTATTCGCCGACATCGAAAAACCCGTCGAAGAGAAGATCGAACAGATGGTTCGACTGATACGCTCGAAAGGGGTTGGTGTTTATTTCGTTAGTCAAAATCCGTTGGACCTTCCGGATGTTGTCCTCGGACAGTTAGGCAATCGCGTGCAACATGCGTTGCGCGCCTTTACCCCGCGCGATCAAAAGGCCGTCTCGGCGGCGGCCCAGACTTTTCGGCAGAATCCGAAGTTGAATGCGGAGAAGGTTTTGACGGAATTGGCCGTAGGCGAAGCGTTAGTCTCGATGCTTGATGAGAACGGCTCGCCCGAGGTTGTAGAACGAGCCATGATTGTTCCGCCGCGCAGTCAGGTTGGCGCGATTACACCCGATCAGCGGAAGCAGATCATCAGCTCTTCGGTCCTGGCCGGACATTATGAGAAAGCGGTCGATCGGGAATCGGCCTTCGAAAAATTGCAGGCTCGCGCCGGCCAAAAAGTAGAAGCAGCGGGGACTGCGCCTGTCGCGTCGACATCGGCGCCCGTGGACGGAGGCGAATCAGGGTTTGGCAAAATTATGGGAGAAGTCGGCTCGATCTTCAAACCAACGGTTGGTCCGCGAGGCGGCGTACATGACACCATGGCGACGACCGCGATGAAGAGTGTCATTCGCGCGGCGAGCTCTTCGGTGGGACGGGAGATTGTTCGCGGAGTGCTGGGCGGGATCTTAGGCGGCGGCAGTAGACGACGGTAGCGCGCGAACGCTGGCAAAATGTGGGAGCGGCCTCAGTGCCGCGAATTCAGCGGTACCCTGTTTTGCCCATCGCGGCGCTAAGGCCGCTCCCACATTGATTTACCTTTCGCGTTATTTTTTCGGAGAAGCCGCCGGACTGGCCGCCGCTTTCATCGGCTCTTCCTTGGCTTTCTTGTCCGTCTTGGCGGCTTTGGCTGGCTTCACTTCAATTGAAGTTGCCTTCATCGAGTACATGACGGTCGCTTTGTCGCCAACCTTTAGATCGCCGGTTACCTTGGTGCTGGAGTCACGGGCGATCTCAAACCGTTCCTTCTTTGTGCCCTTCTCAATTACGATCATCGAGTCGTTCACTTCCGCCACCGGCCCGGTGACTTGATAATCATCTTTCGGTCCCGCGGCGAAGGCGGCACTGCTGAGCGCCACGCTGGCTGCGGCTAACAAACTGAGTACTGTGGTTTTTGTCATGACCGATTAGACTGCGGGGAAGCGCTTCTATTCAAGTGTTTTGCGGCTGCGGCCCGCGCTATTCGTGCGGCGTCTCTTTAGGTTTTGAATCAGCCGTCGTAGCCTCCGGCTTGACCGGCTTCTCCTTGAGCTCAATCTTGGTCGTCGTCATCGAATACGTCACGGTCACGGTGTCACCGACCTTGAGCGCTTGGGCGGGAACACCGTTGGTATCGCGCGCGAACTGCCATTTTTCTCGCTTCGCCCGAATGGTGATAGAGGCGTCATCAATCGCCACCACCGGGCCGGTGATCTGATACGTTTTAGGTCCCGCCAAGGCCGCACTACTAGTCCATGTCAGAATGGCCGCGGCCAGGGCGGGAACTACTTTCATGTTCATGCCCGATTAAATTGCGAAGTATACGATCTATTCAAGCGTTTGCGGCTAAAGGCGCAGCTAAAGGCGTCTCCCGGATCCCACCGGTTTTATCTCTTCATCATCAAGAGTTCGTTAAACGGCAACAGGCCTGATTGTGAATAACGAGGGGACGGAATAGAAGCGGTGATTTCGACATAGCGATAGTCACGGAAACGAATTCGCTTTACAATGTTACGCTGATCCAGAAAGAATGACACCGGTCTAACGAATTGATCCTATGCTTAAAAGTGTTCCCTCCTCGGGTGTGGGTCGCTTCGGTTCCCTCCGCCTCATATCGCTTTGTCTCCTTCTCGTCCTTGGACGTTTTGGTTGTCTGGCGGCGGATGAGTCGGCAATCGGAACGTATGAAGGCGAAACTGTCGTTAGCGGGAAAGCGATGAAAGTGACGCTCGAATTGGTGACCAATCCGAAATACGGAAATAATCGTCAAGCCTGCGATGGAATGCTGACGCTGAGCCCGAAACAGCCGAACGCCCATCCTTCAGCGCCGCTCATGCTGACGTGCGATATCAAAAGGGAACCATTGCCGCACAGGCGAGCGGATCCAAGCCCAATGGTTTACCAGACGACGTTCCACTTGCGTCAATTTAAAGCCTCGGAAGAGTTCGGCGGGCTTTTCGAAATCCAAGCTCTCCGTGAAGGAGATGTACTCAAAGGCACCCTGTCCTTACTGAAACGGGATCCAATCCCACTGGGGAGCAAAATCGATTCTGCCGTCACCTTGAAGAAGGTGTCTGGAGCGCCCGAAGCTCCAGCGGAGGTAACAGCTGTTCGACCAAACAGTTTGGATCGGAACGATATCGCCGGCGTCTACGTTGGCAGTTTCACAACCGACAACCGTTTGTTTCTGGCAAGCCTCCAGCTTGGTCGAAGCGCGGCGGGGGAACTCACTGGCAAGCTTGGCTTCAAAGCGGCACCGAACACACCTGAGCTTGGCTCTGTTCGGGTGAAAGGAAAGTATGATGCTACAGACGCCACACTTAGCCTGACTCGCGACGAGTCCGCCTATTCCGCTTCGGATATTCAAGTCGCGACTATGCAAGGCCACTTCGATCCAGCTTCAGGAAGACTGGAAGGGAAGTCCGGTCCAGATGAAGCGACTTTCGAGCTGGCGCGCGACGACGAAAAAAGCGCGCAGATCCAAGCCAGCTCTCGGCAACAGATCGATCAGTTCAAAGAAGCGCCGCGTTCGCTCGCGCAGGCGAAAAACGACGAACAGCGTCGCCTGGCGATCGTGCATTGGTTCGGCCGGTTGAAACAGGAATACCCGAACATCGATCTGCACCATACCGTGGTGAACGAGCTGAGCCCAAAAGTCCTTAACTTGTATTGTGACGAGGAATTTGTGCCGGTTTTCGGCAAGACTTTTGATGCCCTGACTCCGGACGACCGATACTTTGTGCGCGAGATATTTCTGCGGTTGTTCGAACACGAGCCGGGCCGAAGCATGATTGACGGATTTGCGGGACAGTTGGAACGCCCGTTCATGCTTGATACCGGCAGTTTCTCGTTCTCCGATGTCGCACCGCAAGTCGCTTTCCGGCGGAGTGTGCGCCGGAAGTGGAACGAAGCCATGGCACAACTGAAAGCGGTTCCGCAGACACTCGACGGTTTTCACCAGGTAGTGGCACTGGAAAAAAACAAACAGGCTTTCAAAGATCTGTGGCCATCGGAATCGAAAGAGTTCGAAGACGCAGCCGATGCGGCCAAGCGTGCAATTGCAGAGCCGGCAATTCAGCAAGGCGTTGAAGCGGCGGTGTCAGGGGCCGACGGTATCGATGGCGCCCGACGTCTTTCTCACTGGGCGAAGGATCAGGAAGTTCTGCTGAATTTCGTTAGTCCGGAAATCCGAGACAAATGCAATAACACAATTGTCGCGCGCATTGAGGAACTATTGCAACCGCCCTTGCGCGATGAAGTTCAAAAGTTGGCCGGGCTAGGGGAGGGCGTGCAGGCCGTTATGGCCGGCAACAAATGGTACCGCAACCTGCGCTCCACCTACGACTTTGCGAACGATCGACCCGTGGTGCAGAAGGCTGTCGATGAGCTGAAGGCCCGGAGAGGAGCGGATTTGCGTGCCGCTCAGGACCAGATCATTGCCGAAATTGACAAGCAAGGTAGCGCCGAGCAGGTGAACCAGGTGAAGATGGCGTACTTGGGCGCTCCCGGTGACGAGGAGACCGTCCCGGCCGCGGCCATTAACCAAGCAGCTGATTTGCGGAAGCAGGCAATCCGCCACGAACAGGCAATGGCATTTTTTTCCCCTCACGAGCGTCAGTGGCTCATCTCGGGCGGCGACAGCATCGTGCCTCCACCGGATGCGCCCGAGCCGGACGAAGACGATCTACGGGTTGCGATCGCTCGCACGCTTGAAATGATGGGTGGCGAGCGGGTCGAGCCGTTCACGGTCCACTGGTCGAACCCGATCATTCAACAGCTTGGCATTGTTGTGATCCTCAAGATCAACAAAGTGCAAAAATTACAGGCGGAACGCGTGCCGGGCGGTTACAAAGTGGCCTATCGAACCAGCATAAACATCGATTACCCGGAGAAGCTGAAGCAGTTTATGTTCGGACAACCTTCCTTCGGCGGCAGCATGCTTCAAGGGTACATAAAATTGATCAACGGCAATCCACAAGGAATGCAGGAAGGCCGCTTTGAGTTGAGCGAAAAGGGCTGGTGGTGTCCGACGATGGCGGAGAATCGCGGACTTTCCGGCGATTAATATTCGTTAGGGCGCTGCGAACAGACTACGGGTGGGGGATCGACGGGGCCTGAAATGGAAAGGGCGGCAGCGGGATCACGATGCGCCCGTCATAAACTCGCGAGGGTGATGAATGACGTTTGCCCGTTTGGTGCGACCTTGATGGCGCAACCGTGGAAGCGTTTGTGCTGCTGGTAATCTTTTCGTGATGCGAAACGATTTTTAGTTGCCCGGACGAATCAGTCATGAGGATGAGTGTTTCGAGCGTGTTACCTGAGATGTGCCGGTTATTGTTAGGATTACTGACGTCGAAGCTGGCGGGGAACGTCACTTTCTGTCTGGTCTCGCCCAGAGATTGGACGTTAACCTGTCCGGTGACCGACCACTGTTTGACCGGCCATTTGTCGAAATATTGCGCGATCTGTTCGCGCACAGCGGCACTGCTGATGCGCTTACCGTCAAGATAATCAACGCTGTCAGCGTACATGGCGCTTAGTCCGTCAAGATCGTTCGCGTTGAAGGCCTGGACAATCTGCTCCGCCACGCCGGCCGCATCCGTCGGGTAGTTTCCAGAAGGAGCAGCGTTGCTGCCGTTGCTGCTATCGCTGCTGTTGCTGTCGCCATCAGTGTCGTTAGCGGCAACCAATTTGCCATCGCGGGTTCGGCGCGTCGGAAAGGGCGCGGACGAGGACGCGTTGGTGCTATAGCCGGACGGGTTGGCCGCACGATCGTCCGACTGTTCGTTTCCCGGCTGTTGTCCGGCCGTGGAAGGAGAGGACGGCACTGTGCCGACCACGGGGCCCGCCTCCCTTTTATGAAATACGCTGGGTCCACTGGTGCCGGCTGCGGGTGGTGGAACAGACATCTGGCTCCCGCCGTTTGCCTCACGGTTATCGACGGCTGCCGCTGGGGGAGCCGACGGCGAAGTGTGTGCGTTCACAAGTGGCGGTGACGCCGGCGCGTCCGGAAGTGGAATTCGGAAAATCGCGGCTCCTATTTGGCTGGAATGGGTAAGTACGTAGGCTGCTCCTTTATCGATGACGATCGCTTCCGCGACCTTTGGATCCTTCGTGGGGGCAATCATCGTTGTCCTTCCGGTCTCGGCCGAGAGCCGGAAGAATCCGCAGAGCCGTTGCTGAGGAAGGGGCCTGTCGCGAGGCGGCGGTTCTGAAAGGCGGCTCGCCCCAAGTCCGTAGAGAAAATTACCTGAGGCAACCAAGGGACTGCGCGGATCATAATCCAAGTTCAGAATGCTGGTATAACCCGTTCCATCACGGTTCATCTTGTAGATGTAGCCGGCATGCGCGTGATCGCCGCTGATGTCCTTGTCGTAGTGCGCGCATCCGAAAAGCATATTGCCCACTACAACGGGCTTCCCGATTGGGTGATCGTCCTTGCCGGTGAAGGCGTGCAGCACGCTAAGATCGGACCCGTCCAATTTTACCCTAACGACTGCATCAGACGTAATAGCGTAGATATAGCCGTCGTCGGCCAGGACCTCGTGCGTCCATTGGGATGTTCCAGCGACACCGCCGAGCTCCTCTCCATTTCCCCTGGTGTGGAAGACCTTTCCCGTACTGTGCGGGGCGGCGCCGAGTTTGCACCACATCTCACCATCTGGAGTGACCGCGAAACAACTCCCGCTTCCATCGCGAAACTCATAGATCGGATCGCGCGTCGAATCATAGTTCCGATCCTTTTGCGACGGATCATTCGGCGGTGTTCCAAATTTGACGAAATCGACCTTTTGCGTCGCGGGATCAAGACGCGCGCATCGGCTCGTATCGCCCGAGATATATATCTTCCCATCAGCTCCCG